>Ga0114967_10004202_pt1 | contig 11652 bp, 14 predicted proteins | sample M_130628_MF_Meta_FD_92639 | JGI IMG/M metagenome (GOLD analysis project Ga0114967, IMG submission 92639) | Freshwater microbial communities from Lake Montjoie, Canada to study carbon cycling - M_130628_MF_MetaG | ecosystem: Environmental > Aquatic > Freshwater > Lake | place: Lake Montjoie... | reverse complement strand
CGATTTTTTATAGAGTTAACAGAATTATCTGTCTGTTCTATAAAATCTCTAAGTTCTATAAAACGCCATAAAATAAGGGTATATTTATAGGTTAATTTGTGGTTAAATAAATTGTAAAAATTAATACAATTTATTTGTAAACTGAATAAAGGTTAAACTAAATATATAGATTTTTATTGTGTGTGTTGAGCAACTATTTTTTGTAAAAATAAAGTAACCAATCCTAAAAATTAAAGTTGTTTCTAAAAACCAAAAATAGAAAAATTACAGATTTTTCAAAAATAAGAAAGTTGTGTTGGCACGATTGTGGTAGCTTAAAACCCCTTATCAAGCTCTGGGTAAATGTCGTAAAGTTTAAGAATGGCAGCTTCCTTTGCCTTTGCCTCGACTTCGATCGACAAATTGACCCCATATTTTTGGGGCACAGACAACATATACTCCGGTATGCGCTCAATAAAATCGCTGTGTGCACCAACACGCGCATTTTCGCGTTGTTCTGATATGTGAAACACCGGTGTAATGCCACGACGCGTCCAAGACTCGATGACTTTATCCAAGACGCTATCAATTTTCAGTGAGACGTCGTGCAATAGGTTGTAGCACTCAAAATGGTGCGAGTCAAGGATAATAGGGATATTGCACGCATCCGATAAGGCGATACAGTCCTCAACGGAGTAGCATTTTTCGCAATTTTCGATACACAATCGCGACTTTACGTTCTCAGGAAGAGTGTGAAAGTTTTTAATCCATCGTTTCATGGTTTTTTCCTTGTTGCCATAGACACCTCCACCGTGGATGCATAAAATGCCATCCTTGTCAACACCCATTGCATCCAATAAATCGGCGTGCATCTCCAAGTCTTTGACTGTTTTCTGGAAAATGTCCTCATTGTGTGCACCAATCACGCAGAATTGCCCAGGATGAAAGGTCACGCGTTGTTTATAGGCACGCACGTCTTCACCGGCTTTGCGAAGCGCGTCCATGGCAAACGAAAGGTCATAGGGCTCGACATTTGGGTTGGTGTAATGCGGTAAAATGTCCGAGGACAGCCGAAGATGGAAAATATTGTGCTCAAAGTTCCATTTGGCGAGTTTGGTGATATCGGCGATGTTTTGAAGCGCGTACTGCTGGGCTTTTTGTACCGTAAAATTTTTTTGAATCATGCTACGCGAGCAAAAGACGCCTTTCACGCCTTTGCCCCGTATGGTGTTGTTGATGCAACACAGGCCTAGTAAGATGCGGTGCTGGCATGTCTCTGTTTGCGACTCCATTTTAGACTAAATTTTTTAAATTGTAAATGTATAAAAATTCAATTTTATACATTTACAATTTAAAAAATTATACAACATTTTAAAATTAGGCATTCATTATGAATGTATGATTTGCACAAGATGCATTGGTAGGGGGGTAGCAAGTTGTTTGCAAACGTCGAAGGAGATAAAAAATTGCCCATTTCTTTGCAGTGTGCACACTTGAATTGTGTAAATTCGTTTGAAAACGGCGAGTCGACAACAAGAATACAACTAGAATCATCGGGACAGTTTTTATGTGCATTATCGTCGATAAGAAGAGGTGGAGAAACTGGTCCTTCCAATAATTCTTTAATATCGCGACTAGGCCGTGGCGGGATGTATTCAGTTTCAGATGAGTTGTCTTCATTGACAGAGTTTGGTAATGGTACAATAGAGTTTTCATTTTTAAAGTGAAATGATGAAATAGAAGAGCCACGAGCGGTAACTGGCCGGACGGTATGCAAAGGCAAAGAAGTTGACCTTTTTACATTTCGCATCATTGTTTATTTTATATATTAATTATATTAATTATATTAATTATATTAATATGTTTTTATTCAAGCTGTATTAAACAATACTTAATCTTTTTTTAATTTGTGTTTTTTGTCTTTTTTTTCTTTCTTTTCTTTCTTTTCTTTCTTTTCTTTATTTTCTTTATTATTACTAAAATTGAATTTAAATGTTAGAAATAAAGAAATAAGAAATAAAGAAAGATGTTAAAGATGCTTGCAGGGTTGGCTGTATTTTTGACACCGATTGTGGCCGTCTTGTCCGGGCCGTCCTTGCCCTATTACGTGTGTTCGTCTTATGGAAACACGCAAACGGTCGATTATTACGGCTACGGCAGGGACCATTCTTTTCATTTTCCGACCCAGTGGTCGTTGGTGGACCAGAGAGGGTATTGCGCCGACGAATGTTGGCCGTGCGAGCCTTACCACTTGCGTCATCAGACAATGATGATTGGGTATGGAGGGACATGCACGATTTCGTACGAGGATCAGGTAAGATTGGGACTTTATAATGTGACGACGGAGGAGTTTCACGATGCGCCAAGGCAGTTGACAAAGATACACCCAATTCGTTTACATGACACGGTCAATCCGTTTGAATTATCGGGGGTGTTTGAGTCAAACTCGCCACATTTGTTTATTAGCAAATACAGTTTGTGTATTTATCCAATTCGTCATTATATATCCATCAAGCCTGTGTATATTCCGCAACAACGAAAACGTCTTATTAGCAGTGATGACGGCGACGGTGACGATGAAAAAGAACCAGAGCATCACGAGCATCACGAGCATCACGAGCATCACGAGCATCACGAGCATCACGAGCATCACGAGCATCAGACAAAGCAACCTGTAGAGTACACTCTAAAGCCTGTAGAGTACACCTTAAAGCCTGAAGAGGACACGCTAAAGCCTGAAGATGACACGCTAAAGCCTGTAGAGGACACGTTACCTACGCAACTATTTGAAGCTAGAAAGCAGGATGTATTCAGACTCGAACCAACGATAACCCCCATACAAGCATATGAACCCACAAAAGAACCTATTAACCCTACGCAGTCAAAGGAAGCTATACAACATATAGAACCAACGATAACGCCCACGCGATCGATTGAACCCACAAAAGAACCGATGAGACCCGTAGAATCAACTGTTAAACCAACAAGACCATTTGAACCCACAAAAGAACCTTTACAGCCCACACGACCATTCGACCCCACAAAGAAACCTCTAGAACCAACACGACCAATCGAACCCACAAAAGAACCTCTAACGCCCACACAACCATTTGAGCCCACAAAAGAACCTGTAAAACTCGTAGAACCAACGATAACACCAATACGTCCAATTGAATCCACAAAAGAACCTGTAAGACATGTAGACCCAACGATAACACCCACGCGACCAATCGAAACCACAAAGGAACCTGTTGACCCAACGATAACGCCAACACGTCCAATTGATCCTACAAAAGAACCGGTAAGACCCGTAAGACCCGTAAGACCCGTAGAATCAACTATTAAACCAACACGTCCAATTGAACCTACAAAAGAACCGGTAAGACCCGTAGAATCAACTATTAAACCAACACGTCCAATTGATCCTACAAAAGAACCGGTAAGACCCGTAGAATCAACTATTAAACCAACACGTCCAATTGATCCTACAAAAGAACCTGTTAAATCGACAATAACCCCGACACGACCGATCGAACCCACAAAAGAACCCTTAGAACCAGTACGACCACTCGAAACCACGAAAGAACCTGCAAGACCCGTAGAGCCAACAATAACGCCCACACGACCGTTTCAACTAAAAAAAGAGCCCACAACGTCGCCTATTTTAATTTTACCAACACGATATGCAACGATGGGTGAAGTCGCGTCCGCGTCATATTCTTCACCTTCTCTGCCCTCGTCTTCTCCGTCTTCTCCCACTTCGCAATCAACTACCTCAACATCCTCTACGCCGTTGCCGTCAGAAACAATTTCGTCAGAGACAATGACCATCATATTGATGTCTTTGCTAGGCGTCCTCTCTATCGTTATTGTTTTACTTGTTATTTTAGTTTTTTGTAAAAAGGAAAAATCCACCACAAATTTGCCATTGGACATGCAACGCTACATTGAAAAGCATAAAGATATGTTGGTGCTTCGTTTTGACCAAGATCGCCCCGACACAGTCGTTTATCCCAAAGAAATCCATTCGCCCAAATACATCGAATACAACGACGTTGCCAACCATATCGCCGTCTCGTGGTCAACCTTACACCACCTATACACGGCCGTCAAATCCAGCTGGAAATTAGTAGCCAACGATATTGGTATGAAAAAGTATGTTCCACCACTAATTGAAGATACTGTTCAGTTGTTGTTGATTTACAAGGCATTTCGCATATCCGATGAAATCATGACGCCAGACAAGACGTATGTATTGACCAAAGTGGTATTAAGTAACGACCAGCCGGATTTGATGGCGTTTGTGATTGAAGAAAAGATGGTATATTTTCGCCAAAAATTCATCTTATTGGCCCACAAAGATCATCTCACGCACATTACAGTTAAAACCAATTTGCCAGACTATCACGTCTTTCAGAATTTTTCGTACAAAACGTTTGAGGCGTTTACAGAGCATTCGATCCACGATAAAATCCTGATTGCGTCGAGGCATAAAAAGGAGTACGACAAGATTGATTTAAGCGAGGTAGAGAATGGGACGTGTGATTTAAGACGCGTTGCGACATTGACAACACAGAACAAGAAGGCGCTAGAGTATATGAAAGAGATTGAAACAATTAAACGCGGGCTTGAAAACACAACATTTAAATTAAGTTATTAAGTTGTAAAAAAAATTTTTTAATATACTATATATTAAAAATGTTGAGAAAACCTCCGATATCGCATCGAAGATTGGAATGGACCAGGGATGAAGCGGAGGCGCGGGGCAAGGCAGCGGCGCAGAGGGCAGAGGCGCAGAGGGCAGAGGCGCAGAGGGCAGAGGAGGCTGACAAGGACTTGTTGGAACGGCTGAAGGCCCGGCCCCCGGTGCCAATTGTGCCTGGATCGATGGACGGTCCGTTGGAATCGTGGCAGAGTTTCCGGGATGTGTCTCGCCAGCAAGCCGAAGAATTGCTGGGCAACAAAGACGACATGATGTTTGTGGTGCGCAAGAAAAGCAACGACCCCCAAAACCCCGACGTCCCCAAAAACCCCGACGAGTTTGTCCTCACATACATGAAGCCCGACAAACAATTTAGAAACGTCCTCATGTTTCGTAACCCGGTGACCCTCGACCAGTACCGCGGTAGCGAGGCATCGGACCCCTGGTATCCGTCCGTGATGAAGTTTTTGGTTGCGTCGTTTACGTATGGTGCCCATTTGCGCCCTTTTTCATCTGCAGACGCACAAATACCGGCAGCGGCCGCATCGGCAAAATCTGATTTTAAAAAGTCTAAAAAGTCTAAAAAGTCTAAAAAGTCTAAAACGCCTAAAAAGTCTAAAACGCATAAAACGCCTAAAAAGTCTAAAACGCCTAAAAAGTCTAAAACGCCTAAAAAGGTTAAAACGCCTAAAAAGTCTAAAAAAGTTAAAAAGGTTAAAAGTTATTAAAAATGTATTGATATTTTAAATGATTACATATCAATTAAAATATGAGTGTTACTTTAATTTCATACACCAAACCATCTCCGGCTCTTATCTCCCAAGGCATCGAAGACATGACCGATCTTGTCGCATTCTGCGCGCGCGTCTCTAATCCCGCCAACCAATTTAATACCGAGACCGCCGAAAAACTGATTCGTTACCTGATCAATAACAAGCACTGGTCTCCTTTGGAAATGATCAATGTCTGCCTTGAAATCAATACGACACGTGATATTGCCCGTCAAATGCTTCGCCACCGGTCGTTTGCCTTTCAGGAATTTAGCCAACGATACGCCGATCCTACAAAAGAGCTGGATTTTGTGCTTCGCGAGGCGCGTCTCCAAGACACAAAAAACCGCCAGCAGAGTGTTGTAACCGATGACGCCAATTTGAGCGCCGAATGGGACGCCAAACAAAAGGAGGTAATTGAGAAGGCCAAGGAGGCGTACACGTGGGCAATTCAACAGGGTATTGCCAAGGAGCAGGCGCGGTGTGTGTTACCCGAGGGCAATACGGTGTCGCGCCTGTATATGAATGGAAGCATGCGGTCGTGGATTCACTTTATCGAGTTGCGGTGTGGCAATGGGACACAGAAAGAGCATGCGGAGGTGGCATTGGAGTGTGCTAAAATCATTGCGGAATTGTTTCCAATTATTGTGAAACCAATTAAGTTGCTTGATTAAATACATATAATTTCTATTAAAATTATATTTCTATTTCTATTTTTTTGAAGTAGGATTTAAGCTTGTTTGGCGCAAATCGCGAGAACCATTGCTTTTAGTTCTTTAATGGATTGTAACAAAACAGCTGTAAGTTTGGGATAATTAACACTTAGATAACCATTTTCGTTTTCGTGAACAAGTTCTGGGTAGACGGCTTGTACTTCTTGCGCAATCACACCTATTTGGCGATCTTCGGATTGTTTGGTATTAATCCAGTCGTGGTAGACACCACGTATTCCATCAAGCTTGTCAAGCGCGCCATCAATGGTAACAATATTTTTCTTAAGATTCATATCAGAGAAACATTCAAGCGTGTCTACTGTTAAACTATCATAAATAACTGCTTCCTTTGCATCATCATGATCAACACAATCTTTAAACAACAAAAACCCACCAGTAGTGGGTTTGCGTCTTAATCCTGCTGTAACAGTCGGCGCCACGCCGTTCTTTCTGTAAGCCATACTTAAAGACATAGGGGACGCGTCTGTAAGATTACCAGAACCCATAGTAATGGTTTTATCCTGCATTGTCGATTCTGTCGTATTTAGAACTGTGTTGGTGCCAATAACTGTAAAGCTGCCGTTAATTGTTACATCACCATTAAGAGTCGAACCATTATGAACAATCAAGCCACCATTAAGAGTTGATGCACCAGTAACAGCCAAGGTAGAGTTGAGAGTCGATGCACCATTGGCAGTCAAGGCACCATTAGCAGTCAAGGCACCATTAACAACCGATGTATTATTAACAATAACGGGGCCATTAGCAGTCAATGCACCATTGAGATTCGATGAACCATTAACAACCAAATTGCCAGTGTTCGCAACAGTCAACGTATTGCGAACAGTCGTGGCGCCAAGATTTGATGCATTACTAACCTGCAAGCTATCGAGAGCCGCAAGCTCGCCAACACTCAACCTATTTATAAGATTCGCGTTACCATAGACAACAATGCCACCACCATTAACATCCAGACCACCGTCTGAAACAGTCAGTTTATTTTTGAGAGTCGATGCACCATCAACAGTCAAGTTGCCTTTGAGATTTGATTCTAAAGTAACTTCCAATGACTTAAGAGTCGATACATTAGCTTTCAAGATATTAAGATTTGATTCAGTTCTAACAACCAAATTAGTAACAGTCGCATTCTCAGCAACCTCCAAGTCGCCATTAAAATACGATGCACCAGCAACAGTCACAGTCCTACCAGTACTAGCACCAACACCACCAACCAACAAACCACCACCAAGAAACGATTCTTGCCCACTAAGAACAGTCAAGACACCATTAGCAGTCAAGGGACCATTGAGTCTCGATGCACCAGTAACTTCCATACCACCCATTGCAACAGTCAATTTATTATTGAGAGTCGATATATTATTAACAGTCAATTCACCATTAAGAGTCGATGCACCATTAGCAGTCAATATACCATTAAGAGTCATATTACCATTAAGAGTCGATGCATTATTAACAATCACGGGACCATTAGCAGTCAAGGCACCATTGAGATTCGATGCACCAGTAACTTCCATACCACCAGTTGTAACAGTCAATTTATCATTGAGAGTCGATGCACTATCAATTCTCACGGTTCCTTTGAGAACCGATGCATTACTAACCTCCAACTCACGAAGAGTCGATTTACCATAGATGGCAGACAAATTACTATCGAGTTGCAAGTCACCATTAATCCTGACATTTTGCTTTAATAGCGCATAGCCATCAACAGTCAAGGCACCATTAAGAGTCGATGCATTATTAACAATCACGGGACCATTAGCAGTGAAGTCACCATTAAGAGTCGATGCATTATTAATAATCACGGGACCAGTAACCTCCATACCACCGGATGTAACAGTCAATTTTTTCTCAAGAGTCGATACGTCTTTAACACTCAAGATACCATTAGCAGTCAAGGTACCATTAAAAATCGACTGATTATTAACAGTCAACATACCATTAAGAGTCGATGCATTATTAACTGTCAATTGACTGAGGGTCGTCTGACCAGCACTCAATGCATTGCGAACAGTCAAACCGTTAGAAGTAATGTTGCCGTTAACATTCAAATCACTATCATTAATCTGCGCGCCACCATAAATCTGCACGCCACTAGAAACGCTCAAGCCGGCACCAAATAGAGCTGTTCCAAGAACTGACAATTCGTGGAGTGTCGATTTACCAGTACTAGCGACATTCAAGTTGCCAGTGAGAGTCGATACACCAGAAACATTCAAGATATTAAGATTCGATGCATTAGTAACTGCCAAGGCAGAGAGTGTCGATGCATTAGCATTCAAGACATTAAGATTTGATGTATTAGTAACATCCAAGTTGCCACCGAAACTCACAGGATTATCACCAATAACATTCAAGTTGCCATACAGATTCGTTGTACCATTAACATTGTGAACGCCAGTAACATACAATGTTTTAGTATACGTTTCACCATCGACATTCAAGTTGCCAGTGAGTTGCGAGTTACCACTAACAGTCAATTTAGCGAGAGTTGATTCGTTAGCACTTAAGTTAGCGAGACTTGAATTGCCAGTAACATTCAAGGTGCCAGTGAGAGTCGAGTCGCCAGTAACAGCCATACCATTAGCTGAAACAGTCAATTTATCAGAAAGAATAGATTTACCAGCGACATCCAAATTGCCAGTAACAGACAATTTAGGAGCATTAGCCTCAATCTTTTCACCAGAAAAGTTGAATTTAACGTAACTTGTACGATCGATCATATAATCTAATTTGTTGTTTGATAAAATAATTGTTTGCGTCGCCATTTTTTATATAAATATAAATAAAAAAAAAAATAAATTAATAAAAATTCTAGCATTAAAAAGAAGTATATAATATCAATAGAAATTATATATAAACACATCATGGAGCCTGTTAAAGCAGTCTCAGTAAATCGATTTGTCTTTAAATGTGTATCCACGACCCACACGTATTCACAAACAAACTTTTTATCAATATTTGCTGTGCTTTAAATTTAGCATGTGCAAGCAAGGTTGAATTTTTAGTTGATGATAAAGATCACTTGATAATTGGGAAGCATAAGGGAGATGAATGTAAATTATATAAAAAATACCTATTACAGATCAACAAATAAATTGCGAAAAAATGATGCCTACCGTTTTGTATACGATAGATGATACACTTGTTGCGAGCGGTGCAGATGTACCTGTTGACACAACTAGGAAGATAATGGAGAAGATCGCAAAAGGTTTCCCTAATTTAGTGTATCTTTTTAGAGAAGAAGGATTCTTATAAACACAAAATGCCTACATCTGTGATTGCCCAAAGGTGGATCGAAGCTTTCAAGGAAAAGCATAAAAAAGCAGAAGAGTTATTAAACAAACATGTTGTTCACACAGTTGATTCCAATAAGCGCGATAATCCTGAATTTGGATGTAGTGTAATGTTCAAGTCAAAAAATCAACGAAAAAGTCAAAGAAAATGTCAAAAAAGTAAAGGTAAAAGTAAAGGTAAAGGTAAAAGTAAAGGTAAAAGTAAAAGTAAAGGTAAAAGTAAAGGTAAAAGAAAAGGTCAAAAAAGGTAAATAATTAATTTGCAAACAAAAAATCGTTATTATCGTGAAAGTGACCGTTCTTCTTTCGGTCGGAATTGAAGTATGCTAAAATTATTGCGGAATTGTTTCCTATTATTTTATAAAAAATTTAAAATTCATCTGTTCCAAAGCCGGCTTTGCGACTCGTGGGGATATAGCTAAAAAAGTTGAAAAAATCCAGATGTTTCTATTTAAACACGACGGCTTTTTTTGCAAACAATATAAAAATTTTTATAATTTCAATATTAAAATTATAAAATAGCATCAAGGATAGCATGCTTTTTCGATTCTTTTTCGAGTAGGAGATTTTTTATGAGATTTTCTAGGAGATTTTCTTAGTTGTCTCTGTCTCTCCCTCTCCCTACTCGCATCTCTACGCTCTTTCTCTGGCTTGCAGGTTGCACAATTACAGTTAGATTTACATTTAGGTTTAGACGGAGAGCTGGACCTGAACCTTCGAGCAGGCTTTGGCTTTCGAATAGATAAAAATTTCCCACCACCCATTACCTGTGTATATGGCTGTGTTGATGGTTTTGATGGTTTGGATGATGATTTAGATGTTTTAGATGTTTTTGTATCTGTTCTAGGAAGATAAACTCGTTCACTATCAAGATATCTTGCTAGTTGCATATTTATAATAATAAAAAATAAATAATCGTTAAAAAAATTAACGCAAGTTCATTTGCATCGTCACAATAATCTGTGTATCTGCCACCTTCTTTGTGCTTTTTGCGTTTATCGCTCTATTTGCGCTATTTGCGCTTAATTTTTCTCTTAATTGCCTTAAACGCAGTTTCTGGACTTCGCGTGCACGTTGCTTGACCACGCGTCGTAACGCCTTTTTGGCCTTCTTTTGCTGGACGCGCGCCACGCGGATCACCTTGGCAATCGAGCGCGCCACACTGGGGGAATCGGCGTCTTGAAGACACGAATTTAATTGTGTCGCATACTTCTTTTTGGCAAGCTTGACACGCGCCAACATGTTTTTGCAAAACATCAATTTTTTGGTCGTGACCTTTGGCACAAATCCAGGCAATACGATATGTGAGGAATCTATACCACCCAACGAGACCAAACGGCGCGCGAGGGGATTGGCCGAGACGACGGGCGCGCGCGTGGCGTGCGTCATGGCCCACTGGACGATTTCTGGTTTTTGCTGGCTGGCCCACCCGCATTGGCCCACACCGCGTTGGCATAACGATTTGGTGGTGATGCGCGAGACACTACCGTCTCTATTGCGAAACACGCTACTGTAATCCTTTTTGCCGTTGAAAAAGCCAAAGAGGCCGTTGGTACGGCCAAGATGGGGCGCGGTTTTGGGAAGCGTGACGGCAAGAAAATACGTGCCGATGGTGATCGATACGGCTTTTTGGGGATCGGCAATGGCCGATGGAAGAGGTGAAAGCACCAAATTGCCGTTTCGCATTTCGACCTTGTACATGTCCAAAAAGGTGGTGGCGCGGTAGGATCTGGCGGGGGTGTTGATGTTCTTTCCGGACGAATCGACAATCACGACGTTTTGGTCGCCGGCACGGCCAGCGGGTGGCCATGAGCCCCATGACACGGTAAGCGATTTGCCATCGGGCAACGTGATGCGCGCGACAATGGATCGCAGACAGGTGTTGGGGATCGATGGAGGCATACATCCAAGTTGAGTAAGCCCTTGAATGTCGACAATATCGTTTTTGGCATAGCTAAACCAACCAGAGACCATTGTGTCGTGATGGGGGCCGTCAAATGTGTCGGTGTGCGGATCGCCGGAGGCGGTGGCAGTTGCAAACGTAAAAGGCATTCTAATGGCGACCGCTGGTTTTTTGGCGACGACGGCTACCGGTTTTCTGACGACTACGGCAACGGGTTTTCTAGGAGCCACAAGAGCAACGGGTTTTCTGGCAACAACGGCTACCGGTT
>Ga0114967_10004199_pt1 | contig 11654 bp, 11 predicted proteins | sample M_130628_MF_Meta_FD_92639 | JGI IMG/M metagenome (GOLD analysis project Ga0114967, IMG submission 92639) | Freshwater microbial communities from Lake Montjoie, Canada to study carbon cycling - M_130628_MF_MetaG | ecosystem: Environmental > Aquatic > Freshwater > Lake | place: Lake Montjoie... | reverse complement strand
TGTTTACCTAAAATAACCTCATTCATTTTTTCTCTATAATCATTAAATTCTTTTACTAATTTACTCATTTAACATATTTTTACAAAGTAACAAAATAGAATTTGCAAAACAGCATCCCATTATATGAAATTAAGTATCATTATTCCAGCCTACAATGAAGGTTCAACAATTCATCTTATTTTAAATAAAATTAAATCGGTTGAATTAATTCATAATATTGAACGTGAATTGATTATTGTCAACGATTTTTCTAATGACAATACAGAAGAATCTATCATTAAATATCAAGCAGAAAATCCTGAAATAACGATTACGTATTATAAACATTCATACAATCAAGGAAAAGGGGCTGCTATTCGAACTGGCATACAAAAGGCAACGGGCGACTATATTATCATACAAGATGCCGACTTAGAATATGACCCCGAAGAATACAATTTGTTACTTAAACCAATTGTAAATGGTTTCGCTGATGTTGTTTATGGCTCAAGATTTATAGGAGGAAAGCCCCATCGTATTTTATTTTATTGGCACAGTATTGGAAATAAGTTTTTGACTAAATTATCAAATATGTTTACCAATTTGAATTTAACAGATATGGAAACATGCTATAAAATTGTTCGCAGAGATATTTTTCAATCACTGAATTTAACAGAAAATAGATTTGGTTTCGAACCTGAAATTACGGCAAAATTGTCTAGAATAAAAAACATAAGAATATACGAATTAGGTATTTCCTATTATGGAAGAACCTACGAAGAAGGTAAAAAGATTGGCTGGAAAGATGGCTTCAGAGCGATTTATTGTATTTTAAAGTATGGGCTATTTAAAGCTAAATAATATCTTTTGAGTACAATCTTTTCAAAAAAGGAACTTCACTTAAGCCAACCAAGGCAGATAATAAAACCACGGTAAATTCACTTTTGTATCGGACTAAAGCACCAGCATTTGGAATCGTATAACCAATGAACAAATAAACCGTTGACCCAAAAAATAATAAAAAAAGGAAAAATCCATTTTGTAGATTTTTTCTTTTGATATAAATGCTGAATAATATAATCAAGCTGAAAACAAACCAAGAATCTAAAGCGGAGATTTTATATTTAAAATATTCGTTATAATGAAATGAAGGCTTTAAAAATATATGGTTTAGAGCGGTTGGAAAATTTTTCACATAACTCATAAAATTATTTTCTAATAAAGGAGTTTCCATATCAGAATACCCTATCAAATTTATAAAATCTTTTTGTTTATTAGAAATTAATTCTAAAGGTTTAAGAGCAGGAAAAAGCGAATTGATGTTAAATAATATAATAAAAGCAAGTAAATAAATTACACTAAAAACCGTCAATTTGTATTTCGATTTATTTGTAAATATCCAAAGCATTATTGGTAGAAAAATACATAACAAATAAAAATACCGTGTTAAAAAAAGTATGCTTAAAAATAATATACCAACAAATAACTTCAAGCTGTTTTTAGTTGATAGAAATTGATATATAAAGTAAGAAATAAAGCCAATACATGAAAGAATGATGCCGTCTTTATGGATACCACTGCACCAAAAAACAACAGAAGGAATTAAAAATACTACAACTAAAAATAGATATTTTTTATGAGGTGCATTTAAATAAAGTGTTTTATACAAATATAGCTGACCAATAAAATACATGACATTAAATAAAATAACATCTACATAAATATTACCCAATGAAAAAATATTGGCCAATGTCATATACTTATAATGCACCTGCATTCCTATAGAACTCCAAAAAGACATGTTTTCTTTTTCAAACATGTTTAATTTCCCTGACGAATCGCCCCAATTAAATAACCATTCTTTAAAAAAAGCAATGGGATTATATTTCATATTAGCTAATTCATGAACAGATTGCTCAAAATAAAAACCGATATCATTGGTGATATAATCGTTGTAATGCACATATAAGTTAATACATCCTCCAACAATTTTAAATAAAAAAAGCCCTACAATTACTTTTATTGAAAGTCCAGTATTACTATCTAATTTATAAACATAAAAAAAATAAGAAAAGAGAACACAATAAAATATAAAAAGTATGACTTGCAATTTTTAGAAATATTTTATTAAATCAATTCAACTTTTTCCATCACATCACCACCTGTAATAGAATCTAAAACATCTAATCCATCAATTACTTTACCAAATGCAGTATGCACGCCATCTAAATGAGCAGTACCCTGTCTGTTATGACAAATAAAGAATTGAGAACCTCCAGTATCTCTACCTCTGTGAGCCATCGATATAACGCCTCTGTCGTGAAATTGTTTTTCGTTGCTAGTTTCACATTTAATGCTGTATCCAGGCCCTCCAGCACCAGTTCCATCTGGACAACCTGCTTGAACCATAAAATTTGGGATTACACGATGAAATTTAATCCCGTCGTAAAAGTTTACTCCTATTAATTTTTTGAAATTTGCTACTGCAATGGGTGTTGCATCGTCAAAAAGTTCAAACGTCATTACTCCTTTATTCGTATGTATTTTTCCTTGTGTTAGTTTCATATCACTCATAAAATTTTATTTTTTTGCGAAATTAAATGATAAAATGGAATTTTGTTGAAATAAAAAAAGCGAAGAATAAATCTTCGCTTTTTTAACTGATATAAAAATCAACTTATTTTTTACCCGCTTTAGCAGCTTCGTTCTCAGCTTGTTTAAGAGCACGAGTGGTAACTACTGCAGCAACAGGAATACGTTTGTTGTGCATAATTTCAATATTCTCAACTTTGATATCTTCGATACGTAAATTTTTACCAATTTCTAAGTGAGTAATATCTACATCAATTGATGTTGTTAAATATTGAGGGGTTGTACGAACTTTGATCGTACTCATTTTGATTTCAAAACGACCTCCAGATTTTACACCTACAGACTGACCAACAAATTTTAATGGAACGTTCGCATTTAATCGTTTGCCTTCAACTAATTCTAAAAAGTCTAAGTGAGTAACAACATCTGTTGTTTTGTTAAATTGTAAATCTTTCAAAATACAAGTGTATGTTTTACCATCAACAGTAATAACCGCTTTGTTAAATTCTGCAGTGTAAATAACACCTTTTAATTCTTTTTGTGTAGCTGTAAAGTGAATGTTTTCTGACCCACCATAGATTACACAAGGCACTCTGCCCTCAGAACGATATTGACGGGATGCTGTTTTGCCAAAATCGCTTCTAAGTTGTCCTTCAATTGTAACTAGTTTCATATATTTTTTTTCAATGTTATAGACCTTGAACGTCTTTTTTTATTTTAAAGAGCGCAAAAGTATGAAAAAAACGTCAATTTATTGTAATAAAGTTAAAATATTTCATCAAAATCGAATTGTTTTTAATTAAATGCACGATATATAGCTAGATTTATCAATGAAAAATTATACACTCAAAATAAATCATTAATTTTACAGCATGACGCAACGAAATAACCAGAAAACAAAAATTATAGCTACTGTAGGGCCAGCATGTAATACTTATGAAGGATTATTAAAATTAGTACATGCAGGCGTAGATGTTTTTAGATTAAATTTTTCACATGGGAAACATGAAGATCATAAAGTAGTTATTGATTTAATCAATCAAATAAACGCAAATTACCCATTTAATATCGCCATTTTAGGAGATTTACAAGGTCCTAAATTACGAATAGGAGAAGTTGAAAACAATGGTGTAGAATTAACAGAAGGAGAAACAATCACCTTTACATCGGAGAAATGTTTAGGGACAAAAGAGCGGGTTTATTTATCGTATCAAAATTTTCATAATGACGTGAAAGTGGGCGAAAAAATATTAATTGATGATGGGAAAATTGAAGTGAAAATTTCAGAAATACACTCTAATAATGATGTGTCGGCAATTGTAACCACACCTGGTTTGTTAAGCTCTAAAAAAGGAATAAATCTACCTGAAACAAAAGTTTCTTTGCCTGCCATTACAGAAAAAGATTTGCAAGACATTGATTTTATCATTGGTGAAAATATTGATTGGGTGGCACTTTCATTTGTTCGTGAACCAAAGGATATTACACATTTGCGTAAAATTTTGAAAGACAAAGGGAGCAATGCGAAAATTATAGCGAAAATTGAAAAGCCTGAAGCAGTAATTAATATTCGTGAGATTATTTTAGCTAGCGACGCAGTTATGGTTGCTCGTGGCGATTTAGGAATAGAGTTGCCTGTAGAACAAATTCCAATGATTCAAAAAACAATTGTGCGTAAATGCATTCATCGTGCTAAACCAGTTATTATTGCTACACAAATGATGGAAAGCATGATTGATCGTGTAAAACCAAATCGAAGTGAAATTTCTGATGTAGCAAATGCAGTTCTAGAAGGAGCAGACGCGGTTATGCTAAGTGGAGAAACTGCAATGGGTAATCACCCTTCATTGGTTGTTGAAACGATGAGTAAAATTATTTCAGAGGTTGAAAAAGAGGAAACTGTATATCATCAAAACTTAATTCCACAAGCCCACTCGCCTTCATTTTTATCGGATGCTTTATGTTATAATGCCTGCAAAATAGCCGAAGATGTAAAAGCCAATGCAATTATAGGAATGACGCAAAGCGGTTATACTGGCTTTATGTTGTCTAGTTTTAGGCCCCACGCTCCTTTGTACATATTTACTCAAACACAATCGCTGATTAATCAATTGAGTTTAAGTTGGGGAGTGCAAGCTTTTTATTACGACAAAGAAAATAGCTTAGATGAAATGATTTCAGATCAAATTGATTTTTTAAAGGAAAAGGGATTATTGCAGGCCGACCAAGTCGTTATCAGTACAGGAAGTACACCTGTAAAAGAGCATTTACCGACCAATGTGATTAAGATCACTAAAATTAATTAATAACTTTCATACTTACCTAGTAAATTTATTTCAATGCCTGCATAAGAATTGAGCATTTTTCTGTTGGTATAAAATAAAAGACGATTATATTTACAAATTAAACAATTTACGCTTAATTTATAATATGGATATAAAGGAAATTAATTCAGGGATTAATCAAGATACGCATTGGTATTATCAAAGTAAGAAATTGCCTTTATTTGATTTTTTTAGAAAATTACCGGATGATATTACCTATGACATCATTGATGTAGGCTCTGGAACAGGATTTTTTGCCCGAATCATTTTAGAAGAATTTCCAACAAAAATAAATAAGTGTTACTTAATTGACATTGAATATACAGAAGAAGAAATGCTTGCTTCTCAAAACACGAGATTGGTAAAACAACATAAAATACCAGATACGATTTCAAACACATTGGTAATTATGATGGATGTTTTAGAACATTTGGAACATGATGATTTAATGTTGAATTCGATCAAAAACAATTGCGTTGGAGATTGTAATTATTTTTTCATAACAGTACCTGCATTTCAATCCTTGTGGTCTCAACATGATGTTTATTTAGAACATTTTAGACGATATACAATTTCTAGTTTAAAAAATTTATTGGACAATTGTAAATACACCTATAAAAATATTTACTATTTGTATGGCACGCTCTTTCCTTTGGTTTGGATAATGAGAAAAATTGCCAATCTGTTGCCTCCAAAGAAAAACTATACATCTGAAATGCAACCAGCATCACCAATAGTTAATAAGGTATTGTATACTATTTCTGCATTTGATGCCAATCATTTAAAAAACAACAAATTAATGGGAGTTACATGCGTCTCTCATGGAAAAATTATTAAATAATGTCAGATTCAACAACTTTTAAAATTGGTATGGTTGTTCCCTGCTATAATGAAGGAAACAGGATTTCTATTCCTTCTTTTGAACAAGATATTATTACATTCAAAAACCATTACTATTGTTTTGTAAATGATGGAAGCAGCGACAATACCTTAACGATTTTACAAGAATTTGCGAATAAATATCCTTTACAAATTGAGGTGCTAAACAACCCACACAATATGGGAAAAGCAGAAACGGTTCGGAATGGAATAAACCATTTGCATGGAAAAAATAATTTTGACATTATTGGTTTTTTAGATGCCGATTTAGCCACGCCTCTAGATGAAGTTGAGCGAATAGTTGCCGTTTTTAATGAAAATAATAAATTAATTGTATTTGGCTCCAGAATTATGCACATGGGCGGAAACATACATCGAAAATTCATCCGTTTTGTATTAGGCCGCATGTTTGCAACAGTTGTTAGTGTTTGGATTCTTAAAACTCCTATTTATGATACCCAATGTGGTTTTAAATTTTTCAGACCGTCTATTATTCCAATCATTTTTTCAGTTCCTTTTAAATCTAAATGGTTTTTTGATATTGAATTATTTTGCAAATCCATTCAACATTATTCACAACAACAAATCAATGATATAGCACAGGAATTTTTCTTAAAAAAATGGGACGATGTAAAAGGTTCAAAAATAAAATTATCCGATTATTTCAAAGTGCCTTTAGAATTATTAAAATTAAAATCGAATTATAAACTGTAATAAAAATGGAACAAAAAACATACAAATATATTTTCATTGCATTGAGTTTAATCATCTCCATTGTGATGCTAACTGTAAGTTCTCAATATGGGCAATCTGGTGATGAATGGTTACATATTATTTACGGTCAAGATATTTGGGATTATTTTACAAAAGATTCCAAACAAGCATTAGATTATTCAGCGAAAGGACTTCAATATTCTCATGTTGAATTATATGGTGGTTTTTTTGAATTTATCACAGAAGGTTTTCACAGGTTATTTCCATCCATTCCTATTTTAAATTTACGTCATTTTTTCAATGCCTCATTTGGTATTTTATTGATGATTTTTACAGGGTTATTAGCAACTAAAATTAGCAAAAAATGGCATGTTGGAATTATTGCATTGCTATTTGTAGTATTCTCACCAAAAATATTTGGTGAAAGCATGAACAATCCAAAAGACATCCCTTTTGCTGCCGGTTTTGTTATAGGAATCTATTTTATCATCTCCTTTTTAATTGATTTTCCAAATAAATACAAAACCAATTTAGTCGGTTTAGGATTGGGTTTTGGATTAACTTTAGCAGTAAGACCTGCTGGTGGATTTTTATTATTGGTATTTATAGGATTATTTACAGCTTATTATTATTTAATAAATAGAAAAAATGTACAATCCTATTTTAATGAAGATAAAAAATTATTAAAAAAGGTTTTCACTGGAATTATTATTGCCTTCCTAGGTGGATACATTTTAGGGATATTATTTTGGCCTTATGGGTTAGAAAATCCTTTTACAGCACCCTTGGAATCTTTGAAAGTAATGGCTAATTTTTCAGTACAATTAAAAACATTATTCGAAGGAGAAATGATGTACAGCCAAACTCCAAAATGGTATTATGAATTTAAATGGATTGGCATTACGAGTCCTATAATCGTTATTTTAAGTTGTATTTTATTTTTTGTTTTTATAAAAAAAGCAATTAAAGAATATGGAAAATTTAATTCAATCGTACTTGTTTTTTCTTTTCTTTTTCCACTTTTATTCATGATTTACAACAAATCAACTCTCTATGATACTTGGAGGCATGTATTATTTGTATATCCATTTATTGTTGTATTAGCAGCCCTTTTATTTAATTTATTGCTTACTAATTTAGTAAAAGGCAAACCCTATTTATTGATAATTATTGCTTTCATTACATTATTACCAGAAATCATTTTTTCATTTAAAAACCATCCAAATCAAGTAGTCTATTTCAATCAATTAGTAGGTGGTATAAATGGCGCATTTGGATATTATGAAACTGATTATTATCAAAATTCAGGTAAACAAGCTGGAGAATGGATGATAAAAAATTTAAAAGGAAAGAAAAAAGGAAAAATAAAAGTATTAACAAATATGAGTGGTGCCGGTGGATGCGATAAATACTTCGCGAATGATACCAATTGGATTGGTGTTGATTATGGAAGATGGAGAGAAAGAGACCATACGGATTGGGACTATTTCATCGCTTATTCAAGGTTTATTAGTTCTGAAATGTTGTTGAATAAAAAATGGCCTCCAGCGAATGTAGTTCACACAGTAGAAGCAGATGGAATACCACTTTGCGTAGTTATTGAACGAAAAAATAAAGAGGATATTATTGCATTTGATTCATTACAAAAAAACAACTTTGCTTTTGCTGCAGAAAAATATGCCAATAATTTAAAATTTGATCAATCAAATGAAAACATTTGGTACTTTTATGCAGTAAGTTTAGCGAATACAGGCAAATTTCAAGATGCCATTATGGCTATCAATAAAGCAATTGAAATTGATCCAAATAGTACCCCAGAATGGTATCAAATTGCATCAAAATTATATGCACAAATTGGCGATAATCAAAATGCACAATTAAATAATAACAAAGCATTCGATTTAGCAAATAAACTAAATGAAAACAGTTCGGGCGAATAAATTACTGAAGTTTATTTCTATAACTAAAGCTATTCTTTAATTTTCAGGATATTTAGCAACCACATAGCCCATGCAGCTATCATTAATAAACCTCCTATTGGGGTAATAATGCCTATACCCCCGAGACCAATTTGAAGTGTAGCTTTAAAATAGCACAGTACATATATAGAACCTGAAAAAAACAAAGTGCCTAAAGTAAATAAACGATGAATCCAATGAACGGGATGATTCGAAAACTTCGCATAAATTCCTAACGCAATGAGTGCAAATGCATGGTAAAATTGATATTTTACACCTGTTTCGAAACTCAAAAGAATTTCGGGTGTAAAAATTGTTTTAAGACAATGTGCTCCAAATGCACCAAAAACAACTGCCGTCATGGCAAAAATGGTACCTGCAATGAGTGATGGTCTATACATATTGTTTTAATAGATTCACAAAGGTAGTTTCATTTATCAAATCAGCATCTACTTTTATATCATAATCTTCATAGAAAGTTTTGCGAAATGACATTAAATTTTCAATGTAGATTTGCATTTCATCATTTGCAATGTTTCTCAATATTGGACGCTGTTCCTTATTTTCTATGAGTCTTTTCGTTAGAGTTTTAATTGACACATCAAGAAATATAATTTTACCCAATGCTTTCATAATTTTTTTATTGTCATGAAAACAAGGTGTTCCTCCCCCACATGAAAGTATAAAATGCTCGTGTAAAGAAACGATTTCCTTGAGACAAAGATTTTCATATTGTCGAAAGTAAGCTTCGCCTTTAAGATTGAAAATATCAGAAATAGTCATTTTTTCTTTTGCTTCAATATATTCATCTAAATCAATATACGGAATAGACATGTTAAGAGACATTTTTTTTGCCCAAAAACTTTTTCCACTTCCCATGAATCCTGTAAAGAAAAAACGCATCTTTGTAAATTAGAAATTAAAAATACATTGAACATTTAAAACTGCCTAATTGTCGAAAACATTAAACCATATTTACGAACATAGTATACCAAAAAAATTAAATATTTCTTGGGAAGAATTTCATGATATCCAACATACTGAGCCAATTACATCGGTTAGAATGAATCCATTAAAACAGACAACGCAATTTGAATCTGAAGAAAAAGTACCTTGGAGTGAACATGGCTATTATTTAAAAAACAGGCCCAATTTTACTGCTGATCCATTGTTACATGCAGGTGCTTATTATGTACAAGAAGCTTCATCCATGTTTTTAGAATTTGCTTTGAAACAGTTAGTTGATTTTAATAAACAACTTACCGCATTGGATTTGTGTGCTGCACCAGGAGGAAAAACAACCTTGCTATCATCGTTGTTAAGTGAAGATTCTTTGTTGATTGCGAATGAAGTTATTGCTACTCGTGTAAATATTTTAAATGAAAATGTAACGAAATGGGGAAATATAAATACCTGGATTTCTAATTCCGACGCACTTCATTTTGGTAAATTATTCAATCACTTTGATTTAATGATTGTAGATGCTCCTTGTTCTGGTTCTGGACTATTCAGAAGAATTCCAGGTTATTTAGACGAGTGGACACAAGACAATGTAAATTTATGTGTACAAAGACAAAAACGTATTTTACATGATAGCTATCCTTGTATAGCACAAGATGGCATTTTAATATACATGACTTGTTCATTTAGTCAAGAAGAAAATGAAGAAATAGTAGATTATGTTTTAGAAAATTTTGATGTGGAAAGTTGTAATTTACCTTTGGATAAAAAATGGAATATAATAGAAACAGAAAGTGAAATTCACAAGGGTAAAGGCTATCGATTTTTCCCGCATAAATTAAAAGGAGAAGGTTTCTTTTTGGCTTGTTTTAAAAAGAAAGATGGCTCAATGAAAGACATTCCGTATGAAAAAAATAAAAATAAATTAGCAATTGAAAGTGAAGTCTTGACAAATTATATTGACATGAATGGTCTAGTTGCTATCAATCAAAACAGCAATATTTTATTGATGCAGGAAAATCACGTGCCTTATTATTATGCATTAACATCTCAATTAAAATTAATTAAAAAAGGAATTTTAGCTGGGCAAATCATTCGAAATGAATTAATACCTGATCACGAATTGGCAATGTATTCAAAAATTAAGAAAGAAATAAAATCAATAGAATTAACTCTTAATGAAGCTATTTTATATTTAAAAAAAGAAAATATAATCTTAAATGATTCCCCAAAAGGTTGGTTGTTGGTACAATATCAACAACAAAATTTAGGTTGGGTAAAAAATATTGGAAACAGGGTAAACAATTATTATCCGTCGAATTATCGAATATTGAATAAAAACATTTTGCCCTCTAAATAAAAAAAAAGAGATTTGCCCACCAAATTATTTACAAAATAATGAAACAACTGTTATTCTTACTTTTATTGATCCCATTTTATAGTTTTTCAAATAATATAGAAATATCCAGATGCAAAATAACAAATGAAGGTAATTTTGTAACATACAAAGCAATAAAAGAAGAAAGTGTTGCAGATATAGCAAAAAAATTCTGTGTAAAAACAGCAATGATTTTAAAGTTTAATAATTTATCATTAAACGATAATATTAAAATTAATCAAACAATATCAATCCCATTAACTGAAACTAATTATTTTAAACTAAGTGGCATAAAAAATTCAGAAGGTTTTATTCCCATTTATTATTTTTTAGAAACAAATACTATTAAAAAAAATCTATGTATTCAATTGGGGATTTTAGTACAAACATTTGATAAATGGAATCATACGGAACATACAGATAAATTAATTTCAGGAGAAGAGTTTTTTATAGGATGGTTAAAAATAGATACAAACACCCAAATAAACATTACAGAAAATGAAATAAGAAGAAAAGAGATAACTAAAAATCTTCTAATTGGTGATCATAAAATGCATCCATCTTATGAAACTCCATCCAAAATAGCAACCAGCAACAATACTTCAATAGAGAAAAAAAAGAGTTCTCCAATTAAAATAAGATTACCCAAATTCAATTTTAATCCGAATAAAATAAAAAAATTATATGGTCAAGGATTAGCAAATATTAAAAAAACATACAATACTATATTTACAAAAAAGAATGAAATTAAAAAAGCCTATAAACCAATAATAGATTCAATAAAAAATCAAAAAATAGCAACTGAAGAAAAATCAAAAGTCAATTCAGAATCAAATAACATTATCAAAAAAGAAATACAATCTACTGTCT
>Ga0114967_10004198_pt1 | contig 11655 bp, 14 predicted proteins | sample M_130628_MF_Meta_FD_92639 | JGI IMG/M metagenome (GOLD analysis project Ga0114967, IMG submission 92639) | Freshwater microbial communities from Lake Montjoie, Canada to study carbon cycling - M_130628_MF_MetaG | ecosystem: Environmental > Aquatic > Freshwater > Lake | place: Lake Montjoie... | reverse complement strand
CGAACTGAACCGAAACCCCTTGCACGTAGGTCCGAAGAAGACGATTCTTCCACCCAGTACCCCCCACCTGGTGGCCGGTTTTCAGGCGCCGATGCGTGGCCGGTTTTGAAGCGCCGAATGACATCAGTTGCCCTGGGCGAATCTGGAAGCTCATCTTTGGCCGGTCTTTTCGTCTTGAGGCCGCGCAGAGCATTCCAATGCCCCAGTATCCCGCAATGTCGTTGTTGCGAGAGAAGAGGTACGCACAGAGCGACCTTGCGAGCGAGTTCATTTCACGACGCTTCATTGCTTAGACGCATAACGTTTGAGTTCAGCGGCCGCCTAAGGCGGCCGCTGGAACGAATGGTTAGGCCCAAATCTGCGTCAGGGAACTGTTGAGTAGTCGAACGTCTGGAATGGGTCCGCCTCGTCTTTCAGTTGCTCCCAGTCAAAGTCGTATCTCAGGTCAGTGGGAAAGTTGACGGGAAAGCGCACTCGGAAGTGCCCTCCGATGCCGCTCTCCATTCCGTCGCCCGAGCCCTCAGCGGCGAAGAGGATGTTGCCAGGCGAGAAGTCGTTGGTCTCAAACTGCGCCGAGAGTATGACGAGTAGCCCGCAACATGCGTCGAGCATGTGCTCAAAGGTGGCCTCTTCGAACTTGGCGTGGCGATCGTGTTTGGTTGTGTTGTAGGTTCGATACCAAGGCAGGTACCCGCCCGAGGCCCACGCAGCGAACGGCGCTCGGACTGATCGTGTCCCGGTCCAGTTTGGTACCTTGACCTCGTACGCGGACAGCAGGTGTGTCCGCTCGATCTTCTTGTAGTCGCCCATGTTCCAGTCACCAGCTCTGGCATAGCCGTTTTCGGAGAGGATCGCCTTACAGTTCGCCTCCACTTCAACGCATGCACGAAGGAGCAGGGCGTGAATTCGGTAGGAGTAGCACCCGAGGTTCTTGTCGGCTGGCTCGACATAGTCAAACAACTCGTGAAGATCCTTCAACAAGAGCAAGAACGCTCGAACGTAATGCTCAGGAGAAAGGGCGAACTTCGGGTGAACCATGTAGCGCCAGCGCCCGCTCTTGGTGTATTCGCCGTCAACAAACTGACGGCACGTTCTGCGGTATGGGCGATTGACTGGCATAACGGGCCTTCTTGCGGCCTAACGATGCAACTTCAGCCGCGGCGGCCTTAGGCCCCCACGGGCCGCCGTCGGCTGCAAGTCGAGGTTAGCGGGCCCATTTGAACTGCGCTTTGCCGACCAAGACTGGCACAACCGGGCGTTTGCCCGGGACCTTGATCTTGAACGGGCCATAGAGAGCCCCCGCCGCCGGCTTGGACACGCCCAATGCCTTGAGAAAGGCACCGTAGTCCTGGCCGTTCCTCTTGAGAAGTTCTGGCTTTGCTGATTCGGTGACAAATTCGTGCAAGCACACAACCCCGAGCGCGCAAGACCGGGTCGATGCCTCGATAGCCGTGCCGACCAGCGCCGTGAGCATCTGATAGGGAAGGCTACTCCATGGGGACTCCACGGCCCGCGCGCTGGCTCCAAAGGCCGCGGCCAGTAAAACGTCGATTCGGCGCCATGCCCGCGAAGACGTTGCACGCTTGGACTTGTGCCAGTAGGCGCCGATCTCGGGGCCCATGGTTTCGTCGACCTTGCCCTCTACAGAACACAGGAGGCGCACGCCACTTGCTTCGCCCACCAAGACCATGTCGTGGTTGCGGCCTTCGCCCGGGAATGGCAGCGGCGTCTTGAGCTCAGGCCAGCCCTCACTGAACGCCGCATCGCGAGTTAATGGGTGACTGTGCAAGAGTGCTGCCATCTCTTGCGGCACCAGAGGAACCGGCGACGTGAACCACGCACGGGCCAGTTCCATTGCACTCCTCGACGCACGCCACTGTCCGTCCTCCTTCGGACGAGTCCAGTCGCGCCAATCTTCTATGGTCTGACCGCGCCGATTATGAAGTTGCATATCAAGTATCCTGTTGGTCCCGCTAACTCGTATTAATACGGTCTGTATAGCCACTCTCGGCTGCGTATTGTCGTACCTGCGGCCATGGCGGCGAGTTTCACGAAACTGCCCTTCCGGCAGCCGCTTCGGTCGATTTCGACCCCTGCACGCCGGTGCGATAAACAGGCGCTGTGGAGTATATCCACCCCACCCCACCCCAGCATGCCACAAGTGGGGGGACTCGCCGGCGTCGCCGACCCTTCGTTGACTGCCCGCAAGTGGGGAGTGAGAGCCGCGGCCCGTCCTGCCGCCAGGGGGGCATCCTCCTGGGCGGCTTCTCGATTCCCGATTGGACCCTCTGGCTGCCGGTTGCTTACCTGACCTGCCCCCTCCTAAACGGGTCCATCTCGGGAGGGGGAATCCAGAGCGGAGCCCCTGGGGGGCTACCGTTGCCACGCGGGATTCGGGAGCAGGCTGTCCCCAAACCGCGCATCACGGAATTGAAGTCGGCAGGGGTCAAGGCCGTGCCCGAGGCTGCGATGACCGAGCAGGGGAGGGTGGGGGATCCTTCTCCCGCGGTCATTTCGAGTCATTTCGAGACACTCCAACCGCGACTTGTCCGTGACTTGTCTGGTGAGTGGTCTCGATTTGGCGTGTTCTGTCTCGGTTTGTCTCGATTTCGCCCGTTGGGCCCGGGCTCCCGTTGGCCCGTCGAGGACGGCCTAAGGAGCGTTTCAGCCTTGTTTTCAAGAGCGAACCCTTCGGGAGCCCCGAAGCCCTCTTTGCCGACCTTGAAAACCGGCAACGGCGAAAGTCGTTCGTGGGTTCAAATCCCACCCCATCCGCTTGGGTAGTCGCAGGGTTTCGCGTTGTGTCGTTTCTCTCGGCATTTCCGGGGTTCTCTCTCTCCCGGTGCGATTCAGTACGAGCCTTTACGGCTCCTGACTGCTTCGCCTTTTGCTTCGCCTTGGATCGAATGTCCACGTTGGGGTTTGCGGTGGCATCGTCATCGGCATCAGTCGCCACCTGCCTTGGCGTGGGAGTCCGCCCGACCGCCCGGCTGAAGTGCTCCTCGGTCGTCTGCAGGTAGTGCATCATCGCCACCGCCTCGCTGTTGCCCAGCCAGTCGCAGACGACTTGGGCCAGAAGCGTCTCGGCCAGCTCGGTCTGGCGGGAACTGCGGAGGTTGTGGAAGAGTCTATCCCATGGGGCGAGCCCGGCCCGCTTGATGATCTTTAGGAAGGTCGTGCGGAGGTTGACGTTCATCCAGCCACCGGGACCCTGGCGGGGCTTCCGCATGGCCTCGTCCGCCATGTAGACAGTGCCGCCCTGCGCCAACGCGCGCGCCTCTTCGGGGACGGCTCGAAGTTCCGGGAACAGCGGGATCCGGCGAGTCCCCTTGCCAGGGTGGTGCTCGGTCTTCGGCGACGTCACGAGGAAGCTTCTTCCCGGCCCAGTCGATGTCCTCCCAGCGGAGGGACAGGACCTCAGAAGGGCACCGAAGTCCACCGTATCGGGCGATGGAGATGATGGCCCACCAGTGGTAATTAGGGCAGGCGATCAGCACGCGGCGAGCTCCATCCGCGGAGGATAGATGCTCCGCGTCTGAAATCCGCGGCCTACAGAAACGGCATAAATCAATCATAGTCTCTTCGAAGTAAGGCGAGTACTACGCATGCACGCTAAACTCGACCCCTGCAATGTCAACTAGATCGCCTATGCAGTTCTTCCAGAATGTATAGTACCAATTGAAGTCGATCATTCGGTCGGGCAACTCGACGCATTCGCCAAGGATCGTGATTGTGATTTGACCGTCATAGCTCGGATCAAAACTGAAGAGCATCGCACGTCCCTCATGGTCGACTTCGGCATCGACGGCGGCGATCTTGGATTCTGCGAAAAGTGCTCCGACTGTGTCGAAAGCCATTCCTTCGCTGCAAGGCGAAGAAAGGTATTCACGCCCGTCCTCTGTCTGCACGTACGCATGAATTCGACTGTCCCTTACCAGCGACGCACCTAATTTCCGCAACATGGCGATCAACACGACGTGTTGCGGTTCTTTAGTCGAATCGATGTAGAATGATACGATTGCCTGCCTGGGCATTACTTCACGAGCTCCCAAGGAATTCCCCGCTTCGCAAGCCATGCGACGACCTCAGCAGGGGGGGTTATGTTGGTGAGCAACACAAACGACTTTCCCTGTTTGGCTGCTTCGGCCGCTGCAGAAGAAATCTGAGACGTGAACGCATTCCAATTCCTTGGATCCAACGCGCCGTTTCGGAACAGATAGTTAAAGGCAGACTTGACTTCATACCACCGACCATCTGGAAGCATTCCGTCGATATCGCGGCCGTTGGGGGCTTTGAAGTTTCCGCTCCCCCCCATTCGCTTTCGAACATATTCTTCAAGATCTACGCCTTTCAGCCCAGCTGCGCTAATTGGAGCAGCTTTTTCTACAGTGTTGTTGAAAACTGGGTCGATAGTCCCGTCCGGCCGTGTCGCTGGCAACTGGTCGGGCAAACCCAAGGCGGGGATGTCAGCGCCGCGAGGCTGATCGACTTGGGGCGTCACCGGCTTTGCTTCGCTCCGCCACAGATTCCGATACCAGTCGAACCAACCGACGCTGGCTGTCGCAGTGTCCGGTTTTGTTGGTGGGATGCCCTCGCCGTCTGAGGCGTTGACGTACTGCCATCCGCCCGCATCGCCCGTCCACACGCCCGAGACGAACACGGGCGGGCCGTCGCTCTCGGGGTTGTAGACCAATGGCGTGATGCGGCCAACGCCCGATCCGCCGGTGTACTGAGCCGAAATGGTCGGGTCGTCGGCGAGAGAGCCTTCATCAGAGCCGGACGACGAGGAACCGGCCCCAGCACCTGACCAGTACATACCCCACAGATCGGCGTTCGACAGGGTGTTACCGGTGCCATTGCCCTGTCCGCTAGCGCTTGAGCCTTCCTGATACTGCGACAAAAGTGTCAAGAGGTTCGACGAAGAACCACCACTGGCCCCAGAGGAAGAGGAACCAGCCCCTAGTCCGGCGCCGTACAAGAGCCAAAGATCGCTTCCGCTCAGAGTGCCGCCATTATTCGTGCCGGTGCCCTGCGTGCCAGCGTTCGAGCCTCCGGTGTACTGCGACAAGAGCACCGGACTGTTTGGATCGGGACTGCCTCCAGTCGTGGAAGTTGTGGAGCCGGTTCCCGAACCCGAGCCGCCAAAGAGCACCGGGCCATTCGGCGTGGAACTGCCGCTCCCGCTGGTGGATGAACCAGTTCCCGATCCCGTGCCGCCAAAGAGCACCGGGCCATTCGGCGTGGAACTGCCGCTCCCGCCGGTGGATGAACCAGTTCCCGATCCCGTGCCGCTCAAGAGCACCGGGCCATTTGGAGTGGAACTGCCGCCTGTCCCAGAGGGTGTGGAGTGGGTCCCAGATCCCGTGCCGCTGAACAGCACCGGACCGTTTGATTGCGAACCACCGGTGCCTGCTGTCGAGCCGAGCGTGGGGCTGCCACCGTTGAAAACGATTCCAGGGGGAGAGGAGACACCTGGCAGTAAGACAGCCGTGATCGATCCCAAACCGCCCAAGGAATCCTGCGCTAATCCGGCGAGCATCGCCCGGGGTTCGAGGGGCTCAATTGCCGCGTGAGTGCGGGAGGGGCGTCTTGTTGCCTTGCGCCGATTCACTCGACTTCTCCTCGGAAGACGACTCACAAGAGGGCACAGCGCCTCTCTTGCGATCCACCGTAGGAAAAGCTTTCATTTCCGTCAAGAAATCGGCCCGGAGTGGGATTTTGTTGGGCGGCGGAAGTGCTCGAATCCGCGCGGCAACCCCGGGAAAGGGCTCTTCTCCGGGCTAGGAGGGCCCGGCACCGAGGTTCAGGCCTGCCAATGGCGACGAAGACTGCCGATCAAACTCTGGGACAGTCCGCGATCGCTCGTCGCCCAACCCGGTGTCACCCTCCCGAGGCCCGCACCATGGCTACGACCCCCGCCCGGACGGCAGCGGGCAGGCGGTGCCAGACGGCGGCCAGCTCGGCCACCTCCGGCGGGATCGCGTCGGCCTTAGTGAGGCTGCCCAGTCGCTCGGCTTGGTCGGCTGGTGCTGCAGCTACGCCCCCGGCAAAGACGGCAGGGGGGCAAACTGCTTCGCCTTTTGCTTCGCCCTCCCGAAGGCCGTGACGTAAGTGGCTGCTACGACGAGGGCTTACGGAAACCACTTCAAATCCCACCCCATCCGTTTTGGTAGTCGCAGGGTTTCGCGTCGTGTCGTCACTCGCGGCAATTCCGGGGTTCGCCCTCTCCCGGTGCGAGTCGGAACGCGCCTTTGCGGCTCTTGACTCCTTCGCGGTCAGCATCCCACCAGGTAGATGCCGAAGCCAACGGTGAGATTCCCAGGCGGCCCCGCGTCCGCCGATTCTCCTGGCCCCGGTCTTATGGCGGAAAGGCGCGGTGCCAAGGGACTCGCAGGGCACAGGGTACAACAAGGGCAATGACGAGAGCCTTTGGAATGACCTGAAAACGCCCCATCTCTTGGCCCCCATTCGGAGCGTTGCCGCCCGGCAAAATGGGGGTTGCCGCCGGCTCGCCGATGGTTTCGAGGAGGAGGTATGACGCCACTCGTCTGGTGGCCGGCAACGAGGACACAGCGGGAGCGGATCGTCGACGCCGCTTCACGCTCGGCCTGCGGCTCCGGCCATATCCCGTCCTCTGGCGGGGACCGGTTTCTGCTCGTCTGTCGCGGGCATGACATGCCCGCGGTGGATCTTGACACCGGGCGCGCCGCCGGCGCGGTTCCCGTTGAAAAAGTGGCCACGTGGATCGCCGCGTTCCTCGCGGCCGATCGGCGGCATTTGGCCGTGTTCGAGGATGTCATCCATTCGCCAGGAGATTCCGCGGTCCTCGCACGTACTCGCGCGTGCTGGGAACTTCCCCATGGCTTGGGATGGCCGATGCGTGCAGGTGAAGACGCTGCAGCGGTCCACGATGCAATGTCGATGCATCGCGGCGGCCCGCGCACGATCTTGCTTTACAGGACACCGCCACACTGGCAGGCGCCCAGCAACGGGGCGTCGTTGTCCGCTGAGCAACTTCAATTGCTTCGTGAATCGGTGTGCACAGTCTTGTCAGACGTGTACGACGGGGACGCTTGGTTGATCTGGACTCGCCACGCATCGACGCTGCCGAGCATCTCCGTCGAACAGGATGCCGAGGCAGGGGTCGTCGCATCCATGAGGTCGAGCGGGTAGGTGGGCCGAGGACACCGGGAAGATGTCAATTCTCGACGCGTATGAATCGTGGTGCTTCAGACGCCCACGCCAGGTTGGCAGAATGCTGCCGAAGTCACCATTCAGTCGATGCCCACGACATCGACATGAGAATAGCGACGAATCCGCTCATCGAGGGTCACGAGGCCGACGCGGTGGTGCCGGGCAGTCGCGACGATGATCTGGTCCGCCGGGTCGGCGTGGAAGTCGCCCGGAAGGCTGCATGACTCCACGGAAATGTCCGGGGTCAGGTCCAGCAGGCGGACGCCCGGATAGGACAGGGCCGCATGAAGCCAGTCGCCGGTCGGCATCGGGAGGTGCAGGCGACCACGCTCCACGAGTTTCGCGACTTCCCAGCAGGAGATTGCGCTCACGCCGAGCGTGGCCTTCTCATGCCGCTCGAGGTACGACGTGATCCGCGCCGGAAGGTGCTCGTCGCGGTGGACCCACCAGATCCAGATATGGGTGTCGAGCAGGATCACCGCGATGCTTCCCAATCATCAGAAGCCACACCTTCGAATGGCTGGAGGTACTCGACCGGCAAACCCGCGAGCGGGTAGCGACTAGACGAAGGCGTGCCTGGCACCGTCTCGAGCGGGTGAATGGTGATGCCGACGGCCTGACCGACCTGGAAGGGGAGCCTGTCGAGCCGGACCGAACCATCCGCGCCGACGACGGTCGTCACATGGATGTCCTTCTCTTGGCCGCTCATGCGCTCATCCCTTCGGAGTCCGTCGTCTATCGAGACCACTCCCGGCCGATTCTACCTGCCGGCGACGTCGCTCCCCAAGCCTTCCCTGACGGAGCAGGGCAGGGTAGGGGAGTCCCTTCCTCGGCCATTTCGAGACAGACAAGTCGCGACTTGTCGCTGACTTGTCTGATGCGTGGTCTCGATTTGGCTCGTCGTGACTCGATCTGGCTCGGTTTCGCGTTCAGGCGTCGGTGGCCCGTGGACCCGTTCCCGAGAGCCTTGAGACCGTTTGGGGCTAGTTGTCGGGGCTGTTCGTGCGGACAGTCCCTCGGCCCCCTTCGCCGCTCTGGAAAACCGGCAACGGCGAAAGCCGTTCGTGGGTTCAAATCCCACCCCATCCGTTTCGTGTTTCTCGCAATCTACGCGAATTCGGGTCTGCCTGTGGGTGGCCGGCAGAGGCTGCCGGTAGGTGCCCGGCAAGCCTGGGAGCTAAGCTGGCGGCGTCGCGAGTGATGGACCGAAAGGCGGGATAGGCGGCGGACCGCGGTCGTGAGCAAGCGGAGGGCCATGTGAAACCGTTGCCCAAGACCGACCATTCGTTGCTGCTTCGGACGAACTTCTCCGAACATGCAGGTTGGACCGCTCTGTGCGAAGCCATCAGGCGACCGAGCGCGGACGGCTTCACGGCGTCCATCGATGGTGTCAGCGATCCGGACTACGACGCACTCACGATCGAGCAATTGGTCGTCTTGTGTCCGAAAGGTGGCGATCGTCGTTTCGCATTCATCGCGGATACGTCAACGTTCACGGATTCCGAACGGCCGATCCTCGTGGTCGACCTCAACGATGAGCCCGGCCGGACGTTCCGGGTCATCCCGAGCGAGATGTGGGGCGTGGAGAACAACCTTTCCATCGCCAACATGGATTTTCGCGAGTTCGCCGAGAGCGTTGATCCGGATGGGGTCTTTCGTGGCTTTCCACAGTGCTGATCGTTTGCGCCGTCGGCCGTCGCTGCGACAGACTAGCAGGGCAAGAGCGGATCCGGAGTCCGTCATTCACCGACCCCGCTGCAGCGTGATCGCAACGCTGCGCGAAAAGCGAGCGCCGGTGGGCGGGGTGATCGCCGACGAGACCTTCTTTCGGCACGTGCTTTCGCCGACCAATCTGGCAGGTCCTGACGCAAGTCGGAAAGGATCGGGAAGTGCCAGGGAACCACGAGGACTTCGCCGTGTCCATCAGCTTCGATTTGCCGGCTTCGGTGGAAGATCAACTCCGTCGGGAACTCGCCGACCTTGACGCGGTTGCCAAGGAAGCGGCCCTCGTGGAACTCTACCGCCAAGAGCGAATTACCCACCACCAACTCGGGCTCTCCCTTGGGCTCGAGCGGCACGAAACCGACGGCCTCCTCAAGCGGCACAAGGTTGTCGAGGATCTTCCTCGGGCGGAAGAGCTTGCCGAGCAGATCCTGTCGCTTCGCCGGCTGATCGACGGATGACTTGGTCGGGGCAGCCCCGGCTCGTGGTCAACGTGCGTAGCCCCGTGTCGCTCACGTGGAATCGTTGAGGCAGGGCCGAGCGGCTTTTGGACGGCGTTCTTTCCGTCCAGGCCCAGGAATCTTGCCCTTCGCCGGGGGCGGGGGATAGGATCGAGGGACGACCACGCTTCCGGAAATCAAGGCGGCGATCGAAAAACTCTCGCCGCGCGACTACGCCGAGCTGATGGCGATGCTCCATCCGTCCGTCGATGACGACTGGGATCGGCAGATCAAGGCTGACGCCACGGCCGGTCGCCTCGACCACCTCGTCGATGAGGCCCGGGCCGACATCGCCGCCGGCCGCTGCCGTCCATTGGAGGAGCTGCTCTCCGAGGACGGCGACGAGGCGGCACGGTGAGTATTCCGAGCGTCGCGCCCCGATCACTGGCCGGTTTTGGGCGCCGACTGATACGCGAGTGAGATGACGACCCGTTTGAGGGGGGCAGGTCAGGGACGCTGGCGGCCATCGACAACCGCGGGCTACGGCTGCGGGCGGATTTCTTCGACCGTGGCCGTCACGCTGCCATCCTTCGCGATCCGCAGTCTACGGCGCCCGAAAGAGGGCCACTTGAACTCCTGATCGGGAAATTCGTGCACCGTTCCGTTGACGCGGACCTTGTCGTATGGCATGAGACCGTGGTTCTCGATGACGAACGTCCCCGCCGGCATCGTGATGGTGATCTCGGTGTCCCCGGGGGGTGACATCGGGTGCGTGTAGGGTTGCTGCACGATCTCGTAGGTCCCCTCGCCCTCCGTCTCGACGATCACTTCGACGCACGCTCGCTGAACGACGAACGTCTTCTCGCCGCCGAACATCCCCTTCTCGATGTTCGGCGGCACCGGAGCGGCACATCCACCGGAGGCGACGAGCAGGACGAGCAGCGACGCGATGGTGGGCAGGTGGCGTTTCATGGTTCAGGCTCCTCGTGAATGGTCGATCCTCTTGCTCAGGCGACGCGGCGCGACAGGTGTCACGGCCAGCCGGGGCGATTCAAGGAACCCTCGGCCTCGACACGACTTGCCACCCGCTCGGGGAGACCACGCCGGCCGCCGCCCGCTGCATTTTTCGGCCGGCGTTCACAAAACCCTGACGGCGAGGCCAGGATAGGTGGGGAGCACGACTCAGCCGGGGCGATCCTCTACCGGCACGGCCTCACACCTCACCGAGCGCGAAATCCCTCATCAGGCCGGGCGTGGCGGTATCGAAGCCGACGACGTCGAGCATTCCCCGGTCGGACGGATCGGCGATCGAGAACCGATTGGCGACCATCCCCACCACGGCAAGACGCGCCGGAATCCCCATCTTCTCCCGGTACGACCGCAGCGCCTGGAAGGGATGGATCTCCCCGCACCAGGTCTCGCTGTCGGTGTAGACGACGAACACGTCGACCGGGACCCTGTTGCGTTCGGCCCAGACCATGGGAAGGGCACAATCGGTAGCGCCGAACGGAAGACCGCTGATCGACTTGATGACGGCATCGAGCCTCTGACGCGGACTGATGTCGAGGGGGACAAAGCTCTGCCCGAACGCCATGACGTGGTGATTCGGCTCCCGGGCGGCGGTGACCAGCGCCATCGCACCGCTGGCGTCGCGCGGCGTCAGGCCGGGGACACCCGCGATCTGGGAGCACGCCATCGAGCCCGAAACGTCGAGGGCCAGGAGCCAGCGCTTGTGGGTGGGCTCGACCCCCCGGAAGGCCTCGTAAAAGGCCCGGTCAAGGGCGTCGATGACCTTGGGAACCGGCGACCAGCGGAGATGCCCCCTCTCGCCGTGGCCCTGCGCGTAGGTCCGCAGCGCGGAGAGGATCGCCACGGGATGGAGGCGCGCCTTCCGGATCCGCTCGGAGTCCACGATTTGATCGCACACCTGCTGGGTGGTCTTCGACAGCGGAGCGACGATGCCGAGGCTCGTGAGCTTGGAGAGATTCCGAATGAGGGCCGTCATCGGCATCTCCTCGAGGAGCGCCTCCCAGACGGGAACGGCATTGAGAAGCGGCGTGGGGACGGCCTCGCGCGGAAGGCGATGGTCCCGGATCAGGGCCGCGGCCCGGACCGGATCGGTCGTCGCCTTGAGATTTTCCAGTGCCCAGATCGGCCGCAGGGCCTCGTCGGGGTGCGGATCCGCTCCCACCCCCGGCCAGCCGTGGCAGATCCAATGATAAAGGGCTGCATGCGCCTCGCCCGGCGCCTTCGGATGGGCGAGACGGAGCAGGTCACGATGCGACCACCCGTCACGCTG
>Ga0114967_10004196_pt1 | contig 11655 bp, 7 predicted proteins | sample M_130628_MF_Meta_FD_92639 | JGI IMG/M metagenome (GOLD analysis project Ga0114967, IMG submission 92639) | Freshwater microbial communities from Lake Montjoie, Canada to study carbon cycling - M_130628_MF_MetaG | ecosystem: Environmental > Aquatic > Freshwater > Lake | place: Lake Montjoie... | reverse complement strand
TAGAATAGTAGAAAAACGTGTTGAAGTTCCTATTGATAGAATAGTAGAAAAACGTGTTGAAGTTCCTGTTGATAGAATAGTAGAAAAACGTGTTGAAGTTCCTGTTGAGAAGATAGTTGAAAAAATAGTTGAAAAGATAGTTCAAGTTCCAGTAAGGGAAAGCCGTGATAAACCTTGTCCAGAATGTCTCAAGTGCCCTATTGGTGGTAAATGTCCTGACTGTCCAAAAATCCCAGTTATAAATTGTCCCAAATGTAAAATTTGCGAAATTTGTAAGAAGGAAAATTTAGTTAATTTAAGTGTTGAAAAAGCAGATGACTTACATATAAAATTAGAAAAAGATGTTGAACAAATAAAATCTATACAAGGTGTTGAAACTAAATTAACTTCAGACGAATTTCTTGAATTAAAAAATACATCAGATTTAGAAAAGATTGCTAAACTTATTTCAAAAGCAAGTAAAACACAACAGGATGAATATTTTAATTTTAAAAAGATTAAATTTCAAAAATATCTTTCGATTTTGAAAGATATTAAAGATAAAGAGTTTGCTACTAAATTACTAGATATGTATTAGTAGTTAGATGTTTCAGAATACAAGTTTTGTGCAGTGAAAGGCATTTCACTAGACGTAACGGAATCTTCCATTTTTTTAGGCATAAAGAAACTAGAAAAGAAGCCACCACTTTGACCGGGAACAGAAGGAGTGTTATTGGGTCCAGGAGGTGCTGGTGCAGAAGAACCAGGTGCAGGTGCTGAACCAGAAGGAGATTCATTTACTCCAGTATAAGCACTAATTGAAGGTGGGGCAACACCAGGAGTAGAAGAAGATGCACCATGAAGTCTTGCTAATAATGCACTGTAGTCTGCACTAGAAATACCTTTGTCGCCAGTTAATTTTTCAGTAAAGACAGAAGGTGCTTTTTCTAATAAAGCATATAAGGTTTCAGTGTTGTCAGATGCAACTTTGACCATATCAGTGTAAGGAATATTTTTGAAGGCATTGTATAATGTTTGTTTACCGTAGCTAGATAAGTCAGGAAGTTGAGCATCTCCCAAAGGATCAATTTTAATATTATCATTGACATCTTGCATTAATTTATGTAATTGTTCCAAAGAACTTCTAACACCAGCTAATCCTTGGTTCAAAGTATCAATAGTTGTTCTAGCTTTTTCAATAACTCCTTTTTGTTGTTCTAATTTGAGTCTAGTAACTAAAGCTTCGCTTTCTAAGCCTTTAATGCTGATTCCGTTATTTGTAACAGCGGCACCTCCAGCTTGAATAGTTCTGGACATACTTTTTTTAAAGATTTTACTATCTACCTTTTCAAGTAATTGAATACCTTCTTGGAGACTTTCTACTTTATCAAATAATTTAGAGATATATTTTTGACGTACAATTAAACTATTTTCAGACATATATATATACATATGGAGGATATAAAATTAATAGAAAAAAAATTTAAATATTTATCAAAAAATCCTAAGAAAAACTATAATGAATTACTCAGTTTATATCAAAAACTAGTAGTTTATTATTATTATTTAAAGAAAACAGATGAGTTAATGTAATTTCATTGTAAAAGAATTATTTTTTAAATAAAAGCTTATCCTTTTATTTAATAAGTAGTCTAGGCGGGGATTGAACTCGCGACCTTCCGCTCATAAGACGGATGCTCTAACCACTGAGCTACTAGACCATACGGTAATATAATATTCTACCCTAATTTTTTCTTTTAATAAAAAATTACACTAAATTTTTTTTTTAATAAAAATTTACCCGATGTGGGGATTGCACCCACGACCTTCCGCTTAGAAGGCGGACGCTCTATCTACTGAGCTAAAAGGGCTGGCGGTTTTATTGGGGTTCGCACCCAAGACCTTCCGGTTAACAGCCGGATGCTCTAACTAACTGAGCTATAAAACCTGAATTCAATTAATTAATTTTTTCTATGTTAATAAATAAATTTTTTGTTCTTCTCATTTATGATAATCTAATCCACTTAGTATTATTATAAAAGGAAGCTTGTTTGATATTTAAGTAAGGTAAATATACAATAATATATAGTGTAAAAATCAGTATATATTACTTTCAATTTTTTTCCTCAAGGGAACATAATAAATTAATTAATAATTTTAACATTTCTTAAAATATAAATTAAGAAACAACCAAAGATTAATGTAGTTAATCTAAGTAATTATCTATTAATCGCAACTATTACTATATTAATAAATCGAAAGTTGTTAATTTTTTCCTCAGTATGTTTTATCATTTACATATCCTATTCGCTAATATTATTATTAACTTTTAGATTTAAATGATAGCATTAAAGGGAACATTTTTACTTACTATATTATATAAAATAATTTTTAAATGATTTTATATTAGTATTTTGATATTTAAAGGATTTATGCTAAATCAAATTATATTTTAATATCTTTCAGCATATCTGAATATTTATCAAAAACATCTTCACTTCTTTCATATTGATTAGCCATATATTCATCATATATATCTTTGAAATATATTCTAATTCTTAAGTTATCAGGTAAATCTTCAAAAGTATACTTCTTTTTGATTACATAATTTTTCCAATTTAATAAATCCATTTCACAAAATACATTATTAGTCCTATTTAGTTTTGGACTTTTTAAAGATTTTTTAATAAATTCTATTTCATGTTTATTCAAATGAGATGTATCTAAATTTTTAGCTGAAGGGAAATGAATTGACCAAACTAAAGGAGTAATATCAGTTAATTCTTTTTCACAGCAATTATCGCATTTGTTACAAGTAAAGAATTTAGGAGGTTGATTAAAATGCTTTAATACAAATTTTCTTCGACAAGTACTAAGATAAAAATATTTTTTCATAGATTTTATATTATCTTCTCTTGCTTTTTTAACAAAAGGATTTTTAATTTCTTTTAACAGTGATTCTGCTATTATTAATGACCTAAATTGAAAAAATACTATTGTTTCTGCATCTAAATTATCTCTTCCAGCTCTACCAATTTGTTGCCAATATTCTTCAATAGAAGATGAAGCACCTACAATAATTACACAACGAATAACTAAATCGACACCCATTCCAAAAGCAATAGTAGAGACCATAATTTTAATTTCTCCTTCAGTAAATTTAGTTTGGATCTTCTCACGCATTCCTTTAGATAATCCAGCGTGATATGCTTCAGATATTCTTCCATAAACTTTATTAATCTCATTTGATAAATCTAAACTTAAATGCCTAGAATTGGTGTAAATAATTATTTTATCATTTTTATATTTTTCAAAATAAGGCTTTAATAATTCCATATCTATTTCATCTTTGATATCATTCTCTTTTTCTTCAGGAAGGTCAAGTTTTTTCTTTTTAGTTTTAGTTTTTTCCTTGGGTTCTTTCTTATATTCCAAACACTTTAAATATAAATTAGGTCTATCAAAGTTAGCTCTAATTATAGCAGGATTTTTCAAAAGTAAACTAGTAGCTATTTCTTCTTCAACTAATTTAGTAGCAGTGGCTGTTACAGCTAAAATAGGAATATCTGGATATAATTCACGGAAGGTACTTATTTTTAAATATTCAGGTCGAAAGTCGTGACCCCAAACACTAATACAATGAGCTTCATCAATTGCTAAATATCCTAATATTTTAGCTTCTATCATAGAATTTACTAATTCTAATCCATCACCTTTAATTAAGTATTCAGGGGACATATAAATAATTTTTATTTGACCATCAATAATTTCAAATAATTCTTGGTCTTTCCTTTTATTGTTGCCATGTAAAGCAGACACTCCAATATTCATTTTTAATAATTTATCTTTTTGGTCATCCATTAATGAAATTAGTGGTGAAATAATTATGATAGCTTTTTTAGTTAATAAAGGAGGAAGCAAATAACACATTGATTTACCATAACCAGTAGGTAATAAACCGATGACATCATTACCTAACAATAATTCATTAATTACTTCAATTTGTTTTTCTTTGAGAGTAGAAAACCCCCAATACTTTTGTAAAATTTTTTTGGCTTTAACAGTCCAATCCATATTTTTATTATTATTAATCATTTATATAATTAATAATAATTTCATTTTTTATAATACTAATTTAGGTCCTCTGGTAGGTCTATCTTGTAAAAATGCAAGGTCTGAAACAGATTCCATAGGTCTTACATCCATTTGAGGAATAGGAATGAAAGTACCAGCGGTAGGTCTGGTAGCAGAAGTGTCAATGTCATAAGAACGTCTTCCAGTGGGTCTAAAGTTTAATTGGAAATCAATAGATGTACTGGGAGCACTGGGGACACTGGGGACACTGGGAACACTAGGAGCACTAGAAGAACTAGGAACACTAGGAGCACTAGAAGAACTAGGAACACTAGAAGAACTAGGAACACTAGGAACACTAGGAGCAGTGGGTACACTAGGAGCACCAGATACTTCTACAATATCACTCATAACTGCACCACCGGGAAAATTTCTAATTTCTTGATTAGGATAATTTCTATTAACAAAAGCCCAAAATGTACCTATTTGTAAAAAACCAGTTCCATCTGTACCTACATTCATTGTTCCTTTTTTACCTTTTACCGTTATTTCTTTAATTAAACTTGACATAATATATATTATAACTTATAAAATAATTTATATATTTCTATAATTACTTTCAGGCATATAACTAGATGTTGACTCAAAAAATTCTATATTATTTTTAAATGTTTTTAAATTTTCCGCTCCACAATAAGTTAATGAAGAACGTAGACTACCTGAATATTCATCAATAACTGCTTCTAAAGGACCAATACATTCTGTATAAAAATCAACACCTTCAGCAACCCTACTTTTTTTATCTCCATAATATGATTTCATAAAGTTGTGTGATGCTTGACCTCTATAATGTGAATAAATTTTTCCTTCAGGTACTTCTTTATCTAAATCAATTAATTCATAAGAATTATTATTCTTAATATATTTTTTCCCCGCGCTATCAAATGTTTTTGCAAAAATACTTCCCATCATAACCATATCTGCACCTGCTCCAATTGATAGTGCTACATCTCTAGGATTTTTAATACCTCCGTCTGCAATTAACCAAGATTGTTTCCCTTCTTTTTCTAGTTCTATCTTTTCTTTATTACATTCTACAATGGTCGAAAATTGAGGAATTCCAAAACCAGTTTTCATTCTGGTTGTGCATGCGGAATTATGAACTATCATATTATTAGCAATAAAAGAATGCGTAGGACAATCAACTTCAATATCCCAAGTTTCCATTTCTGTTTTAGTATTATCTGAGTCTAAAATATTAGAATATAAATAATTGTTAGTAAATCTATTAAAAGTGTGTGTTTTTGTTCTATAAGCTGTACTGAAAACAGAATTTTCAGTAATATTTTTAAGTCCACCACAAGTTCCTTCTCGATTTGATGATGAGAATGATAGTTTTAAGTTAAAACAACACCATTGAAATAATTCAATTAATTCAGGACTAGTATTATTAAAACAATAGATTGTTCTTTTTTGATTTTTAGTAGAATTATCTATATTACCATCACTATCTATTAATCCATCAAATAAACCTTGAATATATTCTTTATTTTTACAATAATATTTAGATGGTAAGTGTTTATTAGTTCTTTTATTAAATTCAACTAAAAGTTTAGTGAAACATTTATTGTATAATATAATTAAAATAACATTTTTATCTTCTTTTATTTTATAATCTAAATCAATATCTAAAATTTTTTTAATTGAATTACATAATTTATTAGCAATATCTATTTCATTTTTACCAAAATACCAAGTAACGCATCCTGATTCACATTTAGTATATTTATTAATACAAATTTTTGAACATCCATCGCCTAAAAATGTTCCAAATATGTATCCTAAATCGTAAGATGATTCAATATATCTATTGAAAACAGTTTTATCTATATTATTTCCATCTGTTTTAATTTGATTATTATCATATGAACCTTTATTTAAATATTCAACTAAATCAATTTTAAAATTTTCTTCTAATTTCCAATCAATTATTTTTGGAAATAAAGTAAAAGTATTTTTCCAAGTGCACTCTTTTAATTCTTTCCATTTATATTTTGAACTTCTTGGAACTGTTTTTGCTTCTTTATTTAAAAGTTTTGCTATTCCAGAACAAGATATTGATTTTTCACTACTGCTTGATAAATCTCCAATAAAAAATTGGTGATTTTCAGTAAAAAAACTATCATTATAGTGGAGATTATTTTTAATTTTTATTACATTTTTAATTCCTTGATTCATTACATTTAAAACTTTTACAGGTTTACCATCTTTATTAATTACAAAATCATTTATTTTCACATCTTGAATATTTTTATATATTCCATCTGCCATTAAAATTCTTGTATTAAATACACAACAACCACCGCCTACACCGACCTTAATCACATCAGCGCCACATTCCACCAAATATCTATACCCTTCTCTAGTACAAATATTACCAGCTATAATAGAAGCATTTTGACAATTTGCTTTTATATATTTAACTATATCACCTACTTGTTCCGAATGCCCATGAGCTACATCAATACAATAGTTTTTAACTCCTTTTAATAATAAAATATCTATAGTTTTCTTCTCTTCTTCACTAATCCCAACTGACATATACATTTGGGGATATTGTTTGGTTAACTTTATTTTTTCATCTATATCACAAAAACGATGATAGATTGCCATACCATTTAATTTAGTAATTTTATCTAACATAGATTTAGAAATAACTGTATCCATATTTGCTGGGACAAGGGGATAATTATACATTTTATTATGGACTATAGTAGAAATGTTTGTTTGTAATCTGGAGGCAATTTTATTAAATTTTGGTATGATTCCTACATCGTCAAAAGTTAAATATCTTTTCATTAATAAATATAAAAGTTTATTATTTAAATATATTCTAAAAAAATTGTATTTTTAACCTATTATTTTAAATTATTCTATTACAATGCCTCCAAAGAAACAAGTAAAAGAAGATTCAATCCCTGAAGTAAAGAAAAAACCAGTTCTAAAGAAGGGTAAACCTGAGCCTGAATCTGAAGTTAAACCTGAGCCTGAACCTAAGTCTGAGCCTAAAATTGAAGTTAAACCTGAAGTAGCAATAAAAATAGTTAAAAAGAAGGGAAAGGAACCAATTCCTGAGAAAAAAGAAGAATCAGTTCCTGAAGTTAAAGAAGTTAAAAAGAAAGGTAAACCAGAAGTTTTAAAGAAACCTGAAGAAAAAGAAAAGCCAGCACCTGAAGTTGTTAAAAAAGGTAAAACTATTAAATCAACGGATGATACAAAAGTAGACCTATCAAAAATAGAAGCAGATTATAATGTAACATTTAAGGAATGGGAAAGTGTTAATCAATCTTTGTCTACTCTAAAGAAAGAGATTACAAATTTGGAAGAGAAAAGACATAATATTCTTACTCAACTAAATAAGTTACTTAAGAAGATGCAAGGAGATGATAATGAAAACATTACAAATCCTCTAGAAGCTCCTTCAACACTTAAAAAGGAAATTACAAAGGTAGTTATTTCACCTAAGGCCTCTTCATCGGACGATGATGAGAGCGAAGATGATGAAGAAGATTCTGAATCTATAAATAAAGGAATTCAAAAGTTTAAAAAGCCAGATAGTGATAGTGATACAGATAGTGATTAATTTATTTTATTTTCTAAATATATATTATATGGAAGAATTATTTAATTTTTTTATCGTTTTAGTCGTATATTTACTTTTAGATTTACCTATGATTACTTTTATAAATAAAGATATGTATAAAAATTTATTTGAATCTATTAATAATGGTGCAACTGTTGATTCAACTAATATAATAATAGGTGCTATTGTTGCTTATTTATTATTAGCATATGGTCTCTATATTTTTGCAATTAAAAATAAAAGTATTTTTAACGGAGCATTATTTGGATTAGTAGTGTATGGAGTATATAATTTTACTAATTTAGCAGTAATAGCTAAATATGGTTTAATTCCTGCTGTAATTGATACTGTTTGGGGAACAATATTATGTGGTATGATAACTAGCGCAGTTTTGCATATAAAAAATTATATTATTTAATTATATAATAAAAATATTTTATAACTAATTAATAATGAGTAATAAAAATTTATTTTCTTTATCAATATCTGATAGTTATGAAGTACAAAGCTCATCTTCATATATAGGCACAAATTGGGTATCTAGTAATTATAATGATTCATGGGGTGGAATTGCAATTTGTGATACTGGAAAATATATTACAGCTGTTTCTAGTAATGGTCCAATTTATATTTCAAGTGATTATGGTACTTCATGGAATATTATTAATATAATTTATAAATGGACTGCTATTGAAATGTCTGCTAATGGAGAATATCAAGCAGCATGTGTATATCAAGGTATTATTTTTGTATCAAATAATTATGGTTTAACTTGGCAAAAACAAAATGTACCAGTAGAAAAATGGACAAGTATTTCTGTATCAGGAAATGGAGCAATTATCATTTGTATTGCAGAATCAGGGTTACTGTATAGAACGAATAATTATGGTAATACATGGTTTAAATCATCAATATTACAACAGCGTAATATTATAAAAATTGTTATGTCATTTAATGGAGAATTTATTGGTTGTATTCTTATGGAGGGAAAAATTTATACTTCAACAAATTCAGGTAAAATTTTTGTGATTGCAAATATTCGTACAAATTCTATTTTTAAAGATATTAGTTTATCTTTATCAGGACAATTTCAAACTGCTGTAGCATATAACGATTATATATATACTTCATATGATTTTGGTGTTTCATGGAAACAACAAGAACAAAAAAGAGATTGGATTAGTATAACAGTATCTGGAACAGGACAATATCAAACAGCAGCTGTTAAACAAGGATATTTATATACTTCAGATGATTATGGTAATTCATGGATTCCACAAAGTAATGTCAAAAATTGGCTTAGTGTTAGAATGTCTGCAAATGCACAATTTCAAATTGCAGTTCCTTCTACTGGTTATATATATATTTCTAAAGTTGATTTTGGTAATAGTGGTTTTACTACTTTTACTGGTGATACAGGTCCTTCTGGAAATAGAGGAACTATGATTTCTACTGATATAGTTGGTCCATTTATTAATGGTAATTTAGATCCTTTATTATATGAATCTTTTAAAAATGATTTATTTATAAATACAAATAATTATAATTTATATAGATATTCTGTAGTATTAGATGTTTCAACATTAGCAGGGGGTGGGCCAAATAATGCATCTTTTGAGGATGGAAATGGTAGAAATGCTTATTTTAATCAACCAACGGATTTAGTATTTGATGGTATTAATAATTTATTTGTTGTAGATAGTGTTAATAATGCAATTCGTAAAGTAGATTTATCAGGAAATGTTGTTACGTTTGCAGGTAGGGGTCCTTTTGATCCAGGGTCTACAGATGGAGAAGGAACATTAGCTCTTTTTAATAATCCTTATGGAATTGCTATTGATGCCAGTCAAAAATTATATGTAACAGATAAAAATAATAATAGTTTACGTTTAATTGATTCTTATTCCAATGTAATTACTTTTAATGATCCTGAAAAAAAAATTAGTGCACCATTTGGTATTACTTTAGATAAAGATAGTAATATTTATATTGTTAATAATTATGGTAATGATATTTTAAAAATAAGTAGTAATTTATTAGAAGTTACTACAATAGTTTCAGATAATACATTTGGTTTCCGTGGAATAACAATTGATACTAGTAATAATTTATTTGTAACAGATTATCTCAATCATGTTATTCGTAAAATAGATACTGAATACAATGTTACAATAATTGCAGGTAGTTTAGGTAATTCTGGATTTGTAAATGGAAATGGTATTGGTGCAAAATTTTATCGTCCGACTGGTATAAGTGTAGACCTTAATAATAATATATATGTAACTGATAGTGGTAATAATTGTATTCGTATAATTGATGCGCAATTTAATGTGTCTAAGTTAACTAGTAATATTTTTGGTTTTACAGATGGTAGTATAGAAAATGCTAGATTTAATAATGCATTCGGTATTACTTATAGTACTATTAGTGCTGATATTAAAATATATATTACTGATTTTAATAATAATGCAATTCGTAAAATTGAATTACCTCAATTACCTTATTGGGAAAGTTTAGGAAATATAAAGGGAGGTACAGGAGCAGATGGTAATACTGGATCAACAGGAATGCCTGGAACAGCAGATTCTACTGGAGCAACTGGTGATACTGGTGTAAATGGGTCTCAGATATATTCAGGAACAAATCAAATTGGCGTTACTGGAGTTCAAAATGATTTATTTATAAATACAATCAATTACGAATTATATCAATACAATGAATCAGTTGCACCAACTACATATATTCTTGATTCTTCTTCTAATGTTGTAACTATTCCTTTAATATTATCAGATGGACCTATTTTAAAAGTTTCTGGATTTACAAAAGACTCTTTAGGAAATTTATATGCTTCAACGTATAATGGTTTTATTATGAAAATTGATTCTTCTGGAAATTGTTCTATTTTTGCTGGAACATATAATGGACCTTATAATTTTTCATGTAATCCTGTAATAGATTCTAATGGAAATATATATATTATTAACTATGCACAATATGTAATTTTTAAAATAGACCCATCTGGTAATATTACTAATTTTGCTGGTAGTGGAATATCTGGTTATTTAGATGGAAATGGAACAAATGCAAAATTTATTAATCCATCTTGTTTAGCAATAGATAAAAATAATAATATATATGTAGGTGATACTAATACAATTCGTAAAATAGATTCATCTAGAAATGTAACTACTTATATTGGAACTTATAATAATTATACAAATACTCTTATACCTGGTAATGGAATTAATGGTATATTACCAACTTATACTTTTCTACGAGAAGGATATTCTTTAGCTGTAGATAATTTTGGTAATTTATATGGTGGAATGCCTGGTTCAGCAAGTGTACATCAACAAACTGCAACATATGAAAATTATTTAATTTTTAAAGTAGATACAAGTAGAAATCTAACTATTTATACTCCTGATAATAGTAATGGATATCGAGATGGCTCTATTGCAACTGCAAAATTTGCAAAAGGTATTGATTTTATTGTATTTGATTCAAATAATAATATGTATGTTGGTGATTTTGGAAATGTAGTAGTTCGTAAAATAGATACATTTAATAATGTTACTACATTTGCTGGTATACAAGGAGTAAGAAATAATTTAGATGGTCCAGTTAGTACTGCTACATTTCAAGATTTTTTTACAGGATATATAGATTCAAGTAATAATATTTATATTTGGGAAAACACTAATACTGCATATCAAGCTGGAGTTATTCGTTTAATAAATTCAAATAAATATGATGGATTTATAAAAGAATGGAGACCATTATTTAATATGCTTGGTCCAACTGGAGCAACTGGTGTAACTGGTACAACTGGTGATACTGGAGCAACTGGCGATACTGGAGCAACTGGCGATACTGGAGCAACTGGTGTATCCGGGGCAACTGGTGTATCCGGAGCGACTGGTGATACTGGAGCAACTGGTGTATCAGGAGCAACTGGC
>Ga0114967_10004195_pt1 | contig 11656 bp, 11 predicted proteins | sample M_130628_MF_Meta_FD_92639 | JGI IMG/M metagenome (GOLD analysis project Ga0114967, IMG submission 92639) | Freshwater microbial communities from Lake Montjoie, Canada to study carbon cycling - M_130628_MF_MetaG | ecosystem: Environmental > Aquatic > Freshwater > Lake | place: Lake Montjoie... | reverse complement strand
TGAAGGCATTTTGCCGGGTGGCTTAAAAGTATCCAGACGAGCTGCTATGCTGAATAAAAAATTAATGAAAGATAGTAGTTACACTACTTATGATGAATGGATAGCTTGCATTCAAAAAGGTGGCATGCAATTTCAATATATTTTGGACTGGGTAAGTTGTTTTGCCTTGGCCGTAAATGAGGAAAATGCGTCGTTTAGTCGTGTGGTAACCGCTCCTACCAACGGTGCAGCAGGAGTGATACCAGCTGTATTGAGTTATTATATTATATTTTGTGATGGCAATGAAGATGAAAAAATCATTCGATTTTTATTAGTGGCCTCAGAAATAGGTAGCTTATTCAAAAAAGGAGCAACCATATCGGCAGCTATGGGTGGTTGCCAAGCTGAAATTGGTGTAAGCAGTGCCATGGCGGCGGCGGCTTTGTGTGAATCCTTGGGTGGTACACCGAACCAAGCATTGCAAGCTGCTGAGATTGCCATGGAACATCATTTAGGATTAACCTGCGATCCTGTGGGCGGTTTAGTACAAATTCCTTGCATAGAGCGAAATACAATGGGTGCTATAAAAGCCATTACAGCTGCACAATTGGCTTTGCAAGGCAATCCTTTTGATGCAAAAGTGAGCCTCGACAATGTAGTAAAAACAATGTGGCAAACAGCACAAGACATGAACCACAAATACAAAGAAACAAGCGATGGTGGCTTAGCCATTAATATTCCAATAAGCTTGCCCGAATGTTAATCAATTGATTTTATCATATTTGCTTTTGAAAAAATAGAATGACAAACTGTTAGCAAATATTTAGTTATTCAATTTTAATACATTGTAATTAATTATTTACTTTTATATTCTAAATGAGTATAATGACAAATAATGCAAACGGATATGTAAATACCGAAATCGAACATGGAATTGCCACAGTAGAATTTTTTCATCCATCAAGCAATTCTTTACCAGCTGCTATATTAAACAGTTTAGCTAAAGCAATTAATGAAATGGGTCAAGATGAGCGAGTAAAAGTTATCATTTTAAAATCAGCAGGAAAAGGCGCATTTTGTGCTGGAGCAAGTTTTGATGAATTAATCGCTATCTCAAACGAAGCAGAAGGAAAACAATTCTTTTCAGGTTTTGCTTTGGTGATAAACGCTATTAGAAAATCACACAAATTCGTAATTGGTCGTTTGCAAGGTAAAGCAGTAGGTGGCGGCGTAGGTTTGGCTGCTGCTTGCGATTACACGATTGCAACTGAAGAATCTTCTGTAAAATTAAGTGAATTAGCGGTGGGCATAGGACCATTTGTAGTTGGACCAGCCGTTGAGCGAAAATTAGGCACTTCATGTTTTTCTCAATTAGCAATCGATGCAACTGAATGGCGCAGTGCTGAATGGGCAAAAAAACATTCACTATATTGTGAAATTCATAAATCGGTAGAAGAGGTTGATGATGCAGTTGCTCGTTTAGCAAACAAATTAGCACACAGTAATCCGGAAGCAATGGCCGATTTGAAGAAAGTATTTTGGGCAGGAACAGAAAATTGGGACACATTGTTAACAGAGCGAGCTGCATTAAGTGGTAAATTGGTATTAAGCTCATTCACAAGAAATGCAATTGAGCAATTTAAAAAGAAATAAATATCGTTGATAACTAAATAAAAACGGCATTCAATTATGAATGCCGTTTTTATTTTATACTTATTAATTAATTATTTTTTTGCATTTTTTGCTTCGATGCTTAAAGTAGCATGAGGCACTGCACGTAAACGAGCTTTGTCAATTAATTTACCTGTTTCACGACAAATACCGTAAGTTTTGTTTTCAATTCTCACTAAAGCTTGCTCCAAATGAGAAATAAATGTCATTTGACGGCCTGCTAATTGATTAAATTGTTCTCTATCCATAGAAGCACTTCCATCTTCCATGTTTTGATATTTATTTTCTGTATCTTCAGTACCACTTTCATCTTTACGCATAATTACACCTTGCAAATATTGCAACTCTGCTTTTGCTGTATCTAATTTACGATCTATAATTTCTCTAAATTCTTGCAAATCATCATCACTGTATCTGAAACTAGTTTTTGATACATCGGGTACCATATCTAATATTGATCTTGTATATTCAATTTCTGATTTTTTAACCTCACCAAAATCATTATTTTTTCTTTTTAAGTCTGCGGTTTTTCTATGTGCAATTACTTTTCCAGTATCATTTTTTAAATTGGCTACACCAAAAGTAGTTGTTTTAAAAACATCCGATTTTTTAGGAATTGAATTATTTGCAATCACTGTTTTAGTTGGTGATGCTTTTGCTGGCTTTGCAGGTTTTGTAGGCTTCACAGGCTTTTCTGCCTTCACCGCTATTTTCTTCTCTATTACTTTAGGAGCTGCTTTCACAGGCACTTTTTTTGCTACTGGCTTAGCTACAACTTTCGCTGTTGCCTTTTTTACTACCGGTTTCGCTATAACTTTCGCTGTTGCCTTTTTTGCAACGGGTTTAGCTGCAACTTTTTTCCCAACTGGTTTCGCTACAACTTTTGATGGTGCCTTTTTTGCCACTGGTTTCGCTACAACTTTTGATGGTGCCTTTTTTGCCACTGGTTTTGCTGCAACTTTTTTTGCTGCCTTTTTTACAACTGGTTTTGCTGCAACTTTTTTTGCCGCTGGTTTAGAAGCTGCCTTTTTTACAACTGGTTTCGCTGCTGCCTTTTTAGGAGCTGGTTTTGCTGCAACTTTTTTTGCCACTAGTTTAGAAGCTGTCTTTTTTACAACTGGTTTCGGTGCAACTTTTGCTGCTGCCTTTTTAGGAGCTGATTTTGCCACTACTTTGATTGTTTTTTTTGCTTCTACTTTTTTAGGAGCTGATTTTTTTGTAGCCATAAAGAAGTTTAATTTTTATTTATTAATACTTTTAGTTGTTGGTTATTGACTTCTATTTCAAAACCATCAACAATTTCATCCGAAAAATTAAGATTGTCGGCCAAAATTTCCGTGCAAATATAGGAATTATAATTATTCAATGCAGATTTTAACAATTTGTTCATTTCTATCGTAACATTGATTCTGTCTGTTAAGGCAAAATCACTGTCTTTTCTGATTTTTTGAATTCGATTAACAAATTCACGAGCTAAGCCTTCTTCTTCTAGTTCTTTTGTGATTGAAATATCTAATGCAACCGTTAAAATGCCTTTGTTTGCTACCAATAACCCTGGAATGTCGTCTGAAGTGATTTCAACATCGGCAGAAGTAATTTCAACCGTTTCACCTTCCAAATGAATATGAATTGCACCATTTTTCTCAATTTCAACAATTTCTGAAGGTCCAAATTTGCCAATTTCGGCAGCCACTGCTTTCATTAATGGGCCCATTTTAGCCCCTAATGTTTTAAAATTAGCCTTTATTTTCTTCTTTATAATGTCATTATCGCCAGCTATATATTCTATTTCTTTGATATTTACTTCGCTTTTTATAATATCTGCAATTGAATCTATGTCAACTTGTAAACTAGGATCTACTAAAGGGACAATCGCTTTTTGTAGTGGTTGACGAACCTTTATATTAGCTTTTTTGCGAAGAGACAATAACAACGAGCAAGCATCTTGTGCTATTTGCATTCGTTTTTCTAATTCTTCATTGATATCATCAAGAATTACAATAGGAAAATCAGCTAAATGAACCGAGCTATAACTTTCTCTCTTTGAAACCGTATTTAAATTATGGAACAACCAATCACTGAAGAAAGGTGAGATCGGTGCTATTAATTTACACAATATCTCCAAACATTCATAAAGGGTTTGATAAGCTGCAATTTTATCTTGCTCATATTCTCCTTTCCAAAAACGACGACGGCATAAACGAACATACCAGTTACTTAAATTAGAATCAACAAACTCGTCTATCAAACGACCGGCTTTTGTTGGCTCATAATCATTCATGTTTTCTTGCACATTTTTTATTAAGCTATTCAATGATGAAATAATCCATTGATCTATCTCTGGACGCTCATTTATTGGGATAAACTTTTCTGCAAATGAAAAGCCATCTACATTGGCATACAAAGCAAAAAATGTGTATGTGTTATATAGAGTATTAAATAATTTACGTTGACTCTCCTCAATTCCTTTAATATCAAATTTTAAACTATCCCAAGGAGAAGCATTGGTTACCAAATACCAACGAGTTGCATCGGCACCATATTTATTAATGGTTTCGAAAGGGTCTACCACATTGCCTAAGCGCTTACTCATTTTATTTCCTTTGGCATCTAAAACTAGGCCGTTTGAAACAACTGTTTTATAAGCAACCGAATCAAATAACAATACCCCTAAAGCATGCAGCGTGTAAAACCAACCACGAGTTTGATCTACCCCTTCCGCAATAAAATCTGCAGGGAAAGAAGGTGGAAGCGATGGTTGATTTATATTGCTTACATCCGACATCGAGTTACGAATTTCGTTAAAAGGGTAGTGCCATTGAGCATAAGGCATAGCACCGCTATCGAACCAAACATCTATTAAATCTGGCTCACGAAACATTTTTTGTCCCGTTGGTGATTTTAATATTACATTGTCAATATATGGCTTATGCACGTCTTTCAATTCTTTTTCAGGACTTTCTTCGTGCATTAATGCTTTTATTTCTTCAATGCTTCCACAACAAACCTCTTCGGTTCCATCTTCACTTCTCCAAACAGGCAAAGGTGTACCCCAATAGCGACTTCTACTTAAATTCCAATCCACCATATTTTCTAACCAATTGCCAAAGCGTCCTTCGCCTGTAGCTTTTGGTTTCCAATTAATGGTTTTGTTTAATTCAACCATTCTCTCTTTAACCGCAGTGGTTTTAATGAACCATGCATCTAAAGGATAGTAAATAATAGGTTTGTCGGTTCTCCAGCAATGTGGGTAGCTGTGTTCGTATTTTTCTACTTTAAAGGCTTGGCCCCGTTTTTTTAATTCTATTGAAATATCAACATTTACATCTTGATAATCTTTCTCGTCAGTATAATTTTTTACAAATCGACCGCTGAAATCACCAGTTCCATCAATAAACTTTCCTTGTCTGTCAACTAAAGTTAAAATTCCTAAGTTGTTTTTTTGTCCCACTTTGTAATCATCTGCACCAAAAGCAGGTGCTGTATGTACAATACCAGTCCCGTCTTCTGTTGTCACAAAATCACCACAAATTACCCGAAATGGTTTTGCATTGGGTGTTTGTTCAAGAATTTTATCAACAGAATTTGATTCGAAAGACAATAATTGATCATATACCAAGCCCTCCAATTCAGTGCCTTTATATAAACCTAATACTTTGTAAGGAATGAGTTTAGAATCTGCTGAATAGCTATCAAAATCAGCGTCTTCTGCTTCTGTTTTAAAATATTTAGAGAGTAAATTTTCAGCTAAAATTACATGCTGTAATTCATGTGTGTAGGGATTATATGTTTTTACTAAACAGTAATTGATATTTGGCCCAACGGTCAATCCCAAATTAGAAGGCAGTGTCCAAGGTGTGGTTGTCCAAGCCATGAAATAGATTTCAGATTTCAGATTTGAGATTAGAGATTGTATAGAATTAACTAAATCTACTTTCTCTGACAGCTGACAGCTAACAGCTGACATCTTGAAAAGCACCGTAGCACTCGTATCTTTTACATCCTTATAGCAACCTGGTTGGTTTAATTCGTGTGAACTTAGACCGGTTCCTGCAGCTGGACTATAAGGTTGAATAGAGACTGATTTATATAAATATCCTTTCGTGTGCAAGGTTTTTAAACACCACCAAAGGCTTTCTATGTAATCGTTTTCGTAGGTTACATAAGGTTTAGAAAGATCAACCCAATAACCCATTTTAGTAGTAATTTCATCCCATTTGTCTTTAAAACGACCTACTGCTTCTCTACATTTTGCATTGTATTCTTCTACGGTAATTTTTTTACCGATATCTTCTTTAGTAATGCCCAATTCTTTCTCCACACCAAGTTCAACCGGCAAACCATGTGTATCCCAACCTGCTTTTCGATTTACTTGAAAACCTTGCATCGTCTTGTATCGACACACCATATCCTTTAGCGTACGAGAAATTACATGGTGAATTCCAGGCATTCCATTTGCCGATGGCGGGCCTTCATAGAAAACAAATGAGTCTTTCCCATCCCGGTTTTCGATACTTTTTTCAAAGGTTTTTTCTTCTTTCCAACGCGCTAGAATTTCAGTTTCGAGCGTTGGCATATGCAAATGCTTGGGTATGTAGTAATTATTATCAGACATATATTATCAATAAAATGTGGGCAAAGGTAAGGCTAATTCGTTAATTTGGTAAGAAGGTGGTTGGATGTAGATTTATCAATTGCCTTTTTAAATTAAAATTGGATAAAATGTGTTTATTCCTCGTCAAAATAAGCAATAATATGTTGCTTTAAAAGTAACTCTTGTTTTTGTAAGCTTTCGGCTGGAGGGTTTTCTACGAGTTTATAATGTGGCCAACCTTCTTTATCATGGCCATCGTATTCGTAATAACCGCTTTGAGCCAACAGGGAGCAAGTGGCAATATGCATTAAATCTTGTTTTTGTTCTTTGGTAAATTCTTTTTTGGGCACATCGCCTAATTCATTAATGCCTATTAAATAAAGAATGGCTTCCATATCGGGTTTTTTACCAAATCGTTCTAAAAACATGACTTCAATGCCAGTCCATTTTTCTCTAAATTCAACTTCTTCTAATAAATTCATTTGGCAAAAATAAGGAGTTTAATTTTTTCATCTCTAATAAAAAAAGTAATTTTCAATTTTATATAAACTCCTAGCATTGAAAAAATATTTATTCATTCTATTCCTTTTTTGTAATTCTTCCTTGATGGCTCAATATGCTTTTGAACTGAAATTAGATTTTGCTATTCGAGTAAATAATAACGATGACTTATTCTCCATCAGTGGGACCTTGCTATCTGGACGAGTAGAAAAAGGAAAGACGTATTATGCTGAAGATGGTTCAAAAATAGAAGTAAACAATATCATTTCTCAAAAAACAGGTACCACAAGCCCTGTAGCGAATTCACCAGAAGGAGTTGCATTATCAATTACCTGTAAAAATTACAATGTAGAGCGTGGAGAAATATTAAAATGTGTTTCTTCTAAATCGGCCTATTATGGAAACAACACTGGTTTTAACCCAGGAAAAATGAAAGAAGGCGAATTGTATTGCAAAATTAATGGTAGAATGTACACTTCATATCAAGTAAGCAAACCCGTTTTAATTAAAGACGTTGATGTATTGGATATGTTTTTTCAATCAGAGGACAAATCCGTGATTTGGTTGCAACTCAATAATTTTTCAGAAATAAAAAGCATTCCTCACACCGCTAAATCAGATACCAGTGTGAAAGAACGTGCTTTTGTATGCAAAATAGCCTATTTACCAAATGGCTATAAACCATCTGATGGTGCCAATAATTATTCAGGCTATGAAGATGTAAAAGGAAATGCTGGAATTGTGATTTTGTATTTAGACAAATACAATAAAAAAATTGGACTTTCTTTTTCGGGCATTTTAAGAGCAAATGCAAAAATGTTAAGTGAAAAACCCAATGCCGGTTTATTTTATATCACCGAAGGAAAAATAGATAATTTAAGTTGGGATGCGTTTTAATTATGAAGCAGAACTAAAATATTCTAGCACTCATTTTTAATTCAAATAATTAGTCATTTATCATGAACCATAAATAATTAACCATTATTTTTGCTAAATGATATTACCTGTTGTTGCATTTGGCCATCCTACATTACGCAAAGTTTGTGTACCCATCGCTAAAGATTATCCAAATTTATCAGAAATAATAAGCAATATGTGGGAAACCATGTATCACACCAATGGCGTGGGCTTGGCAGCACCACAAATTAATCAAACGATTCGTTTATTTATTGTAGATACTGTACAAATTGTAGAAGGTGCAGATGTAGATGAAAAAGAGGACTTTAAAGACGAAAAGCCTATAAAAAAAGTATTCATTAACCCTGAAATTATAGAATTAGCAGGCGATGATTGGAAGTATAACGAAGGCTGTTTAAGTATTCCAAAAGTGAGAGAGGATGTGATGCGTGCAGAAGAAGTAACATTAAAATATCAAGATGAAAATTTTGATTATCATACCGAAACTTTTGATAGAATTACAGCGCGAGTAATTTTGCATGAATTTGATCATATTGAAGGGAAGCTTTTTATAGATTACCTCAATCCATTGAAAAAAAGAATGATTAAATCGAAACTTGACGATATTAGCAAAGGCAGAGTAAGAGTTGATTACAGAATGTTATTTCCTAAAAAATAATTTTCTTTTCTATGCAGAAAAAAACAATGGAGGAATTGGAACGAATGAGTCCAGTGGAATTTAAACAAACCGAAAAATTGCCAATTGTTGTCGTGTTGGATGAAGTAAGAAGCATGCACAATGTAGGTTCTGTATTTCGTACATCGGACGGTTTTTTAATAGAGTCTATTTATTTATGTGGATTAACGCCACAGCCTCCACACAGAGATATTCAAAAAACAGCATTGGGTGCTACCGAAACCGTTGCTTGGAAACATGTAACTACCACGCAACAAGCCATTGATGAGTTAAAACAAAATGGATTTACTGTGATTGCCATTGAGCAAGTGCACAACAGTATTGCATTAAATCAATTTAAAATTGATAAATCAAAAAAATACGCCATCGTTTTCGGACATGAAGTAAATGGAGTGCAAGAAGAAATTATTAATCAATGCGATTTTTCTATCGAAATTCCTCAATTAGGAAGCAAACATTCCCTCAATATTTCGGTAAGTGCAGGCATGGTTATTTGGGAAATGGCTAAAGAATATTTGTAGGATGAGAAAAAAATAAAAAAGGCTGGAAAAATCCAACCTTAAATAAATCATAAAACAAATCTTTATTAATTTTTATACACTCTAGCCCAACTAAAATTAATATTTGTAAATTCAATTTCTTTGCCATTAGTTTCAATTATTTTATCAGTTCCTCTTGCAAAATACAATCTAATAGATTCAAAATTAACAAATTGAGCTAAGTCACTGCTGGTAATAAAATAACTCCCATCATTTTCATTAACAATAACAGTTTTTGTTACAAATTCTGAATTGTCATTTTTACCTTCAATTACAATTATACAAGGATTTGTATTTTTGGGGTCAACATTCCATTTCATATTTACTCCTGTATTAAAAGAAATTTTATTTTGGTCTAGTAGCCCTTCTAAAGTAAAATTTGAAATTTCTGTAACATATTCTTTAAAATCTACATTGGGAAAATTATTATTTCCAATAATATTTACTCTAACATCTTTACCTAAATAATCTGAATTAATTATTGGTGGATCTTGTTGAATAAAATATGTTTTATCGGTAAAAGGAATATTATTTTGATTTACATCTAATGTACCAATATTATTCATTTCTCTCGAATATGCTTGAACTGCTATAGTTGAGTTATTAATATTATTTTCTTCTAATAAAGCAACTGGATGAACAGACGAAATTAAAACCGTAAAGTCTGGGTTTGATTCTTGAGAAGCAATTTTATTTTTAATTATTTCAGTTGCTGATAACTGATTAGTAGAATTAATAACAGGTTTATCTTTTACACAAGAAGTGATAAAAAGAACAGCTAAAATTGGGAAGATTATTTTTTTCATTTTTATTTATTTTAATTGTATTATATATTATTGACAAGCTTTCTCATTTGTAATCACAAATGCACTTAAAGTAATTGATGTTTGAGGTGCATTTAATGCAAGCCCAATACACTCATAATCTTTCTTTCCTCCTTTAAGAAAAGGAGACGTTAGTGATGTGGGAAAATCACCACATTCATTTAATTTTAAAATACATTCAGGAATAAACTGTCCACTTAAAGGTATCTTTACCGTCTTTCTACAATCTGGAGGGAAAAAACCAATTGTTGCAGAATTATTTTGATTTTGAATATTCTCATTGTAAGGAGAATTTGTAAAATGAACTTCGTTGCCAGTAGAGTTTAATGTTTTTACTGAAAGTGTAGCATCATAGTTTACTTGTCTTGAACTATTAATACTACCTCCACTTACAGGGTGTATTAATTGAAATGGTAAAATAGCAATAAATGTTGATTCTGTAGAAACTGAATTGGCTCCACTTAGGGGATTGCATGAATGGAGAGTTGTACTTATCAGAAAAATAATTGTTGGGATTTTTAGTAGTTTAATCATGTTCTTGTAGGTTATTACTTAAAAATAATACATTAACTTATAACTTTTAAGATAATTTGTACCAATAATGGAAAAAATAGTTGAAACAGGAAAAAATAAGATTAATAAGAGATTACACTATTGTTTGGGGTCTCACCAACCGATAGTATTATTTTAAGTAATTTCTTAGTTCCTACTATCAACTGTAGGTTTTTGTCACTCCAACTTTCAGTTTGATTAAATTTTTGAAAAAGCGCATAAACAAAAATTTATCATCAAAATCTAAGCAAAGGATTTATTTTCGTATTTTAAATTGGGCTTTTGTTTCAAAAATATTTTATACTAATTTTTCTTTGTCATTTCATTTGGATGAAAGGAGTTGCACAATCTCGTCAGGCAGATTCGTTGAAACTCAAACAAGAATTGTACTGGAAAATGTTAAAAGAAAAAGAAAAAAGAGCAAGAGAAATGGCCGCTTCAGGGCGTTATAAAGAAGCTGTGGTTGTTACCTATGACAGCAAAGGCAATATTATTGAAAGTAAAAAAGGAGGTAAAGTTGTAACGCAAACCATTACGGTTACTCAACCAATATTAAATAGGCCATTTAATATTGATACTGTTGTTAAAGACTCTATTTATATTAAAGTTTTTAAATCAAAAAATCGCTTACAAGTATATCATAAAGGAAAAATTCTAACGGCATATACTTGTGTTTTTGGGCCAAATTGTGTTGGTCAAAAAATGCAAGAAGGAGATAGAAAAACACCTGAAGGCACTTTTACTATTTTGGATCGTAAGAAACACGAAAAGTGGGATACATTTATGTTATTAGATTATCCAAATGAAGAGTCAAAACGCTTTTTTGAAGAGGCAAAATCAAAAGGGTTGATATCTCCTGATGCTCGTATTGGAGGTGCTATTGGAATTCATGGAATTTGGGAAAATGGCGATAATGTGATAGACATGAAACACAATTGGACCGATGGTTGTTTGGGTTTAAAAAATAAAGACGTAAGGGAATTGTCAACCATTATTTTACCAGGAATTACTAAAATATCGATTATTAAATAAAACAATGTTGATTAAACAAGTCTTTTTTAGCCTTTCTATATTCTTATTCAAAATTATTCGATTCTGGTTCTAATTATCAACTTAATTGAAACTGTATATCATATTAACTTTCTACTGAAATTACTTGTTCTTCTACTTCTTCTTCATTAGAAAAACTAATCAATTCAATATAATCCAATACATTTTTTCGCCCTAACCGTTTTTCAGCAGAGGTTACAAAAACTGGTGGCAATACTTCCCAAAACTTCTTCATTTCATTTTTAAAAATAGATACATTTTTACTCACTTCTTTTTGAGTTTCTTTGTCTGCTTTGGTAAAAATTAATGCGAAAGGAATTTGTTTTTCACCTAATTTATTTATGATTTCTAT
>Ga0114967_10004193_pt1 | contig 11656 bp, 12 predicted proteins | sample M_130628_MF_Meta_FD_92639 | JGI IMG/M metagenome (GOLD analysis project Ga0114967, IMG submission 92639) | Freshwater microbial communities from Lake Montjoie, Canada to study carbon cycling - M_130628_MF_MetaG | ecosystem: Environmental > Aquatic > Freshwater > Lake | place: Lake Montjoie... | reverse complement strand
TTTTTCTTTGATATCCTCCTCCTTGCATAGAAGCTAAATCGGAAGCATTTCTTGTTGAACCTTGTAAGATTTCTTTTTTTCCTATTGCTCTCACAGGACCATCTTCACTGATTAATGGGTTTTTAAATTGTTTGATAACAACTCCGTCATCGCCACCAATTTTTTTCGCAGATTTTTCCATTTTTACGTCAATCTTTGTACGCCTTCACTACGAACTACAATCCCTTGAATTTCTTGAGTTGGGTAACCTAAAAATGTAACTTTTACGGTATAAGTACCTGGTGCCAAAGGTTTTATGATATAATTTCCATTTAAATCTGATCTTTTACCTCCTTTTAAAACACCTCCTTGATAAGCAGATACAGAAGCAGCGTCTAAAGACTCACCTTTTTCATCCGTAATTCGACCATAAATCTCACCACTGTTGTTTCCTTGAGCTACCGCAAAATTGGTTATAACCAATAACATTGCAACGATTCGTATAATTCTGTTCATATTCGTAAAAATATTTAGGTTGTAAATATATGTTAAAGATATTATTATTGTTAAAAAAATTACAAAAAATAGAGATAAAAAATTAATATAATGCTACCAATTGAAATTTATTCCGATAAATTAATTATTTCTTAAACGAGTAAATTTTATCGAGCTATGTTTATCGCACGCTTTTCTCTGATAACGGTTACTTTAATTTGTCCTGGATATTGCATTTCTTTCTGAATTTTATCTGCAATTTCAAAAGACAATGTATCGCTTTGTGCATCCGTTACTTTATCAGCTTCAACAATAACACGTAACTCTCTACCAGCTTGAATTGCATATGCTTTTTCAACGCCAGTATACTCCATCGCCAATTTCTCTAAATCTTTGATACGTTCTAGGTAGCTAGCCATAATTTCTCGGCGAGCACCCGGACGAGCACCACTAATAGCATCACAAGCTTGAATGATTGGCGAAATAACATAACTCATTTCCATTTCATCATGATGAGCACCAATTGCATTTACAACCGATGGATGTTCACCATATTTCTCAGCTAATTTTGCTCCCAATAATGCATGTGATAATTCTGTTTCCTCATCAGGAACTTTTCCTATATCATGCAATAAACCAGCACGTTTCGCCAATTTAGGATTTAATCCTAGCTCTGCGGCCATTATTCCACATAAATTAGCTGTTTCACGGCTATGCATTAATAAATTTTGGCCATAAGACGAACGAAATCGCATGCGACCAACCATTCTGATTAATTCTTTATGAAGCCCATGAACGCCCAATTCAATTGCGGTTCTTTCACCAATCTCCATAATTTGATCTCCAATGGCTTTTTTAGTTTTTTCAACTACTTCTTCAATTCGGGCAGGATGCATACGGCCATCTTGTACTAATTTTTGCAATGATAAACGAGCAATTTCTCTACGAATAGGGTCAAAACTACTTAAAATAATTGCCTCAGGCGTGTCATCTACCACTAAATCAACTCCTGTAGCTGCCTCAATAGCACGAATATTTCTTCCTTCACGACCAATAATTTGCCCTTTAATATCATCACTTTCTAAATGAAAAACAGTGATTGCATTCTCAATGGCTGTTTCAGCTGCCGTACGTTGAATGGTTTGAATGATAATTTTTTTAGCTTCTTTGTTGGCTTTTAGCTTCGATTCTTCAATAATTTCTTGAACATAAGAAGATGCTTTTGATTTTGCCTCATCTTTAATTGCTTCAATTAACTCTGTTCTAGCATCTTCAGCAGATAAATTAGCTACTTTTTCTAATTTATGAATATGCTCCTCGTGTTGCTTGCTCAAAGCCTCTTGCTTGCGAGCTACTACTTCTAATTGCTTATCTAAATTGACCTTTTTTTGATCATATTCTTGAATTTCTTTTTGAGCCAATTTTGTTTTGTCTTCTAACTCTTTCTCTTTTTGTTTAATGCGATTTTCTCCTTCGTTTAATTTTTGGGTAGTTTGTAAGACCGTTTTATCATGCTCCGATTTTAGTTGTAAAAAATGTGATTTTGCCTCTAAAATTTTGTTTTCCTTCAGTGTTTCCGCTTTTGCTTGTGCTTCTTTTGTAAGTCTTTCCGCATCTTTAGCTATTCTATCTGCTTCGTTTTTGACTTTTTCTGCTTCATTTTTTATTCTTTCTGCTTGTAATTTAGCTTCTTCTACTATTTTATTGTTTGTTTTACTAAAAAATGATTTCCCAGCTAGCAAGCCTATTAAAAGTGCAACCACCGCTGCAACTACAGTCATTATTGTTGAGTCCATATTGTATATAATTTATCATGAATGATTACTTCTTTTTTATTTTTTTAAGAAATAAGTATCAATTGTTATTAGTCTGCGAATATATAAATAAAAATTGAATTAACATTTTGGTAAAATAATATGTTGTATTTAGCCGCATTGAAACTCATTTTGGTCTTATTTCGCATTATATTTGTTTCTTCATCATGAAAAACACACAACCCATAGGCATTTTTGATTCAGGAATTGGTGGCTTAACGGTAGCGAAAGCGATAGAAGAGCTTTTGCCAAATGAGCAACTTATTTATGTTGGCGATACACAACATATGCCCTATGGTGATAAAAGTCCTGAACACATTCGACAATACTGCAAACAAATTGTAACTTTTTTATTATCAAAAAACGTAAAATTAATTGTAATTGCTTGTAACACTGCTTCCGCGGTAGCTTCATCCTATTTACGCTCCATTTTTTGGGAGCAGGTTGAAATTATGGGCGTTATCAGACCAATAATTGTATCTGTCATTGAAAAAAAATATAAAAAAATAGGCATTATAGGGACTCAAGGAACCATTAACTCAAACATATATGAAACTTTATTCAGAGAATATGGCAGTGAAGTAGAAATTTTTCAATTAGCAACGCCCCTCTTAGCTCCAATGATTGAACAAGGTTTTATTAACAATGAGGTTTCTAAAACAATTTTGGATGAATATTTGAAAAATGAACAATTCAACGACAAAGAAGCGATTTTATTAGCTTGCACTCACTATCCTTTAATAAAAAACGAAGTGAATAATTATTTTCATCAAACAAAAGATATATTAGACAATGCCTTGCCGATGGCTAATAGAGTGAAAAACTATTTAAGTGAAAAAAATTTATTAGCAACAGAAAAAATAAATCCATCTGTTTTTTATGTAACAGAATACACAGAAAACTTTGAGAATGCCTCAAAAATTTTTCATGGAAGTAAAATTCAAATTGAAGAAATTATTTTAGAACAATATTGACAGAAACATATAACGCCAAACAGCTAAAAATTCGAATTCAATTATTTATTGAAATCAATTTTAGCAATAAATTATCAAGAGGCATTTATTTGCATCTTACTTAATTTTACATAAAATCCATTTTCAATTTCTAGTAATTCTTGATGCGTACCTTCTTCAACTATTACCCCTTGATGCAAGACCACAATTTTATTGGCTTCTTTAATTGTGCTCAAGCGATGTGCGATTACAATACTGGTTCGTCCTTGCATTAATTTATCCAATGCATCTTGAACCAATCCTTCGCTTTCACTATCCAAGCTACTTGTTGCTTCATCTAAAATTAAAATGGCAGGATTTTTTAAAACAGCTCTTGCAATTGCAATTCGTTGGCGCTGACCACCACTTAATTGAATACCACGCTCGCCTACCATTGTATTCCACTTTTCAGGAAATGTATTAATAAAATCAAAAGCATTGGCTTTTTTTGCGGCCTCTTCAATTTCTTGTTGTGTAGCTCCTACTTTACCATAAGCAATATTTTCAGCAATGGTTCCTGCAAACAAAATAACTTCTTGTGGCACATATGCAATTTGTTGACGAAGTAAGGTCAAGTCTATCTCATCAATATTTTGTCCATCAAATAAAATTTGGCCTTTTATAGGATTGTAAAAACGAAGAATCAAATTAGCAATGGTACTTTTTCCACTTCCACTACTACCCACCAAAGCAACAGTTTCTCCTGCATTAGCTGTAAAAGAAATATCTTTTAATACTTCAAAATTTTCTCGACTAGGATAACTGAAATTAATTTTTTGCAATTCTATTTTTCCGTGTGGTTGAATAGCTTTTTGATTTTGAGCTAATACATTTTCTACATCTTCATCAATAATTTCAAATACTCTATCTGTTGCACCCAATGCCCTTTGTATACTAGCAATTTGCTCTGGCAAACCACCCAAACTTCCACTTACAAATAAAGCCAACATCATAAATTTTCCGAACTCTTCACCAGAAATTATACCTTGTGCATTTAATTGAAGCATTTTGTATAACATAAAAAAAATAGCTCCAAAAATACAAGTAATCACAAAGGCAAAAAAAGCTCCTCTAAATGTACCATATAATAAACCAAAGCGTTTTATATCACTTGTTTGTTTTTCATATCGAGTGATTTCATATGCCTCATTTGTAAAAGATTTTACATTGGTAATTCCGGTAATACTTTCACTTACAATCACATTGGCATTGGCAATTTTATCTTGAAATTGTTTACTATAATTTCTAATTTTTCGAGCAAATAAAATGGCCAAAATACTCAGTGGTGGGATAATGATTAAAAACCATTTTGATACTGCAAAATTGGTACTGGTCATAATAATAATTAAGCCGCCAATACCAACAATGCTTTGACGAATAACTTCAGCAATATTCATCGTAAATGCTTCAGAAATAACATTTAAGTCAGTAGCTAAACGACTGCTTAATTCCCCTGATTGATTTTTGCTAAAAAATGACATGGGTTTCTTTATCAATCGTTCAAAAACTTTATTTCGTAGGGATTCTAATAAAGATTCGGTTACTCTTGTAAACATAAAAACTCTACCGAAGCTAAAGAATCCTTGCACTACCAAAATGAGCAAAAGTGTTAAACCAATGTTGTCTAATTTTTTTAAATTTTCAATCATTTGAGTTTTATCGGAATTACCTAACATGCCGAACATTTTTCCACTCATCATCGGAAATAACAATCCCACACCAGCCGACAACACAAGAAAAATAAGACCGATAGCAAAAGTCCATTTTTGCTTACCTAAATAATCAAATAATCGTGCGCCTTTTTTAAAATTTTCTGCATTGAGCTTTGCTTTTGGCATGTATTGCAAATCATTTTGTTTTTTCATTCGTTCACTTCGAGCACTGGACATTTCTTTAATATTTTTTTAGAATGCAAAGATAATCGAGAGTTTTTAGTTCTTTGTTTTTAATTCAAAATTAAAAACGATTTAAAACTCAAATTGAGTGAAATAAAAAATTAAAAAAAAATGACATGACCAACAATTTCTTTAAAATATAAATCTGATGGCCGACCCAGTGTATGCCTTAAAAAATCTAAAGCTCAATTTAAAAAAAGACATTAACTTTATCCTTTAAAAAAAAATTATGTTTCATAAAATTGCTATTTTATTGATTTCATTTATGGCATTCTGTAACTTGTCAAATGCAGGTCCAGCTTATGCTTACCGAGTTACATTTAAAGATAAAAATGGCACATTAACATTTGCCGATTCATTGCAATATCTCTCTTCCAAAGCATTGTTGCGAAGAGCCAAACAAAATATAATGTTAGATAGTACTGACTTACCTGTGGTGAAATCATACATTGATTCTGTGGTGACAAAAGCAAATGCTGTAAAAGTGCATAATGTTTCTAAATGGTTTAATCAGGTTGTAGTAATTACGTACGATTCATTGAAAGGAGCAAATTGTAGCTCATTACCGATGGTAGAAAATGTAAAATTAATTGCTCGATATAATAATGGAATTTTTAAAAATGCTCAAATAAATGATTCTAAGTTTGATAACGAAATAGTGAACTCTCATAAAACTACAGGCACTTCAGCATATTATGGGTTGACATTTCAGCAAGTAAATATGCTAGGGCTTGATTGCTTACATGATTTGGGTTTTAAAGGAGAAGATATGGACATTGCAGTGTTTGACGTTAATTTTAGATATACCGATGTATGCAGTGCCTTTGATAGTTTGCGTATTCAAAACAGAATTAAAGATGTTTATAATTTTGTAAAAGACACAAATTATGTTTTTTCTCAAGCCATTAATAATGATCATGGCATGAATGTATTAGGCTGTATGGCCAGTTTAATCCCTTCTGTAAATATTGGCACTTCACCTTATGGAAATTATTATTTATATAATACGGAAGACAACTATTCTGAACAACCGATTGAAGAAGATAATTGGCTTTCGGCAGCTGAACGTGCTGATAGCATTGGTGTTTATTTAGTAAATTCTTCATTGGGTTATAATAATTTCGATGCACCATTTACGAATACCTCTTCTTATACATATGCTGATTTAACCGGGCGCAAAACACTCATTGCCAAAGCAGCCAATACCTTAGTATCCAAAGGAATTATTTTGGTACAAGCTCAAGGAAATGAAGGAGCTGCTGCTTGGCACTACATGCTCACCCCTGCAGATGCCGACAGCGCTTTTAGCGTTGGTTCTGTAGACGGCTCTGGTATTTGGGCTAGTAGTGGATATGGCCCTAATTTCTCTGGACAAATAAAACCCGATGGTTGCACACTTGGAAAAGGAACTGCATTAATTGGTGGGAATTGCACGGTGGGTTCTTCTAATGGATCATCTTTTGCAAGCCCTATAATGTGCGGTGCCATTGCTTGTTTGTGGCAAGCATTGCCTACCAAAACCAATTGGGAAATTCGTCAGTTAGTAAAAATGTCTAGCAGTCAATATTTAAATCCTAATAATACTACCGGATATGGAATTCCTAACTTCTGCAGCGCTTATAACATTGCCCTAGGAACATCAGATATTAAACATATCGAATATCAATTTACAACATTTCCCAATCCTACTCAAGGAGAATTTACAGTAACATGTTTTAATAATAACATAAAAGAATTCTATTATTCGGTATATGACATGCAAGGAAAATGTGTGTATAAAGACAATAAAAAATATTCGAATTCATTTACATCTAGGGCTTTAGCAAATATGGCAAAAGGTGAATATATTTTATTATTAACCACAGCTGAAAAAACATTTTCTACAAAAATTATTAAAAATTAAATGAAGGACTTTAAAAAATATTATAGCATCCCAGTAGAACCAGAAATTTTATATGCCGCATTGGTAAATGCACATACCATAAAATTATGGAGTGGCGAAGATGCTATCATGATTGCTGAACCAAACACGGAATTTGAATTGTGGAATGGAAGCATTTGTGGTCTAAATTTAGAATTTGAACCCAGTAAAAAAATTGTGCAAGAATGGTATTTTGGTGAACAAGAAGAGCCATCTATCGTTACTATAAAACTCCATGAAGACAAAAAGAACACTTCCCTAGAAATCAGACATACCAACATTCCTGATGAAACCTATGATGACATTTGCTTTGGATGGGACAATGCATACGTGGGGGCTTTATTGAGTTTTTATAATGAAGGATGATTTAACAATGACGATTGCAGTTTTATGAGAAAAAGTTTACTCCTCAAATATCACAATCCCTTATCTAAAATCTAAATGCTTACCATTGCTGAGGACTAAAAATATATTTTTCCTTCTTGGTAGTGTCTTCAATAATTTCTTTTAAAGATGCTTTAGAATTTAAATAAACGCAAACAAGTTGATAATTTTCATCTGAGAGTCCTGCTAATGGCGCCATTCATTTCATCACATTTAACCAAGAATTTATATTTTTATTTTCTGGAATGAAAAGATTGTGACATCGAGCACAATTTGCAGTATATATGGCTTTGCCTTTGGTTATATTTTCAGTGGTGTTCAAATTGCTTATCACTTTCAACTGACTTTCAACATTTTTGCTGCTAAACAACAACGTATCATTTTCAATTGGCTTTGCAGTATGATTAAAAGCATTGGAAGAATTTTTAGTAACAAAGAAGATGATTGAAAAAATCAGTACAAAAGAAACAGTCTTTTTCATTGAACAAAATTAAATATAATTAAACTTTCGCTTTTGAATTCAAATAAACACTTACCAACTTGTAATGTTGTTCGCTTAATTTAGCCTCTTTTGACATTCTCTTCATTACTTTCATCCAACTGGCAATGTTTCTGCTATTTGGTTGAAATAATTCATGGCATTTACCACAATTAGCTTGATAGATTTTTCCACCATCTATTTTATTGTCTTCTGTTTCCATACTTCTGACAATATTCATTTGCTCCTCAAGAGGTTTACTTCCGAAAGGAATTTCTACATTTACCGTTTCAATTTTTTTATTTTCAGTAGTAGTATTTTTCACTGTTTTAGGAGAGCAATTCGAAATTGTTAAAATGCAAACAAATGCGAATAGAGAATAAATTAATTTGTTCATGCTGTAATATTTAGATTATCAAATGTAATTTTTATTATCGAATATCGATGACTTTTAATTGAATTGAAGTGTTGCCATTCCATGTATTTTCTTCAATGTGATATAAGATTTCAAATGAGTGTCTAGATTTTATTACATCCATTTTTTCTGCCATGTTAAAGCCAATTCCGTTAATGGTTTTGCTACCATTTTGATACACTACAAATCGTACGTGTTTTTCTTTCACAATAGTTGAAAAACCTTGATAGTCCATAACATGTTTAGTCATAAAAATAGGCTTCATATTCTCAGGACCATGTGGTGCGAATTGATTTAATATTTTTAAAAAATTTTCATTGATGTCATTGAAATTAATTTCTGCATCGACTTCAATTTCTGGAAAAAATAATTCATCTGGAACATTGGCTTTTACAACTTCATCGAAACGCAATTTAAAAGATTCTAAATTTTCTTCTTTCATCGTTAAGCCAGCTGCAAAATAATGTCCCCCATAATTTTCTAAATAATCAGCACATTGATTGAGCCCTTCAAACATATTAAAACCTTTGATAGAGCGTGCCGAACCGGTTATTTTCCCATTCGACAAAGTCAATACGATAGTGGGTTTATAATGATGTTCAATAATTCTTGATGCCACAATTCCCACAATGCCTTTATGCCAATTTTCTTGATATACAACCGTTGATTTTCTATTTTTAAACTCCTCTTTTTCAGCAATCATATCCAAGGCTTCAAGCGTCGTCATTCTGTCAATATCTTTTCTATCATTGTTGTCTTCTTGTAAAATTGAAGCGAGTTCTTTTGCTTTTTCTACATCAGATTCAATAAATAATTCTACAGCTTTTTTAGCATCATCCATTCTACCAGCCGCATTTACCCGAGGTGCAATTATAAATACTAAATCAGTAATCGTAAACTCTTTTTCGAGCTTGCTGATGGTTTTTAGAGCTTGTAGAGGAACGCTTGGTTTTTGATTTGCTTTTTGCAAACCTAACACACACAATGTTCTATTTTCACCGGTGATTGGCACAATGTCTGCTGCAATGGCGGTAGCGACTAAGTCTAAATGATAATTGACAATTTCTTGATCAATATTATATTGAGCAGCATAGGCAGAAATGATTTTATAACCAATACCACATCCACATAATTCTTTATAAGGGTAAGGACAATCAGGTTGTTTTGGATTTAAAATAGCAAACGCATTGGGAAGAATTTCACCCGGCAAATGATGATCACTGATAATTGTATCAATATTTTGTTGGTTTGCATATGCTACTAAATCAATTGATTTTATACCACAATCTAATGTAATAATTAATTTAAAATTATGTTCAATTGCATAATCTATTCCCTTTTGAGATACACCATAGCCTTCAGAAAAACGATGTGGTATATAATATTCAATGGTTGAATTTGATTTAATTATAGTTTTAAAAAATTGATACACAACAGCAACAGATGTTGTGCCGTCCACATCATAATCGCCATATATTAATATTTTTTCATTGTTGGTAATGGCTTGATGAATTCGATCAATTGATTTTTGCATTCCTTTCATTAAAAAAGGATTGAGCAAATGTGTTTCGTCGGTTCTAAAAAAATCTTTCGCTTCTTGAAAATTACGGATTCCACGAGAAGCCAACATTCTACACAAAACCGGATGAATTTTTAAGGATTCGGATAATGATTGGGTCCAGTCGACATTAGCCTCTTTTAACGTCCAACGTTTTTGTATCATAATAGTTTAAGAATATAGGCTACAATATACCATTTATTTTTGATACGATAGAAGAACTATCGATTAAACAGGTTCATCATAATACCAGCACGATAATCAAATGTTTGATAATAACGAGCATTAGGATTTTGTGTCAAATCATAACAAACCATAACATATGAATATCCTATATTACTTATTTTCTGAACATATCCTATGCCAGCTAATACTGAAGAAATATTTAATCGATACTTATCTTCTGTAACTTTTCCGTTTGTCGGATTAACATCGTAATCTTTTACAACTTTTACATTATTCATTTCTGGTTCAAAATTTAACATGAAACGTTGTGCAATAATTTGTCTAGCAAATATGCTAAACGAATAACCTGGATATTTATACTTAAAAGTAGCATCAGTTACTTGATTGGTTGTAGTATTATAGTATTGAAAATCTTCTGCCTGTTGATAATAATTAAATCCAAAAGTAGTTCCAATATTAAAATTGTCTGTGAAACAATAGGCTATTGATGGAGTCACATTGATCGAAAACGCTCTAAATCCAGCGCCAAAACCTCCACCACCTCCTAGGAGCAATCGAGTTCTATCAAAAGCGGAGTCTTTCTTCTTTTTTTTCTTTTGAATAGAGTTGTAAAGACTAAAACTTTCGGATGGGTTTGCAATTACTTGTAATGTTGTAGTTAGTAGGAAGATTGCAAAAAACAACTTTTTCATATTTTATAATTTTTGTAAAGTTAATTGCTTTAAATAAAAATAGTTTTAAGAAGATGTGAATTTTTATTCATGTACATGCAACATCAATGTAGCCATCGCTAAGCCGATTCCTAGCAAAACTGCTGCTATTTTTTGTGTACTTAATTGATGATGCTTAGTGCCGCTCTCATATAATATAGTAGTGGAAATATGCAAGAAGGCTCCAATTACAACTGGGATAATATATACCAATATATTAGAAATGAAATAAAATTTTTGACCGTAATACATGGCCATCATACCAGAAATTGGAGAAACCATTGCAAAAAGAATAACATAAAACCACTTGTTATATTTAGTTGGAGAAATGAGTAACAATGCACTTAAGGTAATTGCTTCGGGAATTTTATGTGCAGCTACACCTAAAAAAATAGAAGGCATGGTGCCACTGCTTTGGTAATTAAAACCCAGTGGAATACCTTCCATAAATGCATGTACTGAAAGGCCAATAAAAATAGGTAAAATATTGTGCGAATGTCCAGGATGTTCATGTACATGTCCATGCTCAACCCCATGCGAAAATCGTTGTAAAATCAATTGAAAAAAGAAACCAACAATGATAAAAATTCCTGCTTTTTCACCTAGCTCATGAAATGTTTCAGGCATTAAATGAAGTAATGTTATCCCTAATAAAAAAGAACCCGAAAATGCTAATAATAAAGTAATCCACTCATTTTTAAATTGTTTAAATAAAAAAGGAATCGACCCTCCAAGAATAGTAACAAAAAACAATAAAATTAAATATATCCAGATGCTCATAGCTGTTGCAAAAGTAGGTTTTTAAAAAGTAAAATCTTTAAATCGTTTG
>Ga0114967_10004192_pt1 | contig 11656 bp, 12 predicted proteins | sample M_130628_MF_Meta_FD_92639 | JGI IMG/M metagenome (GOLD analysis project Ga0114967, IMG submission 92639) | Freshwater microbial communities from Lake Montjoie, Canada to study carbon cycling - M_130628_MF_MetaG | ecosystem: Environmental > Aquatic > Freshwater > Lake | place: Lake Montjoie... | reverse complement strand
GTGCCATGGCCGCCGACGCCTGGATCGAACCAGTCCGCCACATAGATGGCTCCATCCGGGCCAACGCAAACGTCGCTGGGGCGGAATTTGGTTTTCAGTTCGTTATTCGCCCGCCCGCCGAGGAAGTCGGAGCCGGCCCATTCCTTTTCCTTGTTGGAGGTGAGGAAGTCGAAGCGCTCCAGCTTGAATCCAGCGCCTTCCGGCTTGGGAAAATAACCAAAGACGACATTCTTGCCGGCTTCGCAGGCGAGGAGCAGGCCGCGCCATTTTTCCCCGAGGGCCCCGTTTTCATAAAAGGCAACTCCGGTGGGGGAACCTCCCCCGTAGACATCACCGGAGGGCATGGTGCCAGGATCTTCCTGACGCCATTCGGCCGTGGGGGTGTCCTGGCCGGGGCGGCGGTCTGCCTCCCAGGAGCGGTGTCCATCCGCAGAGGCAAACCCGGCATTGCCGCCTTCCATCATGGCGGTAATGCGGCAGGCCGGCGGGTCATCGTTATCACTTTGAAACACGTCGCCAAAGGAGGTGACGGTTTGCTCATAACTATTGCGGAAATTGTGCCCGATGATGCTGAGGCTGGTGCCATCCGGTTCCATGCGGGCAGCGAAGCCCCCGACCCAGACATGGCCGTCATCGCTTTTTTGCCCGGCGATGTTGTCGAGCGAGTAGGCGCTGCCCATGAAGAATTTCCGCCCATTGCGGTCGGCGAACTGCGCCCCGGTGTTTCCCTGATTCCAATACCACAGGCCGTCCGGACCGGCGGTGACGCTGTGCAGGCTGTGGTCGTGCTGGCGGCCATTGAATCCAGTGAGGAGGACCTCGCGCTTGTCCGTGGCGGCATCGAATTTTCCATCGCCATTCACATCGGTGTAGACGAGCATGTCAGGCGGCATGGAAACCACCACGCGGTTCCCAAACACGGCGACTCCCAGGGGTGATTCCAAGCCCTTTTCCTGAATAAAGACGGTGGAGCGGTCGGCTTTTCCTGCGCCGGTGGTGTCCTCCAGAATCATAATCCGGTCGCCCTCGGGCTGACGGCCCGCCTTGCCGCGGTAGTTGACCCCTTCTGCGACATAGAGCCGGCCCTTGGCATCGAAATCGATATTGGTGGGGTTGCGCAGCAGGGGAGTTTTGGCCCAGAGCGTGACTTCGAGATCTTCCGGCAGGGTAAAGCGGTCGACTGGCACTTCCGTCGGCTGATCCTGGGCCGGGATGAGGGCAGGCGCCAGGACCGTGGCCAGGCTGAGAAAGGACAGAAGAAGTCGAGGTTGGGCTATCATGGCGTCTGTTGCAAAATGGATGGGCGAATTGACAACGCAGGCAAGGGTGCGCATGTTTCGGGAGAATCCCCGGAGGGAACCTTGGCAGGAACAGCCGGGACCCTGGGGGGAGGTTGTTTTCCAGCCACTTCAGCTGCTGAACGGGTTCCGGTGACCAACCGGAAATCCAAAGCCGGGTGCACGCCATTCCGGGTGTGCCACGCGCCTTGCATCGGACGCAGGGCGTGATTATAGATGCAGACTTCCCTTCTTTTTATGACGACCCGAGCTTTTTTCCGCTTCTGTATTTTGATTTTGCTGGGCTGCGGTGCCATGCCGCTGACGGCGCAGGCGCAGCGGAATTATGCCGCTGAAGAATATGTCATCACCAGCGGAGGCCCGGCCCTGCGGGGCTGGGAGGAATACCGGGCACCCGGGGATCAGCATGACCGGTATTGGGGGAACTTCATCCGCGCTGCCCGGATCCGCATTGACCAACTGCGGGCACAGCAAGGACCCGCCCTGAACATCACGTGGCTGGTCTACCGTCCGGCATATGAAACCCGCCAACGGGAAGACGCCGTAAAACGCCCGCAATACCTGTGCACCCTTGCTGAGATTTCCACTCTGGCGGCGGAGCGTGGCGTGCGCCTGCTTTGGTTCAGCAATACGGACTTCCTCATCAGCTACCTGAACAACCGGGGCGGACGAAAGCTGAGCGGCTTTGAGTTTTTCGGCCACTCCAACAAGTTCTGCTTCCTCTTTGACTACAGCAATGACATCCTGGGGGTCTCCTCCTGCTACCTGCACGTCACCGATCTGAAGCGCCTCCACCGCGGCCTCTTCACCAGCGATGCCCACGTGCAAAGCTACGGCTGCCACACCGGCGAATACATGAGCCGCATCTGGAAAAGCAGCACCGGCACCCCGATGATCGGAGCCGTCGGCAAAACTGATTATTCCGCCATCAAGGACAATGTGACCCTGCCGGCGGTGAACGGCCGCTGGGGGCAGTAGGGGGGGAGTGGAGAGTTATTAGTTATTAGTTGTTGGTTTTAAGTTGTTCGCTGATGCTCCCCTTCCCAAGTCGTTCTTTTCAATTGCATGGATTTACCGGAACCTCCTCTTACTCTGCGGGAGCAATACCTTGTAAACCGGGCGCGCGCGGACCTCAAAATGGCGCAGAACCAGGAACGGAGCGACCGTCAGACGCTTTGGCAGAGAACCATCCTGCCATCCCTGCTCTGGTTGGTTCTTTGGTTTGGCGTGTGTTTCATGGGGGCCTACTTTGTTGTTTGGCCAATGAGGGACGCCTCCCTTAATAACCGCAAAAACCGCAGCGTGGACGAAACGGCGACGAATTCCTATACGCGGGCCAGCTCCCTATTCCTCAATGGCCAGCTGGATTCAGCCTTGAAAACCATTCAGGAGTTTATCAGAAAAAATCCGGGTTTGTCCACCGGCCATATCCTGGCAGCCCGGATTCATCTGGCCCAAGGCCACCCTGACCTCGCCATCGCGAGTTTACGCGAGGCCCGCAAAACAGCTTTAAACCGCACGGAACCCGATGAATATCCACGGACTGAGCGCCGCTCCTCCCGAAGCCAAATCCCCATAACTGATAACCAGTCCCCAATCACTTTTCAACCCCCCCATGTTCCCATGACATACGCCGAACTCCACCGCCTTTACCACCTGCCCTTCTTTGATCTCATCCAACAGTCCCGTGCGGTGCACCAGGCTCACTGGCCGGAGCGGGAAGTGCAGCTTTGCACCCTGCTCAGCATCAAGACCGGCGGTTGCAGTGAGGACTGTTCCTATTGTGCCCAGAGTGCCCGGTATTCCAGCGGCGTGAAGGCGGAGAAACTGATGGAGAAGGACGACATCATGGTCCGCGCCCAGGCCGCGCGGGACAATGGCAGCACCCGCTTTTGCATGGGAGCGGCGTGGCGCGGGGTCCGCATGGGCACGGACCGGTTCGAGAAGGTGATCGATATTGTCAAAGACGTGAGCAAGCTGGGGATGGAAGTCTGCGTCACCCTGGGGGAATTGGGCCCGCAGGAGGCTGCCGCCCTGAAGGAGGCGGGCGTCACGGCTTACAACCACAACATCGATACTTCCCCGGAGCATTACACCAAAATCGTCACCACCCACACGTTTGAGGACCGGCTGCGCACGATCCGGAATGCGCAGGATGCCGGGATGAGTGTGTGCAGCGGCGGGATTTTAGGTCTGGGTGAAACGGTGGAAGACCGGCTTAAAATGTTGGAAATCCTCAGCGGATTCAATCCCCAGCCGGAAAGTGTGCCGATCAATAGCCTGATGCCAATGCCTGGCACCCCGCTTTCCGAAAATGGTGGGGTGGATGTTTTTGATCTGGTGCGGATGATCGCGGTGACGCGCCTTGCCATTCCAAAAGCCAAGGTGCGCCTATCAGCCGGCCGCACCCGGCTGAGCCGCGAAGCTCAGGCTCTGGCCATGTTTGCCGGGGCCAATAGCATTTTCTACGGAGACAAGCTGCTGACCGCAGCCAATCCTGCCGTCGCTGAAGATCAACGGCTCCTGCGGGATTTGGGATTGATGCCCCAGGAGCCGAATCCCTCCATGGCGGCTCCGGCGGCCTGCGGGGAGCGGGCCTGTTCTCCCTCCATGGCTGAAGCCTGAGGGGTTTGAAAAACGTAGCTCTGTTTTCGCCCGCTCAACGTTCCCATCCGCATGATGACCCGCCGCCACCTGCTCCGCGCGCTTCCCCTGGCTGCGGCTGCATTGGTGGGCTGTAATCCTCCACCCGCACCTCCCCGCTATAAATTGCCCAGGAAGCCATTGCAGGTGATCACCACCACGGTGCAGGCGGCAGATTTGATCCGGGAGGTAGGCAAGGAAGCGGTAAATGTGCAGAGTCTGATCCCTGCAGGGAGCAATCCGCACTTGTGGCAGCCGACCGCTTCGGATCTGGCGACGATCCGGATTGCCGATGCTTTTTTTCTGAACGGACTGGGGCTGGAAGGGAAGTTTACGGAAAATTTGGATGCCATGCGAAGCCAGGGTCTGCATGTTGGCGTGCTGGCCAATGGGTTGAGCGACTCTGATATCCTGATCCGGCCGGATGGGAGCAAGGACCCGCATTTCTGGATGGACCTGCGGCTTTGGAAAAAAGCGGCAGCTGAAGCGGCCTTGGTATTAAGCGATTGTTCCCCTCAGGCTTCAGCTTGGTTTGATGATCTGGGCCATGCTTACGGCACGGACTTGGAACAAGAGAAGAGCTTGCTCGTCAAACGCTTTTCCGCAGTGCCGGCGCGGGCTCGTTTTCTCCTGACCAGTCACGATTCCATGGCCTATTTTGGCCGGGCCTACGGGATGGAAGTGCGAAGCATCGCCAATGCGAAAGGGGAGGCCTCAAAAAAAGCCCTTCCCGAACTTATTTCGTGGCGGGAACTGCACCGGGTAAAAATCCTCTTCCGGGAATCCATTACAGATATAAAGATTATCAAGGATCTGGCCCGCACTTTAAAAGTTATTCCTGATTTGGAAATTTTCAGCCTCAGCCTGGGGAAACCGGGAATGCGCCTTCCGGGCCTCATCAGCGACCTGGAAGTCGATCGCCTGCTCCCAGCGCATGTTTATACCTCCCAATCGATTCTGAGCCGTCTGGCGGGCGAATAAAGGACCATTCTGTCAAGGTGCGACGGCTTCAAGGCCGGCTCATCCGGTCTATAATGAACAAAAGGAGTGCGGCGAAGCAGCATATGCCCACGAGCACTATAACCCAGCGGAAGATCATCCGGTCACGGGCCGCCTCCTCTTTGTCGAGGTTCCGGCGGCGTGAAGCATCCATGTGCAGGCTGACCGGCGATGCTTTGGGCTGAAAGCGCCCGGCATTGGAGGAGTCACTCTGGACGCCCTGCATCCTGGCCCATTTCTTTGATTCATTACTCATCTTCCAGTAAATAACATGAACCTTTCTTTAAAAGCAACCTGAATTGCAAAAGGGTAACTTGCTCACCGCTTTGAAATAAGAGAATCTTTATCAAATATAAAACTCAATCATAATAAGGGCAGTGAATAAGTGGAACAACCGTGTTCCTCATTTTAGTAGCTGTAGTTCCACAGCCTCCATGGGGGTGCACAACCTTGGGGATGGTTTGGAATATCAGGGGTGATTCTCAGGTTTGGAGGAATTCCGCACTTTGATTCGCAAACTCTTCACTGGGTTGCTCCCATGGATTTCATGCAGCCGTTGAACTGAACTGGGCAAGGGATTCCCCGGCCAGAGCGTCTTTGGCGGCGGCTGTTTCCGCTTCTTTTTTGCTGGATCCTTCTCCTTCGCCCAAGGGTTCGCCGTTCCATTCCACCCGGCAGACGAAGTTCTTTTGGTGGTCCGGGCCATCTTCCTTGATGATGATGTATTTCAGGCGGCCCATTCCCATTCCCTGCAGGATCTCCTGGAGCTGGCCCTTCGGATTTATTTCTGTGGGCTCTGCTTTCAATACCGCGAGACTCTCCTCGCAAACCCGCAAAACCATGGCCTTGGCGGCGTCCCAGCCTCCATCCAGATATACAGCAGCAGTCAGGGCCTCCATACCATCGGCAAGGGAGCTGTCCCGCTTGCGGCCTCCACTGGTCTCCTCACCCCGGCCCATTTTTAAATAGGTGCCGAGGCTGAGTTTTCTGGCGTAATCTGCCAAAGCCGGCCGGGAAACCACGCGGGCCCGTAGTTTGGTCAATAATCCTTCGGCGGCTTTGGGAAAGGTGGCGTAAAGATAGTCGGAAAAAATGAGTTCCAGCACCGCGTCTCCCAGATATTCCAGCCGCTGATTGTCCGGCAGGTTTCGTTGGGTTTCATAGGCCAGGCTGGGATGGGTCAAGGCTTCCTCCAGTAAATTCCGATTTCTGAAGATATAACCTATTTGTGCTTCCAGCGGCTCCATGAGTTGCAGGGGGGAAGGGATCACAGGAAATCGCGTCCCCAAAGGGTGTTAAGAAAATGGGGTGACCGACGGGATTCGAACCCGCGACAACCAGAATCACAATCTGGCGCTCTACCGCTGAACTACGGTCACCATACTGCCGAGGCAGGACAGGCACTTAACGAGCGGTGCTGGGAAATTCCAGCGGAAATTTCAGATTGGCAAAATGGAGGAAAATCAGAGGTCAGGAGACATGGGCGGATGGTTTTCCAGCAGGCTCCATGAGAAAACACATGGCCCCGGCGATGGCCCAAAGGAGAATCAGCCCCAACCCTGCCAGGGACAAGGCGATGGCGGATGCGGGTGGGACCTGATGCCAAAGGCCCAGCAGGGTTTCAAACGCTTTTTCCCGAACTCCCAGTCCTGCGATGGTAATCGGCAGGGCAGCGGCAGCATCAGCACTGGCTGCCGCTGCTGTGAAGCCGATCAAAGGAATAGTGACCCCTAGAGCGCGCGCCGCGCAGTAAAATACCGCATAGTGGGTCAGCATGACAGGGATCGAGAGCAGCGCTGCTTTGGCAAAACCAAGCCGGGTGGTGCGCTCCAGCAGGAAATGAAGCAAACGATCATGCATTTCCGGGCGGAAGCGACGCAGCAGCAGTCCGATGCCGGCAAATCCGGCGAGGCTGAGTAAAAAGGTCCATCCAGTCCATGGGCCAATTTGAAAATCAGTCTGCACCGAAGCAAGGAGAATCAGGATCATGAGCACGAAAGCAGGCGCTGCGCTGGTGTGATCCAAGCCAATGGAGCCCAGCAGAGCAGTTTTGTTGTCCGGATACCGCCGGGCTGCCAAAGTGACCCGCACGGCATCCGCCCCGAAGGTGCCGATGGAGAGGAATCCGGCAGCCGTGCTGATCAGCGTGAGCCTGAGAGTCGTGCCTGGGGATAAGGGCACGCCGGTGGTGCGCAAACAGACCAGCCAGCGCCACGCGGAGAAGATTTGGGATAGTCCTGCCAAACAAAATCCAGCGGCCAACCACCCGGGTGTGAGCTGGTGCAGACTGACCAGCCCGGCCGTGACGTCCGGCCGGGACAGCAGCCACCCCAGGAGGCCAATCGTGCAGGTGGCTTTGAAAAGCCAGACGGCCAGACTGCGCATGTCAGGAAATCCGGGTGGCCAGACCGCGGGCAGTGAGTTCTGCAGCGATGGTGGATACGCTATGAAGGATGCCCTTGGCAGCTTCCCCATCGGACATTTTCAGGTTAAAATGCTTCTCCAGGGCGACGACCAATTGCAGGGCGTCCACGGAATCCAACCCGAGTCCTTCCGGACCGAAGAGGGGAGTGTCGTCCCCAATTTCTTCCGGAGTCATCTGGAGCATCAGTTCGTCTACCAGGATGGCTTTTAGGGTCTGGGGCAAATCTGGAAGCATGGGCAGGGGGCAAAAATTTGGGGAATCGGTAAACTGGGCGGGAAACAGCGCCAGTTCAAGTCACAAGTCTTCCTGCCGGTTTTCCTGTTTCGCGGAGGGGAAACCAGGAAGGAGAAAAAGAAAAACTTGAAAAGAGACAAATGGCGGGTATCTTTCAGCCAAATGACTCCTAAAATCCAATATGACTCCACCGAAGCGGCAGAAATGCGGCTTGGGGAAGCGATTACCCTTTACGACACCCCGCCGGAAAACCACTGGCCGGAGGTGCTGCGGAAAATGGGGCATGGTCAGGGCATTGGGCCTTCTTTTTTGCGGGTGCGGGAGGCAGTGAATGAGGGCTTGGAACGTGCGGCCTTTGATGATCTGAAAGACAGTTATGGAGTAAACGCCGAAACCATGGCGCGGGTGACCCGCATTCCCATGCGCACGCTCAGCCGCCGGGAGCGGTTCAAGCCGGAAGAATCCGAACGGATTCTCCGGGTGGCAGGGGTCTTCCAGTCGGCTTTGGAATGCCTGGAGTCGCCGGCGGCGGCCCGCCGCTGGCTGAACGCCCCTAAAATGGCCTTGGCAGGGCTGACGCCGTTGGAATGCTGCGACACAGAGGCAGGCGCGCGGGAGGTGGAGCAATTGCTGCTTCGTTTGGAATATGGGGTTTTTGCCTGAAGTATGCCAGGAATTCAGGGTTTAGCTATTCAGGATGGGCTCAATGGAATACCCCCTATGTTGACTGCGTTCCGCATCGTGAAAAGGTCCCGGGCAGCTACGGCTATGGATGGGGAAGGTGCCCGGCGGGCGGGAGGGCGGTGGAACTCCCCCGGCACGCGGATGGTGTATGCGGCGTCCAGTCTCTCCCTGGCGACGCTGGAGGTGATGGTGCATTTGGATGACTATCAACTGCTCAGATCCTTGTATTGCACGGTCCGGTTGGAAATTCCGGAGACGATGGTGGAGCGCCTGGAAGAGGTCCAATGGCCGGTGGATTGGAATGCTGCGGTGGCAGGAGAGGCGACACGGCGGATGGGCGATCACTGGATCCGGCGCGGAACGGGGGCTGTGCTGGCGGTGCCTTCGGTGGTGACGCCGGGGGAGTGGAATTATCTGTTGAACCCCGTGCATCCGGAAATCGCCCGCATTGAAGTGGCTGTGCCAGTGCCGTTTCAATTGGATGCCCGCATTTCCAGCCAGGGCGGTTAGCAGTCAGGCCCGGGCGAGGACGAGTGCGGCGTGATAACCCCAAAACCCCAGCGAGTTGGATAACACCATGCCTTTTCCCAACGGGCGTCCTGGTTCCCGGGGCACATTCAGGGGACCCAGGGCTGGGTCCAGGGGAGTATCGCAGGTCAGTCCCGCCTGAGGGGGCAACCAATCTCCGGCGAGGGCGGCCAGGGCGATGATGGCCTCCAGCAGAGGAGTGGCTCCCAGGGCATGTCCTGTGACGGGCTTGGTGCTGCTGAGCGGTGGGATGTTCTGACCAAACACGGTGCGCAGGGCAGCGGTTTCCGCCCGGTCATTCAAGGAGGTGCCGGTGCCGTGGGCATTGATATAGCTGATTTTTGCGCAGTCCGGCCCGTTTTCCCATCCTGCCATGAGCAGGGCGCGCCGGATGGCTCCGGCCAGGGCGTCCCCGTCTTCACTCAGCCCGGTTTTGCCTGCGCTATCATGAACGCTGAGTGCCCAGCCCGCCAGCCGCCCGAGGGGCAAGGCCCCACGGGAGGCGGCATGGGAGGCCCGTTCCAACACGAGGAAACCGGCGCCTTCCCCCAACAAAAGACCGTTTCTGCCGGATTCGAATGGCCGGCAGACGCGGGCGGGATCCGGATGTGAACCCAGTAGCCCAGCGGCGGCCATGCCCGGAAATACCAGGCCGTTTTGCACGCTATCTGCCCCTCCGGCCAGCATCACTTTGGCATGGCCGAGGATCAGCTGTTCCGCTGCATAGCAAACCGCCGCTGCACCGGAAGCGCAGGTGGCGGATACCGTCATGCCGGGGCCGCGGGCACCGGCCTGTTGGGCCACCGCGCCACTGAGCGAGGCCAGGGTGGTGGTGGCGGTCAGGGTGGGACGTGGTCTCCGGTTACCTGACAAATCCTTTTGCGCCGTTTCCCACATGGCCTGACAGCCGCGGGAAGTCCCTATCACCACGCCGGTCTGGTCCGGATCCGGCAGGCTGCTCCTGGCGATGCCATCCTGGTTTGGCACCAGCCCGGCTTCGCGCATCGCTTCATCCGCCGCCGTCAGGGCAAATTGCACACTGGGATCCAGGCGTTTTCCTTTCCCCGTGCCAGGAAAGGCTTCCACAAGACAAGCGGCATATCGTTGGCCGGCGACCTCCACCCAGCGTCCGCCCGGCTGACCTATCCTGACTGCTTCCAGAAGTGGCCCGGTGCCGTGGCCGCAGCCGGAGACCGCCCCGCGTCCTGTCACCACGATCGGATCGTCCCTCAATTCCTGCATCAAACTCCAAGCCATTGCTTCCATCCTGTCCGTCCCCCATCATCCGGCAATCGAAAGAACCGGATTCACCACCCTCCGGCATCAGCCCTTTATCGGGGCCATTCTGGTCTGCCGGGTGGCTTCATAGAGCACGATGCCGACCGCGGTTGCCAGATTCAGGCTGCGGACCCCCTGCTGGGGAATGGTCAGGCATTGTGCCGGGTGCGCGTCCAGCAGGGCTTCGGGCAGTCCTTTGCTTTCACGCCCAAACACGAGGTAATCGCCATCCTGAAAGGCCTGGTCCCAGTAGGCCCGTTGGGTTTTGGTCGTCAGATAGAAAAACCGGGCAGCACCGGCTGAGGCCTGAAGGACGGCTAAATCCGGCCAGTGTCGGTATTCCACATCTTTCCAATAATCCAGACCGGCGCGTTTCAGGGTGCGGTCATTGATGGAAAATCCCAAGGGACCCACCAGATGCAGCACGGCTCCCGTAGCCAGGCATAGCCGGCCGATATTCCCCGTGTTGGGGGGGATTTCCGGTTCGATAAGGACAACGTGCAGCATAAACATCAAAATGGGGCGGCAGCTTTTCAGCCGCCACCCCATTTTTAACCCACACACAAACAAATCACAAAACAATTATTACGGCACGGACGCCGTCTGGACGGGCTCCGGTGCAGGAGTCAGGAACGGAGTGAGGTCCAGTTTCCCATAGAGCAACGGAATGCCTGGAGCGTTAGGCCCGGCAGCAGTTACCGGCGGGACGGGAGCTTTGCCAGCAGGCTCCATGGGCACTGCAACCGGATTCGGGGCAGCCGGGGCCGGCACCTGCACGGGACTGTGAAGGGCCGCCTCTGGAGGAAGGGCTGCCGGGGCCATGGAAAGCTCTTCCTCCGTGACCTCGGGAGGTGGGGAAGCCATCAGGGAGGTCAGGCTGGTATCTGTGGTGCCGGGATGGGCTGGTAAATCATGGCCGCTGGAAACCGTGGGAACATTCAGCATTTCCGGCGGAGACTGATAAGCAGACTGATTCAGCGCGGTGGGTTTTGGGATATCCACCAGATTTCCTTCCATGGCATTCAATTCCAACGGTTGGGCAGTGGTCCCGGATGTGGCATCGGTGCCTGCCAGATTGCTCTTTACCGTTCGTAATGGCACGGCGGTTGGAGAAGGCGTAGTGGCTTCTCCACTATTCAAACTGGTGGGCACTTCCGACTGGATTTCCCACTGGGAGGCATACTTCCCATTCTTAAACAGGCTGCAGGAACTCAGGGCAGCAGCGAGCACGGTCAGGCCCAGCGGGCGGTGGAGAGAGAGGAACAGTGTTTTCATTTCCCAGAACTATAATGATTTCCATAAAATAAAGCAAGATAATTTCCATAAAATTTTAGGTTTTCCGTAATATAAATCAATTTCCCCCATCGCAATCTCTTTCAATCTCCCGCATTTGATGCAGTTGGACATTTTCCGTGACAGGGTAAGTTCCTGAAAACCAACCATAACCCTAAAAGCGGCAGTGGAATTTGAACAGAAGAACACAAAGGACACAAAATCAGTAACTTGCGAAGATCCCGCCCAAATCTGATGGTCACCCTGCAAGTGAGGGCGTCTATTTCCATAAATC
>Ga0114967_10004191_pt1 | contig 11658 bp, 8 predicted proteins | sample M_130628_MF_Meta_FD_92639 | JGI IMG/M metagenome (GOLD analysis project Ga0114967, IMG submission 92639) | Freshwater microbial communities from Lake Montjoie, Canada to study carbon cycling - M_130628_MF_MetaG | ecosystem: Environmental > Aquatic > Freshwater > Lake | place: Lake Montjoie... | reverse complement strand
TCAGCGAATAGCCAGCGGTGGAAATGGGGGCGCTGGTGGGGTTCCAGATTTCCACCCAGTCGGCAGCTTCCCCTCCGATGAATCCTTCCCCTTTTTCCGTCCGGAAATAGCAAGCCTCGGAAATCATCAGCCCAGGGGCCTGATTGTTGCCTGCGGCGGTATTGGTCCACCAAGTGTTAAAAAGATCCGGCACGCCATCGCCATTGGCGTCCGGCGGAATGGCGGCCGTGGTGCGCAGACGGAAGAAGGAGCGCTGCGCCGGAGACACAGGGCTGGGAATCGGAGCCATATATTCACCAGAGGGCCACATCGTGGAGCGGATGACCTCCTTGTGGCTAAGGATAAACTCGCGGAACACGGCCTCGCTGTCTCCGGGGGTCGAGGAAGAGAGGGAGGGAGTGCTTTCCCCTGCGACAAGGGGAAAAATGCTGTAACTCATGAAAATGGGCGGAGTGTCCGTGAGCAGACCGGTGATGCTGCCTGCGCCAAAGGGGTAGCGGTTCGCATTGGGGTTCGTCGTATCCCGAAGGTCCAGTTCGGATTGCAGGAAAACCGTCGTATAGGTTGTCGCGGGGGTAGTGTGGCTTGGCCAGGAAGCGTATACCTTGCTAGTCAGACCCTGCAGAAGCTGAAAGCGCAGGGTGGCATGGAAAAATTGGAATTGCGGTGGGCGACGGTAGCCGATGCTGCCTGGAGGTGGACCGGGTGGAGGAACGAAGGGAAAGGAATGGAACAAGGCCGTGAACCCGCCGGCATCACGTGAACGCACGATAGAGGCATAGGCCTCAGGCATTGCATCCCCTCTCCCGCTGGCGTAGGAATACCAGCTCCCGGGAGCCTGCCCCGCCAAGCAGCGCTCCAGAGACCAAAAACTTCCCGCTGGGAAGGTGGCGGTGCCCAAGATATCAAAACTTTCGCCGTTCAAAAACGTGCCGGCCTCCAAGGTGGATGCTTGAGATGTTTGGCAGAAGGCCATTTCCGATGCCAGCAGTAACAGCAGGCAGGTGAAAACCCGGTGAAACCAGGAATCATGGGCAAGGCTCTGCTCAGAAATTTGTTCCGGCCGGACCAATTGTGCCTGGACTGCCAGACTGGCCCGATGGAAATTCGTGCAAGGCAGCGATGGATCAAGCCTGATGCCTAACTCCCCCCCTCCCCCCCCCGCGCGTTGCGCAGGGTGCTGATTAATGAACGTGATTCTGGTCCGGCCACGGTTTGGGAGTGGAAGGCGGACAGACGGGCAAACGGAGGGCGGGTGGTGCTCATGACAAAATACCTGTTCGACAGATGGACTTCTCCACTATCCAGTGAGAGAGGTCAACAATTATTCAGGATAATTTGCTATTCCTCCAGTCGGCGGGATTCAGGGTTTTTTCCATCCTGAGGTGGGGCAGGCTGACTTCGGTGAATTCCGCGCCGAGGGTGTGGTAACCGAGTTTTTCGTAAAAACCCACGGCGGTGCGCCGGGCGTGCAGGGAGATTTGTATCACTCCGGCTTGGGATAATTGGGTTTCCACGAAACGGAGGAGCTTGCGGCCGTGTCCCTGCCCCTGGCAGCCGGGTCTGACGGCCATCTGGCGGAGTTTCGCGGAGGTGGGTGACAGGGGGGCGATAGTCACACAAGCCAGCAACACGGTTCCATCCCACAGGCCGAAATGCCTTTGAGCGGATTCCGCGCTGAGGTCTTCATCATAAAGGCTGAGCCCCAAGGGCACCCGCAGGACTTCATGGCGCAATTGGCAGGCCTGCTGGTAAGCATCGGATCCAAAATCAAATTCCACAAAAACCGGGGCCATGGGCGGGGAGGTAAAGTGCTTCCGGCAGGGATCGAACCTGCGACCGACGGATTAGAAATCCGCTGCTCTATCCACTGAGCTACGGAAGCATGAATGGAAGGAGTTATAACCTGGAATTGGTCCGGGGGCAAATCGTGATTTGCGCTTCCGGTGGCGGAAGATGCAGGCAGGGTGGCCGGATGGATGAGCTTTTTGCGGAAGAGGAGCCCGAAGCGCCCCCGCCGGCGCGGAAAGGGAGCCATGTGCCCCTGGCGGCGCGGATGCGGCCGCGCACGCTGGAGGAATATGCGGGCCAGCAGCATGTGCTGGGGGAAGGGAAATTGCTGCGCCGGGCGGTGGAGGCGGACCGGTTTACCTCGTTGATTTTCTTTGGGCCACCGGGGGTGGGCAAGACGAGCCTGGCCCAGTTGATCGCCCAGCGCACGGCGTCGCGCTTTGTGAATCTGAGCGGCGTGGAGAGCAATGTGGCGGATATCCGCAAGGCGGTGGAGGGAGCGGAAACGGCCCGCCGCCTGCACGGGCGCACCACGACGTTATTTGTGGATGAGATCCACCGCTTCAACAAAAGCCAGCAGGATGTGCTGCTGCCCTGGATCGAGCGGGGCACGGTGCGGTTTATCGGGGCGACGACGCACAATCCGTTTTTCTATGTCAATTCGCCGCTGATTTCACGCAGTCAGGTGTTTCAATTGGAAGCGCTGGCGACCGGGGATATTGTGAAATTGCTCAAGGCTGCCCTGGAGGATGAGGAGCGCGGGCTGGGTGGGGAGAACTTGAGGGTGAGTGACGGGGCGCTGCACCACCTGGCATTGATGGCGGATGGGGATGCGCGGAAGGCCCTTTCGGCCTTGGAACTGGCAGCGATGACGACGCCAGCGGACGCGGAGGGAGTGGTGGTGATCGATCTGACGGTGGCGGCGGAGAGTATTCAGAAAAAGACGGTGGTGTATGATGGCGATGGGGATGCGCATTACGATACGATCAGCGCGTTCATCAAAAGCATCCGCGGGAGTGATCCTGACGCGGCCCTCTATTGGCTGGCGAAGATGCTTTATGCCGGGGAGGATTTCCGCTTCATCGCTCGCCGGCTGATCATCTCTGCCAGTGAGGACATCGGGCTGGCAGACAGCAATGCGCTGCGGGTGGCGATTGATGCCTGGCAGGCGGCGGAGATGGTGGGCCTGCCGGAAGGCCGCATCCCCCTCGCGCATGCGACGGTGTATCTGGCAGTGGCCCCCAAGAGCAATAGCGCCTATGCCGCGCTGGGGGCGGCGATGCGGGAGGTGACGGAAGGCCGCACTCTGGCGGTGCCGCTGCACCTGCGCAGCCCGCGCTACAAGGGTGCAGATGAACTGGGGCATGGGAAGGACTATAAGTATTCCCACGATTATGAGGGGAGCTATGTGCCACAGGCTTACCTGCCGGAAGGACGGCGCTTTTACACCCCATCGGTGAATGGGCAGGAACTCCGCATCAAGGAGCGGCTGGACTTTTGGCGGCAGCAATTTGAAGCCGCCCAAGCGGGGGGCAAGGTGTAGCCGGGCTTGCGGCGGAGCGGAGCCACTTCGCCTTCTCCAGGATTCACCCTGGCTCAGTGCGCTTTGCAGAATTCTTCGAAACGGTCGAGACCGGCCTTGATGACGTCGAGGCTGCAGGCGTAGCTGAAGCGGACGGTGTCATCGGCTCCAAAAGCGATGCCAGGGACGACGGCGACGTGGCTGCGGATGAGGAGTTTTTCCGCGAAGTTCATGCTGGTCAGGCCGGTTTTGCCGATGTTGACGAGGTAGTAAAAGGCTCCTTTGGGTTCGACGAAGCTGATGTTATTGATCCTGGAGAGGCGCTGGGCCATGTAGCCGCGCCGGATGTCGAATTCGGCGCGCATGTCTTCGACCACGTTCGGGTCCCCCTGGAGGGCGGCGAGGGCACCCCACTGGGCGAAGGTGGCAGGAGCGCTGGTGGTGTGGCTCTGGATGGTGTCGATGGCTTCCGCAATCTTTTTATTGGCGGTGGCGGTGTAGCCGATGCGCCAGCCGGTCATGCTATAGGCTTTGGAGAAGCCGTTGATGACGATGGTGAGATTGCGCAGTTCCTGGGAAATGCTGGCGATGCTGACGTGCTCGGTGTCATCGTAGACGAGTTTTTCGTAGATTTCGTCGGAGAGGATGAGGATGTCTTCGGCGAGGGCGATTTCGCCGAGGGCTTCGAGTTCTTCCTTGGAGTAGACGACTCCGGTGGGGTTGCCGGGGCTGTTGATGATGACCATCTTGGTGGAGGGGCTCATGGCCGCCTCGAATTCGTCTGCGGTCATTTTCCAGCCGTTTTCCTGCCTGGTGGGAACGATGATGGGGGTGGCACCGGCGAGGCGGACCATGTCCGGGTAGCTGGTCCAGAAAGGGGCGGGGATGATGACTTCATCGCCCGGGCCGCAGGTGGCGAGGATGGCGTTGTAACAGGAGTGCTTGGCCCCGCAGTTGATGCTGATGAGATCCGGGGTGTAGCTGAGACCGTTGTCGGCTTTGAGCTTGGCGCAGATGGCTTCGCGCAGTTCAAGGAGTCCGGCGCTGGCGGTGTATTTGGTTTTCCCGGCGGCGAGGGCGGCCACGGCGGCGTCTTTGATGTAGGCCGGGGTGTCCATGTCAGGCTCCCCTGCGCCGAAGGAACAGACGTCGATGCCATCTTTCTTCATTTTGGCGGCCTGGGCGGTGACGGCGAGAGTGATGGAGGGGGCGATTTCAGCGATGGCGGGCGTGACGAAGTCCATGAAAAGTGGGATGGGCAGGTTGGGATGTAGAGATGGGGGGACCTCAGGGGCTTGCCTGATGGGGCGGGCAAGAGACAGCGGGCGAACGGTCTTGTCAACCACAGTAGCCCTGGAGAACCCGGAAAATTGAGAGGGGCCGGGATTTCCACGGCCTGATCCGGCAGTTTTTCAATCAGGGTGCAGGTGAAGCCGCTCAGGGGTCCTTGTCGGCCAGGGCGGTATTTGCCGCAGTGGCGGTGAGCTTCATTTTCCCGTCTTCGAGGACGAGAAGGGCGGCGGCGGCGCTGAGTTCGTTGGGAGTCAGGCTGTCAAGCTTGAAGTTGGTGCCGGCATGGTCCCCCCGGCCATTGACGCCGGAGGTGATCAGGGAAAGCGCGGCTTTGAGGTCGCGGCTGGCAGAGGCGGGGATGGCTCCGGCGGCAGAGGCGCGGTTGAAGAGGGAAGCGAGTCTCTCGGCATCGCGGCGGGGGTCGGGGTGGATGATCCGGATCCACATGCGGTAGTTGGCTTCACCGGGTTTCCAGATGAGATCCCCTTTTTCGATGACGAGGTATTTGATGGCCCCTTTCAGCTCATCGGCGGTGAGGCTGGGCAGGCCCATCATGGAGCGTTGTTGGCGGCCCGCAGGGCTGTTTGCCCAGGCGAGAATACGGCGGGCGGCGGTGGCGGGGGTTTCAGTGCTGGTGGCTTCCAGTTTGAGCTGCTCCCAAAGGGTGACGAGGAGTTCCGCGTTCCGGTAGTTCCGGGCTTTAAGGGCAAGGTCCAGGGCGGCCCCGCTCAGGCTTTCCATGTCCGGACGGTAGACCAGTCCTACGCTGCTGTCGATGGCGAGGAGCGAACTGAGGCTTTCCAGGTCGGACTCGGGGCTGGAGATTTGAAAAGTGGTTCCACTGAAGCGGCCGCTGCCCCGGATGCCTTCATTGAGGAGTTCGAGGGCTTCGCGGGGGGTGCTGGCCTTCAAAGCGGGTTCTGATCCGGTCGCGCGGGCACCGTTGAATTTCATTACGGCGTCCTGAGCCTGCAGGATCGTGGACATGGAAGGGGCCGCATGGACGAAGCTACGGGCCATTTTTTCCAGGGAGGAACTGATAAGGGTGGCACCCCCTGGGAGGGAGATGGAGGCCTCGTTGATGGTGAGATTGATCTCCCCCGGGGGCAGATCGGAGAGGGATTTGGCATCAGTGCCCAGGGCTGGAGCCAGGGCGGCGGCCTGTTGCTTCAAGGCGGGGGCGGCGGCGTCCACGAAAGTTTGCTCCCGGATGTCAGGGTTGCGCACCAAGGTGAGGGTGGAGGGACCGCTGTTGAGGAAGAGGTTGGTGACGACGGTTTCAAAGGCGGTGGCAGGGTCTCCTTCGCTGGGGGTCGGCGGGAGATTCACGCGCTTCACCATGATCAGGGCTCCGGGGTTGCGGTGGGCGGTCTCGGGGAACATGCAGCGGGCTTCGCGGAGCTGGGGGCCACTATTCGGCTGCAGGGCTTTGGCAATGGCCCGGGGGCTGCCGAGCAGGAGGGTAAATGGGTCGTAAAGAGCGGCATTGAGGGAGCGGGAACCCGCCTTGAGCGAGAAGACCTGGGGCTTGACGGGCTGACCCTTGGGCGTGGCGCGGAGGGGTTGGCCGATGATCTTTTCCACATCAAGAACGGTCTTCGCGCTGAGAATGAGAAGAAACTCATCCTGGGTGTCGCTCTGCAGGAGACTGAGTTGTTCAAACGGGCTGATGATGGCCCCATAGGATTTGCGGAAGGATTCACTCAATTCCCGTTGGGAGGGCAGGCCCTGCTGACTGGCCATGACGTTGTAGCAGGGTATGAGCTGTCGCAGATCGGCATAGAGCAGGGTCTGGGTGCGTTCCGTGAGAATGCGGCGGGTGATTTCCTCATGGGAGGTCTGGGGAATCACAGAGGCGTCAGGGGCGACGGCGGCCTCGGGCTTTTTCGCCAAGGGGGACGGCGGAGGGGCAGGCTTTGCCTGGGGTGCCCGGGCCGTGTTCCACTGGTGCAGTCGGCTGATCCAAGGGCTGATCATGCGCTGACCGGGATCGGTGGCGCAAAAGGCGGCGACCGCCAACAGCAGCAGCACCCCACAGGCGATGGGCACGAGGTAAGGACTGCCATGGGAGGGGGCAGGCGCCCTGATGGTGCGCGGGGCAATGAGAACGGGACGGGGACGGCCGCTGGTATGGGAAACCGGGGCATGCAGACCGGCTTCCGCCGTGGATGGCGCATCGGCTGCCGTGATGGTTTCTCCCAATGAGGGCAGCTTCACTGGCTCCGGCAAAGCGGCGGGCCGGGCCGGCTGAAGAGGAATGGGGGCCGCTGCTGGCACAGGAGCGCTGTTTTCTGAATAGCGCAGGCTGAGTAGACCGGCTTGAATGATATCGCCTTCCTTCAGGGCACTGATGGAAACTGGCTTGCCGTTAATCAGAGTGCCGGCGCCCCCGCTGGAATCGCGGAGAAAGGAAACGCCTTCCGCTCCAGGGGCGATCTCAAAATGCAGGGCCGTCAGTCCATAACCTGCGGTTAAAGGGATATCGCACCGGGGATCCTCACCAAAAGTAAGGTGCCGGGCCGGCAGATCAAGCGTATGACCTGTTGGTGCGATGAGACGTGGCATGGGAGAAGAGGAAAAAATTACAGTAAAAAATACAATATCTATGGTAATTAGTCAAACCAAACAATGATAACTTTTTCAGCCAATGAGGAATGAGATTGAGGAGGTTTTTTAAGGTTTGAAATGAGCGCGGATGGTCTGAATTTTTGTATTTTAAATCTTCTTTCAGAATTCACCATAATTATTATGAAAAATTATCTGAAAAATACAACTCAGCGCTGCGGGTCTCCCACACAACTGGGGTGGGCCTCATTTCACGGCGAATCCGCCTTGTGGGATCGCCGCCCGAACACAGGATGAAGTTTGGGGTCTCTTTCCCGGAATCCGAATCCGCCTATGACTGCACCTGAAAAAGAACTTCGCTTCACCCGCGCCCGGCAGGCGGTGGTCTTTTGGCTCGCGGGCCTGCTGCTGGTGCTGGTCACCGCCGGGGTGGTGGTCCTGTCCTCATGGCAAATCCAGCTTCCTCCGCCGCTCTGGCTGGCCCTGCTTCCGGGCGGCCTGGCGGCTGGGGCTTTTTGGCTGGCCTGGAGGATGACCCGCCATGCTTACCTGCTGCTTTCGCCGGTGGGGGTGGAGATTTTCCCTTTCTGGAAGCCCGTCGACAACTTCCAGCTCCTGACCTGGGGCAGCATTGCCGCCGCTGATTTCTCCAAAGATGGCCGCTGGCTCACCCTCACTCTGGCCGGTTATGAGGACGCGAAGGTCATCCTGACTCTGGATCCGATCCCCCGCCCGGCCTGTGCGCTTTTAGTCAAAGCCATCTCCGGAGTCATGGAAAAACGCGCGGCCGCTTCCAGGGCTGTGGATCACAGTTGATTGAGGAAATTGGTGTAAAGTCCCATATAGGCCCCGGCGATTTTCAGAATCTGCAGCGCAGTAAAGAGCATCACCAGCCCGTAAAAGCCGGCGCTGACCATCTTCGCCGCGTGCTCGGATTTCGCTGCTGCGGTCGCCATCGACTCCCGCGTCAGGCGCAGCGTTTCCACATCCAGGGTGCCGGTGAATTCCGCCGAGGTGAGATTGCTCACCAGTTCAAAGGGGAAAGCCGCCTGGGCCGCCAGCGCCTCGCCGAGCGTCGCTCCGCCTTCCACGGCGCTGGCCGCCGCCTGGCTGGCGGCATCCAGACCAGCCTGCCATGACGCGGCCCCGGCCCGCTGCAATCCTGCCGACATCCGTTGGCCGCCCGTGATTTGAAAATGCATCACCGTAAACCATCGTGCCAGTCCCAGCGCCGCCCGGGCAGGGCCCGCCACCGGCAGCCACCCCAGGACCCGGTCCGCCGGGAGCGAAGTCCTCGCCAGCCGGGCCCATGCCGTTCCCGCCAGCCACAGCAGCGCCAGCCCGGCCCACAATAGCACCAGAGCCAGGACCACCGCTTTCACAATCTCCATCCCATGCCCGCCCCGCAACACCGCGCCGACCAGGGCGGGCAGCACCACCGCCGCGTGCAGCATGAAAACCGGATAGAGCATCGCCGCCCGGATCCGGTCCACCGTCCTCTGGCGGAGTTCGTAGTATTGCTCCAGCCAGGCAAAGCCATCCGCCAGTTTTCCACTCTGCTCCGCCGCCTGCACCACCGCCCATTCCATGGGGTTCAGGGTGGACTCCAGCGCCCCCGCGATGCTCTTTCCCCCGGCCAAGCCGCGCTCCAGTCCTGCCACCGTAGCCGCCGCCTGCGCTCCCCGACCGCGTTGCAGGACCTTCGCGGCTTGGGAAATCGGGATTCCCGCTCCCGTCAGACGGGCCAGTTCCCGGAAAAGCCCTGCGCGTTGTCCGTCGTTTTTGCCAGCGTTCATTGCCCACGATAACATCGATCCGGCAATCTGGAAGCAAATTTTGTTAAATCATAAATGCGTTCGAATCCCGTTGCACTGCCCGCCCCGTGGATAGGATGAGCCGGACATGAAAACCGTGCTCCAGACCATCCAGAGTGGCACGCCCTACCTTGAAAAAGCGGGCGTGGACGCCCCGCGTCTGAACATGGAGCACCTGCTGGCCCACGTCATGGGCTGCAAACGCATGGACCTCTACCTGCGCTTCAATGAACCGCTGGAGGAAAAAACGCTCGAACCCCTGCGCGACCTGACCCGCCGCCGCGCCAAACGCGAACCCCTCCAACATTTGCTCGGATCTGTCGAATTCATGGGCCGCGAATTCAAGTGCGACGCCCGCGCCCTCATCCCCCGGCCGGAGACCGAGGAACTGGTGGAAAAAATCCTCTCCCATTACAAAAAGCTCAGCCTGCCTGCGCCCTCCCGGATTTTGGATATGGGCACCGGCTCCGGCGTGATCGGACTCAGCCTCGCCCACGCCTTTCCGGAGGCGCACGCCACCCTCGCTGACATCTCGCCGGACGCCCTCGCCCTCGCCCAGGAAAACGCGGCAAAGACCGCCCTGCCGGAAGGACGCGCCACCTTTATCCTGACGGACCTCTTCCAAAGCCTGAGCGGCGGTCCCTTCGATCTCATCGTGGCCAATCTCCCTTACATCGCCGCCGGCGAAGTGCCCACCCTCGCCGCTGAAGTGCAAAAAGACCCGGTGCTCGCCCTTGATGGTGGCCCCACCGGCACGGAAATCATCGCCAAATTCCTCGAAGCGCTCGCCCCGCATGCCGCCCCAGGTGCCTTGATCGCCCTCGAAATCGGAGCCGGACAATCCACCGCCTTACTCCCTGTCATGGAGCATTTCGGCTTGCGGGAAACGCGCAGCGTCCCCGACTACTCGGGGCGCGACCGCTTCCTTTTTTCCAACGCGCCCTGATTCCAACGCGCCCTGATCCTTTCTTTTTCCCTCACTTCATTCCCATGGATAAACTCATCGTTCACGGAGGACAACTCCTGGAAGGTTCCGTCTTCGTCAGCGGCTCCAAAAACTCTTCCCTGCCTATCCTCGCCGCCACCCTCCTCACCCGGGAAAAATGCACCATCCGCCGCGTGCCGGACCTGAGCGATACCAACTACATGACGCAAATCCTCTCCAGCCTTGGAGCCCAGGTGGAGCGCGCCAGCGGCACCGTCATCGTGGAGGCAGACCAGATCATCTCGGAAGCCCCCTACGACCTCGTCCGGAAAATGCGGGCGTCCATCTGCGTCATGGGCCCCCTGCTCGGCCGCACCGGCGAAGCCATGGTTTCCCTGCCTGGCGGCTGCATCATCGGCGACCGCCCGGTCGACCTCCACCTGAAAGGCCTGGAGCAACTCGGTGCCGAAGTCAAAGTCACCGGCGGCAACATCCACGTCAAAGCCACCGATGGCATGGGCGGCCGCTCCATCAACATGCGCGGCAAACACGGCCCTACCGTGCTCGGCACCGGGAACCTCCTGATGGCCGCCGTCCTCACCAAAGGAATCACCGTGATCGAAGGGGCCGCCGCTGAACCCGAAGTCATCGACCTCGCCGATTTTCTCAGCAAAATGGGCGCGAAAATCGAAGGGGCCGGCACCCGCACCATCGTGGTGGAAGGCGTCAGGGAACTTGGCGGGGCCGAGCACCACGTCATCGCCGACCGCATTGAGGCCGGCACCTTCCTCGTCGCCGGAGCCATCGCCGGGAAACGCGTCACCCTGAAAAAAGCCCAGCCGGAGCACATGAGCGGCTTCATCAGCACCCTGGAAAAGTGTGGTTATCCCATCACCATCGCCGGCGATGAAATCACCATCTCCCGCGCCGAAAAACCCATCGGAGCCGAAATCCGCACTGAGCCCTATCCGGGTTTCCCCACCGACATGCAGGCGCAATTCACCGCCCTGCTCGCCACCGTCCCCGGCCTCAGCGTTATCACGGAGACCATCTTCCCCCAGCGCTTTATGCACGTCCCGGAGCTGGCCCGCATGGGAGCCTGGATCACCATGGAAAGCCCCACCGCCATTATCAAAGGCGTGGAGCGCCTCAGCGCCGCCCCCGTCATGGCCAGCGACCTCCGCGCCTCCGCCGCCCTCGTGCTGGCCGGCCTCATGGCCGAAGGCTCCACCGAAGTAAACCGCCTCTACCACATCGACCGCGGCTACGAGCGCATCGACCACAAACTCGCCATGCTCGGAGCCAAAATGGAGCGCGTGAAGGGGAATTAGGAAAAAACGCCCCCATTTTAGGCCTGTAAACTGGCGTTTTGGAAGGCCCGGTGCCGGTCTGGGCTGGTCGTTCGGGCTATGGTGCTTCGAATTTCACCCAGTCCAGGTTCGGGGCCCTCGGCGTTGGCGGGGCAGAGGAAGACGAGGACGACGTCGGTGGTGGGTTTTCTTGGGGGCAGGGGGGCACGGAGTTCGGCCCATTTACGTGTAGGATGGACTGATTATCTCGGTTTTCCCAGATTGAAAAAGCGCCCACTTCCCATTCGTCGACACATCCATTATCCCAGATGTGGAAGATTGCCAAATCTGTTCCATTGCCGTGTCATTCACAAGCCAAGCTCCGGAATCATTCGTTCCGGCGACTTGCCCAACAATCATTGCTGTGCCAGAGGCGAGCGTGCGGATTCGGTGAATGGC
>Ga0114967_10004189_pt1 | contig 11662 bp, 6 predicted proteins | sample M_130628_MF_Meta_FD_92639 | JGI IMG/M metagenome (GOLD analysis project Ga0114967, IMG submission 92639) | Freshwater microbial communities from Lake Montjoie, Canada to study carbon cycling - M_130628_MF_MetaG | ecosystem: Environmental > Aquatic > Freshwater > Lake | place: Lake Montjoie... | reverse complement strand
TCGACTACCTGATCGCTGACAGTATCGTCGTGCCCCAGAAGTCACGCCCGTACTACTGCGAACAGTTGGTCTATTTACCTGACTCGATGATGCCAGGCGATTCAACCCGTCCGATTGCCGGTCGCCCATTCACACGCGCAGAACTGGGTTTGCCTGAACAGGGCTTTGTTTTCCGTTGCTACAACAGCGTCAACAAAATTCTGCCGGAGACCTTCGATCTATGGATGCAGATCCTGGCGCAAGTACCCGGTAGCGTCCTGTGGCTGACAGCCAACCAGGCGGAAATCAGAGACAATCTGAGAGCGCAGGCCGGCAAGCGCGGCATCGAGCCGTCCCGTTTGATATTCGCCGACATACTGTCGCTACCCGATCATTTGGCGCGCAACCAGCTTGCCGACCTGTTCCTCGACACGTTTCCTTTTGGCGCGCACAGCACCGCTAACGAGGCGCTGTGGTCCGGGCTGCCGGTCCTTACCCGTGTCGGCCAATCCTTCGCCAGTCGTGTTTGCGCCAGCCAACTGCTGGCCATCGATTTACCCGAGCTCGTTGTGGCCAGCGCACAGGAGTATCTGGACACCGCTATCCGGCTCGCGACTCAGCCGCAGCTGCTACAGGACATCCGGCAACGGTTGCTCAGCAGCCGGCTCGGTTCGCGGCTGTTTGATACTCCGCGTCTCGCCCGCCATCTGGAATCTGCTTTCACGACCATGCACTCGCGGGCCGGCCGGGGGCTGCGGCTGGTCGACTTCGATGTGCCGGTCATTGAGGCCGACCGTGACTCTGCAGTCGCAACCCAGCACGATCTGAAACTGCGACAGCTTCTTGACCAAGCCGAGAGCCAGCTGCATCGGGGCATGCGCAGTCAGGCCTTGGCTAGTTTTGAATCGGCTCTTTTATTGACTCCGGAAGATGCGCTGTTGCGTCGTCGTGCCGCAGATCTGTGCTCCGAGTTCAAGCTGTATGACCGGGCGGCCGATCATTACCGGTTATTGGTACGCGCTGATGCCGGCTCTTCTGAATTGATGGTCGACTACTTAGTCGCACTTGAGAACTGCTCACGTTACGCCGAGGCCCTTGAGGCCATCAGGGAACGCGGCCATGACCCCTTGCTGCCCGGGGGCGTCCTCTACATGCAGATGCGATCCTGCCTGTGGGACGATATTGATCACCAGCGCGAACAGTATGTTCACCGGGTGATGGAGCGTGGCGAGGCTGGCAACCCTATGCCCTTGCTGGCGGTCATCGATGCACCGGATGTCCATCAGCGCTCGGCTCAGATCATCAGCCTGGCCGCCACAGCCGGCATAACGCCGCATGCCGTCCGCGGACGTAGCGCGACGGGCAGGAAACTGCGTATCGGCTATTTCTCTGCTGACTTTAGAAACCATGCCATGGCCTATCAAATGGCAGAGTTCTACGAAGTTACCGACCGGACACAATTTGAGCAGTTTGCGTTTTCACTGGGCTCACATACAAATGACGAATGGCGGGCGCGCTTAGAGGCCAGCTTTGATAGCTTCCTGGATGTCAGCACCATGGATGATGCCCAGATCGCTGCCTTTGCGCGTGACCTGCAGATCGACATCGCTGTCGATCTGGTGGGTCACACCAGTGGTTCACGGCCTGGGATTTTCGCGCATCGATGCGCCCCTGTGCAGATCGGCTATCTGGGCTATCCGGGTACCAGCGGCAATCCGCATATTGACTATCTGGTGGCAGACAAGACGGTCGTACCCAGCTCTGAACAACAGCATTACTCAGAGAAAGTGCTGTATCTGCCCCGCTGCTTCATGGTCAACGACGGCACCAAGCCGGCGGCCCGCGACCTGTTCACACGCGCTGATTTCGGCTTGCCGCAGACCGGCTTTGTATTCCGCTGCTACAACAACAGCAACAAGATCCTGCCCGATGTCTTTGCCTGCTGGATGCGACTGCTGGCGCAAGTTCCGGACAGCGTTCTTTGGCTGCTGGAGACCAGTCAATATTCCAAGGACAACCTGCGCAAGTCCGCTGCCGATTTCGGAGTCGATCCGGCACGCCTGCTCTTCAGCCCCACCTTGATCACCGAGCACCACTTAGCTCGCAACCGACTGGCGGATTTGTTTTTGGACACCTTCCCGTACACGGCGCACAGCACCGGTTGTGACGCCTTGTGGTCAGGACTGCCTTTATTGACTCGCATGGGCAAGTCGTTCGCCAGCCGTGTGGCTGGCAGTCTGTTGTTCGACCTTGGGTTGCCAGAGCTGGTAACCCACACTATCGAACAATATGAAGCCACTGCTTTGCGTCTGGCCACGCATCCTCAGGAGTTGGCTGCCCTTCGAGCGCGGCTTGAGAGTAATCGGGTTACCTCAACCTTGTTTGATGCCCGAAATTTCGCAAGGTGTATCGAACGCGCCTACGTTATGGCTTTCGATCGGCACCTGTCCGGACAGGCACCAGATCATCTGGATATACCTGCGTGAGGACCGCAGGCGAGCAGATGCTGCCGGTTGGTGAGGCTTTACGCCTGCATCAAGCCGGTTTGTTGCCGGAGGCGCGCGCACAGTATGAGCGTGTGCTCGCGCAGCAACCCGCGCACTTTGATGCGCTGCATCTGCTGGGCCTGCTACTGAATCAACAAGGGCTGGCCATGCAGGCCTTACCATTGATAGTGCGGGCTATATCGTTACGCCCGAACACCGCCAGTTTTCACAACAGTCTAGGCTTGGTACAACAGGCCGCCGGTCAAATTGAGGCGGCTGCGATCAGCTATCGCCAGGCTATTTCCCTAGATTTGCGCTATGCCGAGCCTCACCTTAACTTGGGAAATGTTCTGGTAGCTCAAGACTTCATTGAGCCGGCCTTGCAGTGCTATCAACGCGCTCTGCAGTTGCAGCCCACGTCCCAGCAAGCCCGGTACAACTCGGCCACTTTGCTGCTGCAGCTGCGCCGTCACGATGAGGCCATTGCGGCGTTCAGTCAGGTACTGCTTGAAGATCCATCGTGTGTAGATGCCTGGTACAACCGCGGCTTGGCGCGAGGCGCTGTCCGCGAGTTGCCGGCAGCCCTCGCCGACTTCGAGCAGACTTTAGCGCTGGCCCCCGATCATCTGGACGCGCTCAACAACCGCGGCCTTGTGCTGATGGAATTCGGTCTGCAGGAAGAGGCTATCACTTGCTTTGAGAAGGTGATTGCCGCTTGCGCAGATCACTTTGAGGCTCACAATAACCTCGGTGATGTGCTGCTGGGACAATGCAATTTTGATCGCGCCCTGCTCAGCTACAGCGTAGCCCTGCATTTGCGCCCGGAACACCCTTTGCTGGCCGGCGCAACGCTGCATACGCAAACAAGGTTATGCAATTGGCAGGCGTTCGATGAACGTCTAGACGTTATCCGCCACAAGCTGTTACTAGGACACGCCTCATCGCAACCTTTTTGCCTGTTGTCGATGCTTGACGCGCCGGCTGAACACCGTTTAGGTGCCGAGTCGTTTGTCCGCACCAAAGTCCTTGACCACAAGGACCGTAACGGCCTTACGCAATCCAAGTCGGCCAGTCGTGTTCGCCTGGGTTACTACTCCAGCGACTATTGCGATCATGTCATGGCGCAGCAGATGGCACAGCTTTACGAACTGCACGATCGCGAGCGGTTTGAAATCTATGCCTTCTCGCTGGGACCCAACGTTCGCGACAAGACCCGGACCCGACTGTTGGCTGCGTTCGAACATTTCATTGATGCCAGTGCTCTGAGCGACCGCGATGTGGCCGCGCTTTCACGCGACTTAGGGATAGACATTGCTGTCGATTTGAACGGTTACACCAGTAAAGCCAGACCGGCTGTCTTTGCTCAAGGCTGCGCACCGGTGCAAGTGGCCTATCTGGGCTACCCCGGAACCACCGGTGCTTCGTACATCGATTATCTGATCGCAGACCGCGTCGTCATCCCTGAGCACATCCGGCAACACTACAGCGAGCAGATCGTGTATCTGCCGAACAGCTTCATGGTCAACGACAGCACCCGCCTCCGCAGCGATCGGCAGTTCACACGTGAGGAGCTGGGCTTACCTGCTCAGGGCTTTGTGTTCCGCTGCTACAACAACAGCTACAAAATTTTGCCGGATGTATTCGATTGTTGGATGCGTCTGCTGCATCACGTTCCCGGTAGCGTTCTATGGCTGCTCAACGACAACCCCATTGCCACGGCCAACCTTCAGCGTGAGGCGCAGTTGCGCGGCGTTGATCCGGCCCGTTTGATTTTTTCAGACCGCATTGAGATGTCAGAGCACTTTGCGCGAAACCAAGTCGCTGACCTGTTTCTCGACACCTTTCCGTACACAGCCCACAGCACCGCTTGCGATGCGCTGTGGTCGGGCTTACCTGTCCTGACGCGCATGGGTGAGTCGTTTGCCAGCCGCGTGGCCGGTAGCTTACTGACCGCCATGGATCTACCTGAGCTCATTACACACAGCTTGGCTGAATACGAGGCGCGGGCGCTGCAACTTGCTCAGCATCCTGAAGAGCTGCGGGCTTTGCGTGCGCGACTGCTGCACAACCGCGACACCGGCCCGTTGTTCAACACGCATTCTTTTGCGCGACACATTGAGGCCGCTTACACACTCATGCACCAGCGGCGGGTCCGCGGACTCCCACCGGCCCACATTGACGTTCTCATGGCACTACAAGGCACCGATACATGACACAGCCCACCACACCGACCTCCGGCGCGCGATTGACAACCGAGTCAGCCAACGCCCGGTTTATGCAGGGCATCGCCTATCACCGGGGCGGGCTTTTTGATCGCGCACAGGGCGTTTATGACGAGGTGCTGACTGCTTTGCCACTGCACTTTGGCGCGCTGCATTTTTCGGGTGTGCTCGCCTTTCAACAAGGCCAGGCACAGCGCGCCGTCGAGTTGATCAGCAAGGCAGTTGGCGTCTTCGACGGTGACGGGTCGGCTTTCTGCAATCTGGCCAATGCGCAGCGCTCCCTTGGCTTGCTACCTCAGGCACTGGACAACTACACCCGCGCTCTGGTTTTGCTGCCAGATCATTTCAGCTCGATCTACGGCCGTGGATGTGTTTTGTTCGGCCTCGGCAAAGTGGGTGATGCCCTGACGGACTTCAAGCGTGCGCTGACGCTGCAGCCGCAAAATGCTGACGTATTGAGCAATGCCGGCAACTGTCAGGCTGCTTTGGGACAGACTGACGCGGCGATGGCCAGCTATGCCCAAGCCATCGCGCTCAACCCCGATCACTTGGATGCGCATTACAACCGCGGCTTGCTGCTTGGGGGAATGGGAGAGTTTATGGCTGCGCTGTCGGACTATGACCGCGCGCTGGCCGTGCAACCCAATCATTACGATGCCTTGGTGAACCGCGCCAATATTCTCCTGGCTTTTCACCGCAGCGCAGAGGCAGTGACCGGCTTGCGCCAAGCCACCGTAGCAGATCCGTCCCGCTTTGAGGGTTGGTACAACCTGGCAAATGCTCTGGCTGAAACCGGCGACACCGTCGAGCAGTTGCGCGCCTGCCTCGCTGCGCAAGCGATCGACCCCACGGTCGATTTCGTCGCCGGTTCGGTCCTTAACTTGCAGATGAAGCTCTGTGAATGGTCCACATTCGACGCCGATCTGCAGCGTCTCTTGGCTGACGTTACCGCAGGACGCCTGCCTGTTCAGCCGTTTGCGCTATTGGCTCTGGCAGATGCGCCTGCGCTGCAGTTGCGCACTGCCCGTCAGCTCTCAGCCAAGTTAACAAAGTCCATCGCTGCCCGTCCGGCTGATCTATTCCAGCCACCCCGACCCGGTCTGCCGCTTCGGATCGGTTATTTCTCCAGTGATTTCTGCAACCATGCTGTGGCGTCTCAGCTCTCGCAATTGTTGCTGGTGCACGACCGTCAAGTGGTCGAGGTCTTTGCGTTTTCATTTACCGCAAAGCCGGAAGACCCGATGCAGCAGCGCATTGCACGTTCGGTAGACCACTTTCACGATGTCTCGTTGATGAGCGACCGGGAGGTCGCCGCCTTGGCGCGTAGCCTCGCGATAGACATTGCGGTGGACCTCAACGGCTATACGAACAAGGCCCGGCCGACCATTTTTGCGTTGGGCTGCGCACCCGTGCAGGCAGCCTATTTGGGCTATGCGGGCACCACCGGTGCACCCTACATCGATTACCTGATCGCAGACCGCGTGCTCATACCCGAAGAGAAGCGGCAGCACTACAGCGAGCACGTGGTCTATCTGCCCGACAGCTTCATGGTCAACGACAATACGCGCGTGCGCAGCGACCGGCAGTTTACGCGCGCCGAGTTGGGTCTGCCTGAGCAGGGCTTTGTGTTCCGCTGCTACAACAGTGCCAGGATTTTGCCAGAGGTGTTCAACTGCTGGATGCGCCTGCTGCAGCAGGTGCCGGGCAGCGTGTTGTGGCTGCTGGATGAAAACGCCACCGCAACAGCCAACCTGAGGCGCGAAGCCCAACAGCGCGGCATAGATCCTGCGCGTCTGGTGTTCTCCGGTCGCATCGAGATGTCCGAGCACTTTGCCCGCAACCGCATCGCCGATCTGTTTCTGGACACCTTTCCCTATACCGCGCATAGCACGGCTTGCGATGCGCTGTGGTCCGGCCTGCCGGTGCTCACGCGCATGGGCGAGTCGTTTGCCAGCCGCGTGGCCGGCAGTCTGCTGAGTGCCATGGGTCTTCCAGAGCTCATCACCCACAGCGTGGCTGAATACGAGGCGCGCGCGCTGCATCTGGCGCAGCATCCGCACGAGTTGGCTGCGCTACGCGAGCGGCTCATCGCCAGCCGCGACAGCGGGCCGTTGTTCAACACCGAAACCTTCGCGCGCCGCATCGAGGCCGCCTACACCCTCATGCACCGGCGGCGTGTCGATGGATTGCCGCCGGCACACCTTGACGTGTCGACGACTGACACCCCTACCTAACGAGCACCGCTCATGTCTAAGAACAAACACAACGGTAACAAGCCTTCCGCAGCAGCCCAGCAAACGCAGACCCGTTTCGTTGAAGCGGTTGCCGCTCACCGCAATGGTCAAATGCAGCGCGCGCAAGCCCTGTACATGCTGATTCTGGCCACGCAGCCCAGGCACATCGGCGCTCTGCACTTTCTGGGCGTGTTGAACTATCAGACCGGCAACCCGGAGCGGGCACTCAACCTGCTCGACAAGGCCATCGCTCTCTATCCGGATGACCCTTCCGCACATAGCAATCGCGGTAATGCGCTGCGGCTGTTGGGTGATGTACTTGGGGCCTACGACAGCTATGACCGTGCTGTGCAACTGCAGGCCGACCATGCCGACGCGCTTTACAACCGCGGCTGCGTCGCCCTGCAACTGGGACGGGCCGAACAGGCGTTGGCAGATTTCCAGGCCGCCCAGATTCAGCAGCCTGAGAACACACATGTGCTCAACAATGCCGGCGGTGCCTTGCTGGCCCTGCAGCGCCCCCAAGAGGCTTTGGTCTATTTTGATCAGGCACTCGCACTATTGCCCCAAGACGTAGAGGCCCTGAACAACAAGGCCAAGGCACTGCTGTTCCTGCAGCGTGGCGCCGAGGCCATCGCCTGCTATGAGTCTGCGCTGCAACTGCAGCCTGACAACGCCGATTTGCACACCAACTTAGGCATTGCCTGCTTACGGCTCGGTGACTTTGCCCGCGGCTGGCCCGAATTGGAGTGGCGCTGGCAATTGGCCGACCTGCAGGGGTCGCCGGCGGCGCATCGGCAATATCCTCTGTGGCTGGGCAAAGAGGCGATTTCTGGCAAGCGCGTGCTGGTGCAAGCCGAACAGCAACTGGCCGATTGCATCCATCTGTTCCGCTATGTGCTGATGCTGGCCGAGCGCGGCGCCAGAGTGACCTACTTCGTACCGCAAGGCAGCAGCACCTTGTTCGCCGGCTCACTGCGTGGTTTTGACATCCGCATCGTTGAGTCGATTCCCGCCGACACTGTGTTTGATTTCGAGACGCCGCTGCTGAGTCTACCGTTGGCCTTCGGCACGACTGGTGATTCGATCCGCTTTGCCGATCAGGCTTATCTGGTGCCGGTCGTTGAGGCAAGCACGCGTGTAGCCCCCTTAATGCAAGACATCGCCCGTGCGCGCATCGGTTTGGGTTGGGGCGGCAGTTCGAGCAACAACAGCATCGACTCACAAGTGTCGCTGTCTGCCCTGCTCACCGCGATGCCCGAGGGTGTCAGCTTGATCAGCCTGCCCGAGCTTGCCGCTCTGCCGGCACCACTGGAGGGCGCTACCCACCAAGGCTGGCATAATTTTGCCGCGCAACTGAAAGATCACGCAGACCTCGCTGCGTTGATCTCAGACCTTGATCTGGTGATCACCGGCGACGGCCTGATCGCGCATCTGGCTGCCGCATTGGGCAAACCGACTTGGCTGCTGCTGCCTTGCTTCAGTGATTGGCGCTGGATGGAAGGCCGCGATGACAGCCCCTGGTACGCGTCGCTGAAGCTCTATCGACAAACCACACCGGGCGATTGGTCGGCAGTGTTGCAACAGGTCAAGCAAGACATCGGTACGCGGTTCAACTGACGGGGCGCATCGACTGCCGCATCGAGGGCATCGGCGCCATGGGCTTGAAGTCGGAGTTCGTTAAGAAAGTTTGAATGGTGGGCCTGCTCAGATTCGAACTGAGGACCAAGGGATTATGAGTCCCCTGCACTAACCGCTGTGCTACAGGCCCGCCGCATCAGCCGCTAAAGATACCACTAGCGCGGTGAGTCCATCTTCAACGAATCGCTCGAGCTGCCCCCGGCGGCATCCTTGAACAGGTCGCGGTTGGTCTGTTCCATACGCTTGAGTTCATCACGCGTGTAGCACTGCTCACCGCGGCGCGTGCGCGAACCGGTTGGTGTTGCGGTCTGGCAGAAAGACTCACTGTTATTGCGGACCACACGACGAAAACCCGGGAACTCGGGCTTGGCCTTCGCCACGTTGCCGGCAGCCCGGACAGCAACGGGCTTGGCTGGCGCAGCCGACGGCGTGGCCGTGCTTGTTCCCGCACAGCCCGACACGAAGAGAGTGGCAGCCAGCAGGCTGGCCGCCCCTATAAGGCGATTGGCACTGTTCATCTGTTCCCCCTGTTACTTCGTGTTATGGGTTGTGCAGCGCGTGTGGTCGTAAAGCCCATAGTCTAGTTCACCAAGGCACCGGCTCGCCGCGGTAGTCATAAAAGCCCCCGCTGTGTTGCGGCGCCAAACCATCCAACACCGCCAGCAACTGCGCTGCAGCCACCTCAGGGCTGCGCACATCCAACCCGTTCTTCGCGAACGGCGCGGATAAGCCGGTGTCGACGGTACCTGGGTGCAACACCACGCACAGCGCTTGCGGACGCTGCCGCCGAAGCTCAATGGCCGCCGAGTGCACCAACTGGTTGAGTCCAGCCTTAGACGCACGGTAGGCATACCAGCCACCCAACTGGTTGTCGCCGATGCTACCCACACGCGCCGACAGCGCCGCGCAGACGGCACGCCCCTGCTTGGGCAGCAGCGGCAGCAAGTGCTTCAAGACCAGCGCCGGACCTGTCGCATTGACGGCAAACAACTGTGCCAGTGCAGCGGCATCGAGCGCCGCCAGACTCTTTTCAGGCTGCATGCCGGGCCCGTGCAACAGGCCGCTGGCAATGATCACCAAGCGCAAAGGTAAACCGCTGGCCGCCAAGTGTGCGGCCCATGCTGCGATGCTGGCCTCGTCGGTGACATCGAGCGTGGGGGTGCTGCGTCGCGACAGCGCCAGCACCTGCGTATAGCGGGCCTCGCGCTGCAGTTGCGCCACCAGCGCGGCACCTATGCCGCCACTACCGCCAATCACCACCGCCAAGCCTTTCTGACTGGCATCACCGGGCGGTGCTGCTATCGTGTCGGTATGTTGCATCGCCTGCGCCCTCTGCTGTTATTGGCCTCACTGTGCTGCAGCGCACCGGCACTTGCACAAGTGTCGCTGACGCAAGCCGCGAATGCCGATGAGCTTGCCGAGATCCTCATCCAGGCGCCCGAACCGCGTTACGTGGCACCGACCAGCCGCGACCGCATCGGCCGTGTGTGGGTGCCCGTCTATCTTAATGGCAAGGGTCCGTTCAGGCTGGTACTCGATTCAGGTGCCACGCGCTCTGCCGTGGTGGCCAGCGTGGCGCAGCGCTTGGGGCTGGACACCAGTAAGTCACCGCAGGTGCGACTGCGCGGCGTGACAGGCACGTCCATCGTGCCGACGATCAAGGTCGATACGCTGATCGTGGGCGATCTGCAGCTCTCACCCACTCAGCTGCCTATAGTGGCCGATGCCTTTGGTGGTGCCGATGGCCTGTTGGGCCTGGAAGGCATGGCAGATAAGCGTATCTACATCGACTTCCGCAACGACTTCATCAATGTGTCGCGCTCCCGGAACAAGCCCGCCGAGGCGGGCTTCACCACGCTGCCGCTGCTGCGCCGTGGCGGCAACATAATGATGGTCAACGCCACCATCGGAGGCGTGAGGGCGCTGGCCATCATCGATACCGGCGCGCAAGCGTCGGTGGGCAACCTGGCCCTCTACAAGGCACTGGAGCGGCGCTTCAAGGCCGGTGAAGCCAGTAAAGACGAGATATGGGGTGCCACCGGCGACATGCAGGCCGGTGAAGGTCGTGTCGTGTCCCCCATTCAGATGGGGACCATCGACATCCGCAGTGCCCATGTCACGTTTGGTGACATGACCATTTTCTCGCACTGGCAGGTAACGCGCGAACCCGCCGTGCTGATCGGCATGGACATACTGGGTTTGGTCGATACGCTGGTCATCGACTACAGGCGCCGCGAACTGATGATCAAACTGCAGGGGCGACGGTAGAGACACCCCTGCAATTGAAGTCGCTCTGCTTACCTTATGCCGTCAAGGCACGCGGATCGACCAGCACTTTGCACTGTGTGCTGCGTTGGCGCAGGGCTTCAAACATCGGCGGCATGTCTTCAAGCTGCACGATATCGGTGACCATGGCACGCGGTGTTTCAGCATCGTGCTGCAACACATCGGCGGCCAATTCAAACTCGCGCACTTCATAAAACGCCGAAGCCTGAATGCGCTGCTCTTTGCTGACCAGTTGGAAAGGCATGAAGGTGTCGGGCGGCGTGCACAGACCCAGCACGACGATGGTGCCGCGCACCTTGCAGTATTCGGCCGCCTTCTGGATCAAGCCAGGCTTGCCGACGGCTTCATACACCACATCGGGCGGACCGCCCAACGCTGCGTTAACAGCTTCGGGTGTCGCATTGGCCGGGTCGATGAAGTGAGTCGCACCCATGCGCAGCGCAAGCTCTGCACGGCGGTTAGAGCCGGCCGTCACGGCAATACGGCTGGCACCCATGCGCTTGGACCAATAGGCGGCCGCCAAACCAATTGGACCGGCACCGATGATCAACACACGCGCACCCACCGGTGCATTGGCCAGCGCCACGCCATGCAGACTGACCGCCAAGGGCTCAACCAGCGCGCCATCTTCCAGAGCCACCGTCTTAGGCAACTTGATGAGCTGATGCTGCTCGGCCAGCGAATACTCGCCATAGCCACCGCCTTCGATGCGCATCTGTGTGCACCAGGCCGGCACACCGCTGAGGCAGGTCGCGCACTTGCCGCAGCCGTGCACCGGAAACACGGCCACATGGTCGCCGACCTTGACCTTGTC
>Ga0114967_10004187_pt1 | contig 11663 bp, 12 predicted proteins | sample M_130628_MF_Meta_FD_92639 | JGI IMG/M metagenome (GOLD analysis project Ga0114967, IMG submission 92639) | Freshwater microbial communities from Lake Montjoie, Canada to study carbon cycling - M_130628_MF_MetaG | ecosystem: Environmental > Aquatic > Freshwater > Lake | place: Lake Montjoie... | reverse complement strand
GTAGGGAGCTATCTCAGTCCACTCGGCGTTGCGCTGCGCACGCTGAAGTTCCACGCCGCGCCCGAGCTTGCCGATCCACTCGGCGCGCTGCTTGCGACAACGGTGCGCACGGTGCAGCTCGAGCTTGGTGGGAGCGAGCCACCCGTACTTGTGCCGATCCCCACCGACCCTGCACGACTGCGCGAGCGTGGCTTCGACCATGCCGCACTCTTGGCGGCGAGTGCAGCCGCCGCAACGGGGCTATGGAGTGCATCAATCTTGGAGCGAACGCGCAGTGTTCCGCCACTCCACACGCTCAGCAAGGTTGAGCGGCAGCGAGCGATGGAGCGCGCGATTGCGCTACGTACTGGAGTGGAGCTCCCGGCGACCGTCATCCTCGTCGACGACATCTGGACGAGCGGCGCAACATTTCGTGCAGCGGCGGAGGCCCTGCGTGCGGCTGGATGTGCGCGAATTGGCGCGGTCGCCGTTGCCCGCGAGCCACTCGCCGCAGTTGGTGCGCGGCAATGAGGGTCGGCTGCAAGGAGTTGCGCGGCGTGGCAGGATCGCACCATGCCAAAGCGAGCCCCCAAGAAGAGCAGCGCGCCACCCGCAGCGGCGGGGCGGCTCGACCGCATGCTTGGTGCGCACCTTGCGGTGGGTGGCGGGCTCGTCAAGGCGGCCGATCGTGCTGCAGCAGTGGGGGCGGCCGGGCTGCAGATCTTTACGGGCAATCCCACCGGGTGGGCGCGGCGCGCCGAACTCCCCAAGGAGCTCCCCGCCTTCCGCGCGCGCATGAAGGAGCATGGCTTCGGCCCGCTCGCCGTGCATGCCGCCTATCTCGCCAATCTCGCCGGCCCAAATCCCGTCTTCCGTGAAAAGACCGTCGAGCTGCTCCGGCACGAACTTCGCGTGGCGCCCGAGTACGGCGCATCGTTTGTCAACGTGCACATCGGCTCGCACATGGGGACGGGTGTCGCCGCTGGCGTCGGTCGCGTTGCCATGGCAGTGGAAAAGATTCTCGACGGTGTTCCTCTCCGCGACGACAGCGCGCTGCTGGTCCTTGAGAACAGTGCGGGTGGGGGCAACGGGATCGGCGAAAGCCTCGAGGAGTTAATCGACATCCACGAGGCGATGGCCGCGCGCGGCATCGACCTTGATCGTGTCGGCTACTGCATCGACTCGGCGCACCTCTGGGGTGCGGGCGTAGCGATGGCTGGCGATGTGGAGATCGATCGACTCGTTGAACAGTTCGACAAGAAGATTGGACTCGAGAAGCTCGTCATGATCCATTACAACGACAGCAAGGCCGAGCACAACTCCAAGCGCGACCTGCACCAGCACATTGGCGGAGGGAACGTCGGCACGCGCGGGCTCGCTGCGCTGATCCAGCATCCGCGACTTGCGCACGTGAACTACTACCTAGAGACACCTGGGATGGAAGACGGCTGGGACAAGCTCAATATCGAGCGCAGCATTCAGTTGGCGCAGGGCTTGCTGAAGCTGAAGCCACTCCCCGCCGAGATGACGGCCACACCAAAGAAGGCAGCGCCTGCAAAGAGGCCGGCTGTGAAGGCTGGTGTTAAAGCGGGCGTGAAGGCGGGTTCGAAGGCGGTGCCGAAGCGCGGTGCCGCTCCGCAAAAAAGTTCCGTTGCTCGCACCCGCACGGTGAAGCCGAAGGGGAAGCCGCCAGTGAAACCGAAGGGGAAGACGACGCGAGCGACGACGAAGCGTCGCGGCTAGCGCAGGCGGCCGACACCGCGTCGGTAGGGTGACCAGGCGAAGAGCACGGCGCCGCCAACGAGCAGACTGCCAACACCAACAACACGATCCAGCAGGGCTAGAGCGGCTGCCTGCTCTGGTGACATGCCGAAGATGCCGAACAAGATGCCGAAGGTTCCCATCTCAACGATGCCGATCCCTGCTGGTGTTGCCGGCACGACGGTGAGCACGGCGGAGACGAGTGCGGTGAAGACCACCGCCGAGATGCCGATCATCCCCACCTCTGGCGAGACTGCAAAGAGGCCGAGTGCCCCAGCAACAAGGCCGAGACGGAGCGACTCAAGCGCCCAGATGCCAAGCGAGTACGGCGTGATCTGAGCGACCATGCTGCCACCTGTGCCGGCGTGCAACGCAGTGACGGCACGCAAGAGTGGTTCGCGCACGCGTGCAGGAAGTGGGAGGCGCTTGACGATCTTCGCGCCGAGGCCGCGCGAGAGCAGGAGAAGTGCAAGTGTTCCAGCCGCTACGAGCAGCGCGATGCCAACGAGCAGCGAGACGGTTGTAGAAAGACGCCCGTTGAAGGCGACAAGCGCCGATGCGCCACCAAGAAGTGCGACCGTTGCGAGATCGACGAGGCGCTCTGCAACGACGCTTCCCATCGCACCACCAAATGATGTTGCACCGTTGTGCTTTAAGAGCCAGGCGCGATACACATCGCCGAGCTTCGCTGGAAGCAGCACGTTCACCCAGAACGAGAGCGCGAGGATCTCCGTGGCTGCGCGGCGCGAGATGACGAGGCCTGCCGCACGTAACACACGGCGCCAACGCAGGCCGCGCAGCGGATAGGTTGCCGCACTCGCTGCCAGTGCGAGGAGGAGATAGATCGGCGTGGCGCTCGCGATCAGCCGGCCGATTTCTGGCACGAGCTGTGCGGGGAGGAGCCGACTAATGCCGAAGAGAAAGAGTGCGGTGAAGCCGAGTGCGATCACCACTGAGCGACGTGTGATGCGGCTGCGCAGCGGTGAGGCGCTGCTACGGCTCATCGTGGTTCGCCGAACCGACTTCCTGCGGGAATGCGGCGATTGTTGCGTGCCGCATTAACGACCTTTGCGACTGGCGTGATGAGACGTGCAACGAGCGAGCCGCGTCCCATGATCATCTCGCGGTCACCGCGAAGTGCAGTGCGAAGGCCGGCTGGCGTTGAGAGATCGCCGCTCATCGCCGTTGCGGCGCCGCCCACCTCGAGGATCGTGTGCGCATCGCTGCTCGCAACGGCGGGGATCCCGTGTGCTGCGGCAAGTTCGGCGGCACGCTGGTTTCCTCCTGGGGCCACGAGTCGCGCGTTCCACCCTTCGATCCAGTCGACGTGCGCAAGAAGCTCTTCGTCGGCGCTGCCGGCAAGGAGGGAGCTCCGCCATCCGTCGAAGGGGTGAGGGATGCCGACAAGCCCCCCCTGTGCTCGGATCGCCGCGATCGCCTCGCGCACGGGGAGGCCGGCCGTAATGGGCTGCTCAATGAAGAGGGCGATCAGATCACCCTCGCGAGTGCGCACCTCGGAGCCGACGAGCACGGTGATCCCCGGAACCCGTGCGTCACGTGCCCGCTGCGCCCCGTCGACCCGGTCGTGATCGGTGATGGCGAGGTGGGTGATGCCGCGTGTGGCTGCCGCGCGCACAACTGCCAGCGGGTTGCTCAGCGAGTCGAAGCTCGCATTGGTGTGGCAGTGCAGATCGACGATCACTCGGGCGCTTGTGCTGCCGCCCTGGGCGGACACGTGCTCAGGCCTCGCTGGTGATCGACTTCGCGAAGACGTCGAAGTGCTCGAGGGCGATCCCTGTCCCCTTAGCGACACAGCTGAGTGGATCGGTTGCGACGTGGCAGGCGACACCGGTGACCGCTGTCACGAGGCGGTCCATGTTGCGCAGGAGTGCTCCACCGCCAGAGAGGACGATCCCCTTGTCGATGATGTCGGCGCTCAACTCTGGTGGCGTCTGCTCGAGCACCGAACGAATTGCATCGAGCAGGTTGCGGAGCGGCACCTCGAGGCCCTCGGTCACCTCTGTCGATGTGATCTTGATCTCGCGCGGGAGGCCGGCGATCATGTCGCGACCCTTCACCATCATCGTGAGTTCATCTTCGAGTGGGAGGGCGCTGCCGATTTCAAACTTCACCTGCTCGGCAGTTCGATCGCCGATCATCAGGTTGTACTTGCGACGAATGTAGAGCGCGATCGCTTCGTCCATGCGGTTGCCGCCAACGCGTGCGCTCTTGCTCACAACGATGTCGGAGAGTGAGAGCACGGCGATCTCCGCCGTGCCGCCGCCGATGTTGACGATCATGTTGCCGGAAGGGCCGCTGATCGGCAGCTCCGCGCCGATTGCCGCCGCCATCGGCTCTTCGATCAGGTACGCCTTGCCGGCGCCGGCCTGTCGCGCAGCGTCAAGCACATAGCGCTTCTCAACCGAGGTCGAGCCGGCTGGGACAGAGACGAGCACGTCGGGGCGACCGAAGGAGAGGCGGCCCGCCGTCCCCTTCTTGATGAAGTAGCGCAACATCGCCTCGGTCACAACGTAGTCGGCGATCACGCCGTCGCGCAGCGGGCGAATGGCAGAGATTGATCCCGGTGTGCGGCCCAGCATGTCTTTCGCCTCTTGTCCTACGGCGACGATCTGATCCTTCTCGTTGATTGCCACAACGCTCGGCTCGCGCACGGTGATGCCGCTCCCTTGAACGAAGACGAGGACGTTCGCAGTTCCGAGATCGATGCCGATCTTCATCCTGCCTCCTCGCTCACGTGCGTCATATCCGCGCCAAGCCCGCGGAACTTCTCCTCAATGGTGGCATACCCACGGCGGACATGGTGCGCCCCGTGAATCTGGCTCGAACCTGGTGCGGCGAGGGCGGCAAGCACCAGCGTTGCGCCCGCGCGAAGGTCGGGGATCTCTGCCTCGCCCGGCGAGAAGCGCGTTGGCCCCGTAACGCGTGCGGTGCGTGGATCGAGCACCTCAACCTGTGCGCCGAATGCGCGCAGTCCGCTGAGCCACTCGAGGCGATCTTCAAAGATCGTTTCGTAGATCATGCTCGCTCCGTTCGCGCGCGTGAGCATCAGGCCCGCGGGTGGTTGAATGTCGGTGGGGAGCCCTGGATAGGGTGCGGTACGAACCTCTGCCGGCTGGTAGTCGCCTGCGCCCGGCGCGAGCCCAACGACACGAAGTGTCTTGCGCGTTGCATCTTCTGGGTCGGGCTCGATGTGATGCTCAACACCAAGCTGCGTCATGAGCGCAAGGAATGCACCCATGTGCGTTGGCTCAACGCCGCGAATCGCCACATCGCCACCAATCACTGCCGCAGCGGCAGCGAATGTTCCCGCCTCGATGCGATCAGGGATCACCTGGTGTGTTGCACCAGAGAGACTTGCGACGCCTTGCACCTCGATCACATCGGGTGCCGTGCGCGCAACCTGTGCGCCCATCTTATTCAGGAGTGCGATGAGATCGTCGACCTCTGGCTCTTGTGCCGCAGGTTGGATGATTGTTGTGCCGCGAGCGAGTACGGCGGCAAGCATCGCATTCTCCGTGCCCATCACTGTCACCTGCGGGAAGGTGATGCGCGCGCCGATCAAGCGCCCTGGACTCTTTGCGAAGTAGTAGCCGTCGCGATAATCAATCTCTGCGCCGAGTGCGCGCATTGCGTCGACGTGCAAGTTCACCGGTCGGCGACCGATGCGATCGCCACCAGGGTTGCTGATGATCACCTGTCCGAAGCGCGCCAGCAGTGGGCCGAGCAGCATGAAACTTGCGCGCATCTTTGCCGCCGCCTCGAGCGGAACAAAGAGCCAGTCGACATTCGCGGCGTGAAGATCGAGGCGACCTGGCGCTGGGCGACTGATCTGCACGCCAAGGTCGTTGAGCGTCTCGCTCAACACGTCGATGTCGAGCAGCCCTGGAACGTTCTCAAGGCTCACGCGCTCGCCTGTCAGCGTGGCGGCGGCCATGAGCTTGAGCGCGGAGTTCTTCGCGCCAGAGACACGGACGCTCCCGGCGAGGGGCTTCCCGCCAGTGATGTGGAACGTCTCCCGCGTGGTCGTGCCGGGTCGGTACTCCCAGGAGAAGGGCTTGGCGTCAGTCATAGGTGGATTCTCGCCGTTTGGCGGGGTCGCGTCCAACCGCGAGGCGCGGCGCGCGCTAGCGCTTGCGGCGACGCTCGGCGACGCGCAAGTGGAGGAGGGCGCGGCTCAAGGCTGCTCGTGCCGTGGCGACGGCGGCTGGGTCGTTGAGCCCTGCGTCGGAGAGGGTCGCCTCGGCGCGCGCCTTTGCCTTCTCGATGAGGGCGAGGTCGAGCTCGTCGGCAAGATCTGCCGACTCTGCGAGGACGAGCACGCGGTCGGGGCGCACCTGCACGAAGCCGCCAATGATCGCGATGTGTTCAACCGTGCCGTCGACCGCCGTGATGCGACCCTCGCCCTGGCCGAGGACCGTGACGTACGGCTCGTGCTTTGGCAAGATGCCGACCTCGCCATCGATCGTTGGCAGGATGACGCCGGAGGCCTCACCCTTCCAGGTGAGGCGCTCCGGAGTAACGATCTCAAGCGTGAACGGCATGTGCTCGTTGCCTACTTAGCTGCGAGCGCTGCCGCGTTGGCACGCACGTCATCGAGTGTTCCTGCAAGGAAGAACGCCTGCTCTGGCAGGGCGTCGGCCTTCCCTTCGAGGATCTCGCGGAACGATGCGACCGTGTCGGCAATCTTCACGAACTTTCCTGGTCGACCCGTGAAGACCTCTGCCACGAAGAACGGCTGGCTCATGAAGCGCTGCAGCTTGCGAGCGCGATTCACCAGCGACTTGTCGTCGGGCGAGAGTTCATCCATACCGAGAATTGCAATGATGTCTTGCAGGTCGCGATAGCGCTGCAAGACACGCTGCACCTCTCGTGCCGTGTCGTAGTGGTTTGCACCAACGACATTCGGATCGAGCACGCGCGACGTTGACGTCAACGGATCAACTGCCGGATAGATTCCCAACTCGGTGATCGATCGCTCGAGGCGAATCGTCGAGTCGAGGTGTCCGAAGGTTGTTGCCGGCGCTGGGTCGGTGTAGTCGTCTGCAGGAACGTAGACCGCCTGCAGCGAGGTGATCGAACCCTTCTTCGTCGACGTGATGCGCTCTTGGAGCGCAGCCATCTCCGTCGCAAGGTTTGGCTGGTAGCCCACGGCGCTCGGCATACGACCGAGGAGCGCGGAGACTTCCGAACCCGCCTGCGTAAAGCGGAAGATGTTGTCGATGAAGAGCAGCACGTCGCGCCCCTCTTCGTCGCGGAAATACTCGGCCATCGTCAAGCCCGACAGGGCGACGCGGAGGCGTGCCCCAGGTGGCTCGTTCATCTGCCCGAACACCATGACGGTTTTGTCGATAACGCCTGAGTCGCGCATTTCGCCGATCAGGTCGTTCCCTTCACGTGAACGCTCGCCGACGCCGGCAAACACCGAATAACCGGAGTGCTCTTGCGCCACGTTGCGGATCAGCTCTTGAATCACGACGGTCTTGCCGACGCCGGCGCCGCCGAAGATGCCGATCTTGCCGCCCTTCTTGAATGGGCAGACGAGGTCGATCACCTTGATGCCGGTCTCGAAGAGTTCGGTCTCGGTCGTGAGATCGTCGAACGCGGGGGCCGAACGGTGGATCGGCAGCCTGACGCTCGTCGTTACCGCTCCGGCCTGATCGATCGGTTCGCCGAGCACGTTGAAGACGCGCCCAAGCGTTCCCTCGCCAACCGGCACAGAGATCGGCGCGCCGAGGTCGGTCGCCTTCGATCCACGTGCGAGGCCATCGGTCGTCGTCATCGCAACGGTGCGCACTCGGTTGTTCCCGAGATGCTGCTGCACCTCGACGACGAGTGATCCGTCGGCGCGCTCAACGCGTACCGCGTTGTAGATCGCTGGGAGCTGGCGTGCTGGAAACTCGATGTCGACCACTGGTCCAGTGATCTGTACGACGGTTCCCACCGCTCCGGTCGTTGCTGCTGCGTTCGCCATTACTCCTCCTGCCTACTTCTCGTGCCTAATTTGCGCTTGCGCCCGAGGCGATCTCGATCATTTCGCGCGTGATGTTCGTCTGTCGCACCTTGTTATAGGTAAGTGTGAGGTCGCCGATCAGATCGCCGGCGTTCTCTGTCGCGTTCTTCATGGCGACCATCCGGCTCGACTGCTCGCATGCGGTCGTCTCGAGCACTGCCTGAAAGATGCGCGAGGCGACGTAGCGTGGCAGGAGTGCTTCGAGCACAACGCCTGGGTCTGGCTCGAAAAGGAACTGATTCCCTGGAATCCCTGCCGTGTCGGCGGTTGCGCGGATCGGCAGCAGCTGCACGCCCTCTGGGCGCTGGGTCAGCGTCGACACGAATGTTGGGTGGATGAGCGTGACGCCTGCCGAGCGCCCAGCGAGGAAGTCGTCGACGAGGAGGCGCACAAGCGGCGTCACGTCGCCAAAGGTTGGCTTGTCGCCGAAACCAGGGAAGGCGGCTGCGATCTCGTAGCCGCCACGGGCCAGGGCGTCGCGCCCCTTCTTGCCGATCGTGACGACCTTTGTCCCTGCGCCAGCCGTCTCGAGCTCTTTGAGCGCGAAGCGGATCAGGTTGGAGTTCAAGGCACCAGCAAGGCCGCGATCCGTAGTGAACAAGACGATAGTGCGCGCGCTCCCTGCCTCGGGCGCGCGAAGGAGCGGATGCCCCTCGGCGCCAAGTACGGCCGCGAGGTCGGCAATCACCTCATCAATCGAGTGCCCGTACGGGCGCGCGGCGAGCGTTGACTCTTGTGCGCGCTTCAGCTTTGAGGCCGCAACGAACTGCATGGCGCGGGTGATCTGGCGAATGTTCTTCACCGAACCGATGCGTCGTCGGATCTCGCGCTGGCTTGGCATTAGGCGAGGAATCCCTTGCGGAAGACATCGACCGCTTCGTCGAGGCCCTTTGCCGCATCGTCGCTCAGCACCTTGGTTGTGCTGATCTCGCTCAACACCTTCGGGCGCTCGCGCTCAAGGAAGGTGTAGAAGCCAGCCTCAAATTCGCTCACGCGCGGCGTCGGTACGTCGTCAAGCTTCCCCTTCGACGCAACGTAGAGGATCGCCACCTGCTTCTCGAGTGCGACCGGTGCGTACTGCGGCTGACGCGTGATTGCGGAGAGCTTCTCTCCTCGCGTCAGCTGGTCGCGTGTCGACTTGTCGAGATCGCCCGAGAACTGTGCAAATGCCGCGAGTTCGCGGTACTGCGCAAGGTCGAGCTTCAACGGTCCGGCAACCTTCTTCATCGCCTTTGTCTGCGCTGCTGCACCGACGCGCGATACGGAGACGCCGACGTTCACCGCTGGGCGCTGCCCTGCGTTGAAGAGGTCGGTCTCAAGGAAGATCTGCCCGTCGGTAATCGAGATGACGTTCGTCGGAATGTAGGCCGACACGTCGCCCGCCTGCGTCTCGATGATCGGCAGTGCCGTCAACGAGCCACCGCCGAGATCATCGGAGAGTCGCGCTGCGCGCTCCAAGAGTCGGCTGTGGAGATAGAAGACGTCGCCCGGATACGCTTCGCGGCCGGGTGGGCGGCGGAGCAGGAGCGCCATCTCGCGATAGGCAACGGCGTGCTTCGACAGGTCGTCGTAGACGCAGAGTGCCTCGCGCACCAGCTCGCCATCGACAGTGACGCCGTTCTCCATGATCTCTTCGCCGATTGCGCAGCCAGAGAATGGCGCGAGGTACTGCAACGGTGCAGCATCTTCTGCACCAGCAACGACGACAACGGTGTGCCCCATCGCGCCCTGCTTCTCAAGCGTTGCAACAACCGAGCGCACGGTCGAAAGTTTCTGGCCAATCGCAACGTAGATGCAGATCAGGCCCTTCCCCTTCTGGTTGATGATCGTGTCGATCGCCAGTGCGGTCTTCCCTGTCTGGCGGTCGCCAATGATGAGCTCGCGTTGTCCGCGGCCGATCGGAATAAGCGCGTCGACCGACTTGATGCCAGTCTGCACCGGAGTCGTGACCGACTTGCGGCTGATGACGCCTGGCGCGATGCGCTCAACGGGGCGGCTCTTCTTTGCATTGATTGGCCCCTTGCCGTCGAGTGGGCGACCGAGTGGGTCGACAACGCGACCGATCAGCTCTGGGCCGACCGGAACCTCAACAACACGGCCGGTGGTCTTGACGGTGTCGCCCTCTTTGATGAGCTTCGCGTCACCGAGAAGCACGGCGCCAACCGTCTCTTCGCCAAGGTTGAGCGCGATGCCTGCAACGCCGCCAGGGAACTCGAGGAGTTCTGACGAGAGTGCGCCTGAGAGTCCGTACACCTGGGCAATGCCGTCGCCAACCTCAACCACCGTACCAACGGTACGCGTCTCGGCTGCGCCGTCGAATCCCTCGATCTGCGCCTTCAGGATGCTAATAATCTCGTCGGATCGGATCGCCATCTCGCTACTCCTCGCTGCTCTTCGCGCTACTTACCGGTTCAGCCGGCGGCCGAGAGGATCTGCTCGCGCATGCGCGCTAGCCGCCCCTTTACGCTTCCATCTACCAGTCGATCGCCAACACGAAGGGTGACCCCTCCGATCAGGCTCTCGTCAACGGTATATGCGACGCGCACAGCGCCGCCTGCAATCGTTTGTGCATGTGCCTCGATGCTGGTGCGCTCTCCCTCGCCGAGATCGAGGGCGCTGCTCACTCGCGCTGCAGTGATCCCATTACGAAGATCGAGTGCCTCGCGCACCGCATCTGCAATCGCTGGCACATCGATCAGGTGCCGGCGACGCGCAAGCATCGTGAGGAGTGCAGTGACGCGCGGCGTAATCGTGCCGCCCGCTGCACTCATAAGCGCCGCCACGCGGCTCGGAACGGTTGCGCGTGGGTCGTCGAGAAGGAGGCGGGCACCCGGTGTGCTCACCACAGCGGCGAGTCGGTCCAGCTCACTGGAGAGACTTGCGGCGGCCGTTGCATCACTCACCGCGCTCAGCAAGGCTGAGGCGTAGCGACGAGCGGCACCAAGTGGACGATCCACTAGTTCCCCTTCCTGCTCTGCTCGTCGAGGAACTCCCCGACAAGCTTGCGCTGCTGTGCGCCATCCATCGATGTACCGACCACCTTCGAGGCGGCACTGATCGCAAGATCGGCAACCTCGCTGCGGATTGCTGCAAGTGCGCTAACGCGCGCCGCTTCAATCTCGTTCATGGCACTCACGCGCATCTGCTCAAGTTCGGCCTTGAGCGCAGCGGCCTGCGTGTCACGAATCTGGGCCGCAGTTTTCTCTGCAGCGGCGCGCAGCGCATTTGCTTCGCGCCGCGCTTCGGCGACAGCTTCGTCTGATGCAGCAACTGCAAGGTTCTTTGCTTGTGCCGCTGCTGCGGCGTCGCGAAGGCCCTGCTCGATGCGCGTGCGACGCTCGTCGAGCATCTTCGTAATGGGGCCGAGCGCAACAGAGCGCAGCACCAGAATAAAGAAGCCGAAGTTTGTCGCGGAGACGATGATCCAGAAGAGGTTGAAGCTAATCCCCGCCTCTGGCGCGGCGCCCTCAATGGGCACCTCGGCAAGGTGGGACGCCGCTGCAACAACTCCGCGAATCAGCGCGTCAATCTGCATGCTGATCGTTACTTAAGGACGAGCGTCAAGATGCCGAGCACGATCGCGAGAACGCCGAGGCCTTCTGCGAATGCTGCACCAAGAATGAAGACGCCGCGCACTGCGCCGGCAGCCTCTGGATTGCGTCCGATCGCGCTTGCGGCTGCTGCCGTTGCGAGACCTACGCCAATAGCAGGCCCGATTACGCCGAGCGCTGCGATTCCGCCTGGAAGATTGTCCATCGGTCCGTTCCTCCTACCTATCTGTGGCCGCCGCCCGGACCCCCGCCGAGCGTTCGACCGCTGCTACCCAGCTACGGCTAGTGTGCCGCAACTTTCGTTTCTGCTCCTGCCGTGCCCCCCGCCCCAGCGTCCACTG
>Ga0114967_10004185_pt1 | contig 11667 bp, 7 predicted proteins | sample M_130628_MF_Meta_FD_92639 | JGI IMG/M metagenome (GOLD analysis project Ga0114967, IMG submission 92639) | Freshwater microbial communities from Lake Montjoie, Canada to study carbon cycling - M_130628_MF_MetaG | ecosystem: Environmental > Aquatic > Freshwater > Lake | place: Lake Montjoie... | reverse complement strand
GGCGATGACTGGGTCATCATCAGGACCCTGATAATGGACGATGGTTATTTCATCGGCAGTCACACCCGCCTCAGTTGCTCCACCGTTATCTCCGGTGAATGGAGCCATACACGGTGGTGCGAAGAAACTCGGCACAGCAATCGTTCCAAGTTCAACGTCACAACGTGAACCCCATGCGATCTTGTCGAATGCTTCATCCGTCAATTTCTCCTGGCCATCCACGAAGCTCAATGGGTATTCCCATGTATCCGACTTAGGTGCAGCACTGTCGACGGGGGCATCCGTTGTGCCAGGCGCTTCGGAGGACGATGGATCAGCGTCATCTCCTCCTGACGAGGCGACGATTCCGCCAATGATGGCTATAACAGCCACGATCGCCACGATCGGTCCCCATTTTTTAATTGACTTGGATCCACTGGACTCAGAACCTGATGAACTACTTGATGGTTGCATGACTTATCCCCCTTGCCCTGATCGGGCGATCGCGGCACTTGATGTGCCTAAATATGACTCAATAACTATTGGATGTTCAAGAACTTCAGCTGGAACCCCATCGGCGATAACTCTGCCTTGATCCAATGCAATCAACCGATCAGCAACCCCCGAAATGAAGGCTATATCATGTTCAATGATGACGAGTGCAGAACCCATGTCGTCGCGCAAACGCCGCACGACAGGTGTCAATGCCTCGACCTCTCGCTGAGCCAACCCTGATGAAGGTTCGTCCAGTAAAATCACACTCGGACGATGGGCGACTAGACAGGCCAAGTCGACAATTCGGCGGGTGCCAGTGGACAATTCGCGAATGAATTTGTTCTGATAGTCGCCTAGCCCCAGCAATTCGACCAGTTCATTGACGCGGGTCGTGATTGCGTCCTCTGAGTCAAAAACTGGGGGCAGATACATGGCAGCGGCCAGAGCACTGCGATTCTTCACCCAGCGTTCCAGGGAAACGGCCAAAGTTTCCCGCACCGACAATTCGGGGAACAGCCGTGCGTCTTGGAATGAACGGCCCAGCCCAAAGTTGGCCCGCGCCGTCGGTGACGACTTGGTGACATTGTGACCCGCTATGTCGATCGACCCCTGTGTTAGCGGGGTGTAACCAGAAATCACATCAAACAGGGTCGTCTTGCCCGCTCCATTTGGTCCGATAATTCCCACAATCTCATGTTCACGAATGTCCATGGAGACGCCGTCAACGGCACGGATGCCACCAAAAGCGGCGACCACTCCTTGCGTGCGCAACGCAATGCCAGATCCAATCTCACGAGTTTGAGGTGTCGCTGCCTTCGTTGATGAGTCGGTTTGCGCTGCACCCGACAAAAACACAGATCGCAAGATGTCTGGACGATTCAGTAATTCTGCGGTCGGACCCGCAAAGCGAATTTCTCCACGCTCAAGGAAATACGCGCGTTGAGCAACAGTCAAAGCGATATTCACACTTTGCTCAACTAATACAACGGTGACACCCTCTTGTGCTAGTCGTTGCACCACTGGCAATAACTGGCCAACGATCACTGGCGCCAAACCGAGCGATAGTTCGTCAATCAACAAAACTCGCGGGCGCATGATGAAACTCATTGCTAAAGCCACCATCTGCTGTTGGCCGCCCGAGAGATTCACCGCTGGTTCATCTAGCCGCTCACCCAAAATGGGAAACATCTCCATCACTTCAGCGCGCGCCTTGGCCACTCCATCGCCGTCACGGCGATTCGTCCAACCCGCAAGATCTAGGTTCTCGCGCACAGTCAAGGAACCAAATACACCTTGCCCACCAGGCATCTGCACAATACCCATGGCCGCAATTTCGTGCGGAGGTGCATGCGTAATGTCACGTCCATCAAAAATGATGGCTCCCTTATCTGCTTCAACTGTTCCACTGATGGATTTCAATAAGGTGCTCTTGCCCGCTCCATTGGTTCCCAACAGAGCAACAATTTCTCCCTCTTCCATATCCATACTGATGCCCTGTAGAACCATGCGGCCGTCGTACCCCGAATGAACTCCGCGCAATAACAACAATTTGGCATTTCCTTGACGGCGATCGTACAAAGCCTCAGAGCGAGCTGCGGCCGACTGCCACACCTGGCCAATGTCATCCATGATCACATTTCGAATTGACAACTGAATCAATCCACCGATCAAAAAAAGCGGAATCATTGTCAGCATCCCAATGCGAATTGATGTTTTATCGGCAATCCAACCGATCATCGGCAATATCGCCAAGCCTGGAATAATCCACAGTGATGCGACGGAAAAACCCGTCGCTCGAGCACGTGGCGGGATGGCCAATGACAAGACAGCAAAGGTCGCTGGTCCAAGAACAGCCAACGATGCCGAAATTGCGCAGTTCACCGCCACAGCTATGTAGATATTCGGTGCTAACGCAAACGCCGCTGAGGCAACTGCTGCCACAAGCGAGACATAGCCAGCGACCTTAGTCAGACCAGCAACATTGCCAGCGAATTTTTTCGTCAGCCAACGCGCACCGACAATAAGACCAACGAGTTGAAACGGCTCAGCAATTGCCGCGGCAATTCCACGGGCCCGTTCATCAAGACCAAACTCTTGGTCGTACAACAACGATGCCAATGTGCCAAAGCCAATCAAACCAGTGGCCAAGAAAGGCAAGCTGTACCAAATCCGTTTCAATGACTGCACCTTTTGCACCGTGCGCCAACTCTCAGAGAAGGACGGCGCTTCTTCTTCGGTGTTGGCGACCTCATCGGTGACGCCCATCGCTTTGCGTTCCCAGAAACCGCGAATCGGCTCTCTCAATTTGATAGCCAAGATGGCAAGAATCACGGTCGGGATCGTGAAGATCAAAAATGGAGTTCGCCAGCCAAAATAGTGCGCCAAAAACCCAGCCGATAGCGGACCCACAAATGCTCCCACAGCATTGGCAGAACGATGGAATGAAAAGACTTTGGCCCGCACTTCAATGGGGTAATAATCAGCAATCAACGAGTTATGAGTTGGGTCAACAACGGCTTTTCCAAGAGCCGACCCACTTCTTGCAACTGTCAGCACAATGACACCCATTGCGATACCAGTCAGTCCCGAAAAGAGACCCCAAACTAAGGCCCCGACAACTGCAATCGGTATTCGCTTTGAGCGGTCAGCAAGTTGAGCAATCGGGACTTGCAGCGCGAGCGCGGCAACGCTTGAAAGCGCCACAATGGCCAACATCGTGCTCAGATCAAGATTGAAATGCTCACGGATATTCGGGAGCAGAACACCGAAGGCTGCTCGATCAAGTTCGTCAACCGCATTTAGACCGAACAGCAAAAGTAACGGATACGCAGCTTCACCACCACAGAGTTCGCGGAGTGACAAAACGGGATGACGAATGTTGCCCCAAATACTGCGTGGCTCACTCACGAAACATCCTCCTTCTTGCGCGCCCGTCTGTACATTCGTCCCGAAAGTTCATCACGAACTCTGATCACCAAAGCCCCTAAGCCACCGGGCAGGACCAGGAGCATGAACATCACACCAGCGCCAGTAGAAAGAAATCGCCATTCTGGTGCGGTCACAAACCATTCGGTTCCGCGCAAGTATGCCGCTCCTAAAATCGCACCAAATGAGACGCCAAGTCCGCCGACGATTGAAGCAGTAAAAACTTCAAGACTGCGACCGACGTTGTAACTGTTGATGTCAAAACTGTAATTGAGATGCGTATATAGACCGCCCGCGACTCCAGCAATCGCACCTGAAATGGTGAAGGCTGTGAGCTTGACCCAGATCACTGGCACACCAAAAGCCTGAGCAGCGCGCTCGTTATCGCGCAACGCCAAAATTGCTCGACCAGTTCTGCTCCGTCGAATACCACGGACACCACCGAACACCACGATCAGCACCAACAATGTGTAGACATAAAAACGAGTTGGAGTATCAATATCTAAACGACCGAAAAGGGGAAATCGCTCAATCCGCTTCCTGGGAATCCACTCAAAAAAGCGATCGTTCAAGAGCCATGAGGTGACGCTGAGGGCAAATACCAAAGTAACGACGGCGAGATAGAGCCCGCGAAGTCGCAATGCCGGCAAGCCGACTAAGAACGCCGCTAGTCCTCCAACGATGGCTGCGATCACTAGCGACAAAGTCAGATCGACACCCCACGCCTCGGTGCACTTGGCACTGACTGCGGCGCCAATGGCGACAAAGCCCACTTGCCCCAAAGAGATCTGACCCGCCCAACCAGTCAACACCACGAGCGATAGACCGATAATGCCATAAATAAAAATTGCTGTGACTTTGATGACTTGGTCAGTGCGCAAAAGAATGGGGATGGCCACCAAACTGGCGAAAACCACAGCGTATGTACCCCACCTCATCACTCGAACCCATGGAACTCGCGCTACCTCGGGGGCGAGATCATGAACTTCGTCAGCCAAGCGCCATGACGCAGTGGTGTCTTGATCAAGGCGCGAGACGCCCTTGCGTTGCATCAATAAGGCCGCCATCACCGCCACTGCGATGAACGGCGCAACCAAAAGGGGACTTTCAGCGTTCCATTGCACTCCGTACTCAAGAATTCCTAGCGCCACTGCGGCAACTGCAATCGTTGGCAAGTTGCGCAGTCGTCCAATCACCAAAGCCGCCAGTGCCAGTACTAAGCCCGAGACCGACAGTGCGCCACCGATCGGCACTCCAAGAATTCCCGAGCGCAAAAAAAGGGCTAAGAACGACAGCGCCGATGCCAACATCCACACAATGGTGGAAAGCCAGCCCACTGGTATCCCCAGGAGAGCAGCGCGATCACTGCGCTCAGCGGCAGCACGAACAGCAATGCCGACTTGGGTTTTCGAGAGAAACAACCCCACCGCAATCATTGCCAGCGGAGCAAGGATCATGGCAATGAGATCATTGGCGTTCAAAATGAACGTCCCGACGGTGAGTTTCCAGGCGACAGGGGGCGGAATCCTTTCGGAAGCCGCTACTTCGTCCCATAATCGGGGCAAAATAATGGCCAATACGCTCAGCAGTTGAGTGATACCCAAGGTTGCCACGGTCAGCACTAACCGCGGGGAACGCACGAAGCGCCGTACGATCGCCAATTCCACGATGGCACCCAGAACAATCGAACTGATGAGACCGACACCGAGTCCAAAAAGATATGGCAAACCGTTGAATACGATCAGGCCAACTGACAAAATCGCTGGCACAAAACCTAGATCCGCCTGAGCGAAGTTGATCACTCTGTTGGCTCGATAGACCAAGGCCATTCCCACAGCCAAGAGGGCCGTCAGTAACCCGAGCACGATCCCGCGAATAAAGGCCCCCGCCGGTAAACCAAAAAAGACCAACTGCACGGCCACCAGCGCGAATGCAGGTGTTAAGGGAGTCAAAGTACGACGAAGATCGGAGACTATTTTACTCATCTCTCACCTCTCCCCCTATAAAAACCACTGCAACACCTGAGTTGTTGCATCTCATTACCCCACTAATGGTTATCACAGCGACCCTCACGGATGCTCATTGGGTCAAGCCACAAGTTATGTCAGTTAGTATGCAAGTACTTACAACTAGTTAGGGTCAAGACATGGGAACAGTGCGCCGTCACATTTATATAGATGCCCCAGCAGATGTGGTCTGGGGCATCGTCGGAGCACCTGACCGTCTCCACGAATGGTTCCCCATTGATAGCTGTGAAGTCGTTGGAAACAAGCGATGGATCAACCTGCCAAGCGGTTTGCGCTTTGAAGAGGACATCATCACCCTTGATCACGACCTACGTCGTTTTCAATATGCGATTGTCAACAATATGATCGTCACTCATCATCTCGCCACGGTTGATGTCATAGCCGACGGGGCAGATCGTTGCATCGTGATCTATGCAACTGACATTGAGCCCGAACCGATGGGATTGGTAATCATTGGGGCTGCTGGATCTGGTTTGAAAAAATTACAAAGTATGTTTTCGCGCGTGAATGGAGTCAGTTAATGGGACGCAAAATATTATTTATCACCACCGACCAACAGCGCTTTGATGCTCTCGGTTGTAATGGCGGCCTGATTGCCCGCACTCCAAACATTGATGCCCTGGCAGCACACGGGATCAACTACAACCGTGCCCACCCACAAAACGTTGTGTGCATGCCTTCACGTTCAACCATGATTACTGGTCAGCACGTGTCCACCCACGGCGTGTGGATGAATGGAGTTCCACTGCCCGTTGACGCCCCGAGTGTGGCGAGCACCTTGCACGATGCTGGATATAAAACGGCACTCATTGGCAAGGCCCATTTTGAACCTTTCCTCGACCCATTCTTGCGCTTCGCTGAAAATCAATTGGCAGCCTCGGGCACGCACTCGCTTATTGAAGATGGATATCTGCATCGTGGTTTCGACCACATGGAATCGGCTGCTCATGGTGGCATGGGAACATTTCACTATGCACAATGGCTGATGAAAAATCATCCAGAGGCGGTTCCCATGTACTACCGCGTGTTGGATATGGAGCTACAAGTGAGTGCTCTTGGCGGCACCAACACTGGCGCTCCCCAAGCGCACATCAATAACATCCCGCGCGAGTGGTATCACACCGATTGGGTTGCCGATCGGGCCATTGCTTGGCTGGAGTCACTTGACCCCGATGCCGATTGGTTTTGCTGGGTGAGTTTCCCCGATCCACACCATCCGTGGGATCCTCCAGCATCTGAACTACACCGCGTGAACTGGCGCGATGTAGATCTTCCGGTTGGGTTCCCAGTGGATCGCGCGCAACGCGAAGCGATTCTTGATGCCAAACCGGCGCAGTGGCGCAAATGGTATGACGGAGATTTCGTCTCCAACTATGAAGCACCGCGGCGATGGGTCCCGAACACTCTCACCGAGGATCAAGTTCGCGAAATCAACGCTCTGACCCATATTGAAAACGAACTTATTGACGAGGCCGTTGGGCGTTTGATGAAACATGTTGAAAGCCGGGGTTGGGGGGCCGACACCGATGTCTTGTTCTCCACCGATCACGGTGAATTTCAAGGAGACTTCGGCTTGTTGTTCAAGGGCCCGTACCATGTTGATTCACTGATGCGCGTGCCACTGATTTGGCGACCAGCGCCCTCCGCAGGCGTTGATCCAGCAACCGTGACCGCACCTGTTGGACACGTTTCTCTAGCGGCTACGTTCTGCGAAATTGCCGGCCTCCCCCAACCGGCCTACGTTGAAGCACCACGACTTCCCGTGAACGACGAGGATGCCAGATCTCTTGGTCACGAACGAGTCCTCACCGAATGGGACAGCGTTCTGTTCGGCAAAATCGTGGGACTGCGAACGATCTGTCGCGATGGTTGGGTAGCAACGGCCTGCTTGCCTGGAAGCCTGCACAATGGGACCGAAGGCGAGTTATACAACCTGGCTAATGATCCTCTGCAACAGATCAACCTGTGGGATGACAGCGCTTATCGCTCAACACGAGATGACCTCCTCGCCGATATGTGGGACAGCCTGCCGACTCCCGACGCCGTGCGTCGCGAGTGTGATGCACCGGTCTAAGTCCAGACCAGATATAGCTTGACCCTCCATACGGGCACCTCGCCGTTTTCTGCTGGGCCGCGCCCACATTGTTGGGACTTGAACCCAACGAGAAAAGAGGACACAATGGCACTTGATGAAGCAGACCGTTTTCGCATTACCACCAAACTTGCCGACACCCTCGGCCAAGATGACGCTGCTGCCCTAATGGAGACGATTCCTCCCTTTGATTGGCATCAAATCGTAACGAAGACCGATCTCACAAACGCCGTCAAAGATTTGGCCACCAAGTCCGATATGGATCTTGAGTTCAACACACTTCGCGAAGAGATGGGCATTAAGTTTTCGCAAGTTGACGCTGGCTTTGCGCGGGTTGACGCTCGCTTCGAACAAGTTGGCGCTGGCTTCGCGCGGGTTGACGCTCGCTTCGACCAAGTCGCAATCAGGTTTTCGCAAGTCGATGCACAATTCGCCCAAGTTGCAATCGGCTTCGCACATGTGGACGGTCGTTTCTTCCAAGTCGACGCGAAACTATCTGACCTCAGAACCGAGCTGCACAAGACTTTGCGCGTTCACTTTCTGGCGCTGATTACGACAATGTTAGCCATGAACACCATGATGGTCTCGATAGTCGCTCTGCTCAGATAGTAACTATCTAAACGGTCAATTAATCCAAATCGGTGCGACGATCGCGAAATACTCCCCAACCAGTTCGCGTCGCGGCCACTTCGTCTAGATCGAATGTTGAGATTAAAACGGTCTCGCTGACGCGATCCGCTTCAACGAGTATCTCACCTGTCGGACCAGCAATAAAAGATGAGCCGTAAAATGTCAGAGTAAAACGCGATCCTCGCTCAACGCCCACACGATTGGCCGCCACAACCGGTACCAAATTGGCACCAGCATGGCCTTGCATGACTCGTTGCCAATGAGCCGCCGAATCAAGTGTTGCGTCCATCGGTTCACTGCCGATCGCAGTCGGATACAAAATAATTTCTGCTCCGCCTAGAACCAAAGCCCGCGCCACCTCAGGAAACCACTGATCCCAACATATGGCCACGCCGATACGACCCACTGCCGTGTCCCACACTTTGTATCCCGTATCACCAGGTCTGAAATAAAACTTCTCCGAATATCCCGGACCGTCGGGGATATGACTCTTGCGATACACGCCAAGGACCATCCCGTCAGCGTCAATGATCGCGCATGAGTTGTAGAGCGCATTTCCATCCCGCTCATAAAAACTCACTGGAATGACGACTGACAATTCACGCGCCAATTTTTGGAAATGCTCAATAGTTGAGTGTCCCACTAAGGGCTTGGCCCGCGCAAAATGCTCTGTCCGCTGATCTTCACAAAAATAGTGACCCTCAAAAAGCTCGGGAATCAAAATGAGATGTGCGCCACGCGCAGACGCTTCACGCACAAGACGATCTGCCGTCGCTATATTTTCAGAGATGACATCTGTCATCGACATCTGCAGAGCGGCAACAGTGAGCTGGCGCATCATTTAGGCAACAGCTAGAGCACTCATCAGACGCGCTGCAAACTCTTCGCTATGTGCTTGAATTTTGGCACGATGCAAAGCCATGCCGCCGATGACATCGGCACCTAAACGATTGACCGACTTCTCCATCGCCCCAAGTGTCTTGCCCGGATTCAAAGCGAAGGTACAAAAAGTGGCCGCCTGCTTGCCGGTGATGGCAGGTAGAGCATTGATATTGCCGATACCCCAAGGACTTTGACCGACGATAAATGCCCCGTGCACCCATGTGCCGACCACGATTAGATCAGCGGCTTGTAGGGCTAGATGATCGGGCTTCTTGACAGGGTTGAGACCTGTGATCGTCCAACCTTCCTGCTGCAGATTGCCGGCGATGAGTTCGGCAGCCTTCCATGTGTTCCCCGTGAGGCTTTCAACTAAGAGTGCAACTTTCATACTCCGATTCAACCATGCGCGACGGGTCAGGGCGAAGAATATGCTCAGACTTTTTTCAGCGGGGCCCAGGCCAGCAGCAGATGTTTGCGGCCTTTTTCACGGAAATTGACCACGGCCTCGGTTTTATCCCCCGAACCAGTGATGTCAATCACGATGCCCTCACCAAAAACGGCGTGTTCGACACTGTCCCCGACGCGCAAACCAATTTCCTGAGTATTTGTCTGCTGTGGCGGTCGGTGAGGGGTTGAACGTCCCGCAGCTAAAGCAGCATCAACCTGACGCTCACGAAACTCGTCATCGGGGTCAAAGGAACTAACTTTTGTACGGCCCCAATCGTCATCTCGTGTCAGGCGCGCTGTGGAACGATTTTTGACGTTGCCTTCATGCTGCACCAAGGTATCGGGGATCTCATCTAGGAATCGTGAGGGTGGGTTGTACTGAGTTGACCCAAACTGTTGTCGGCTCCATGCATGAGTGAGGAACAATCTTTCACGGGCACGGGTAATGCCGACGTAGGCCAAACGCCGCTCCTCTTCAAGTTCTTGAGGGTCAACTAAGGCACGGCTGTGGGGGAATAAACCTTCTTCAACACCGACGATGAAGACCACTGGGAACTCAAGGCCTTTGGCGGCATGCATCGTCATCAGCACAACTTTTTCATCGTCACCAAGGTCATCGCTATCAGCCACAAGGGAAACTTGTTCAAGAAACTCATCGACTTTGGCAAACTCTCTGGCCGAAGACACCAACTCATCAAGATTTTCTAGGCGACCAGCGGCTTCAACAGAATCATCAGACTCAAACTCGGCGCGATACCCAGACTTCTCCATCACTGCCTCAAGTAATCCGCCTGGACCTTGTTCTTCCTGAGTGGATACTTCTTCAATCACTGCCACAAATGATTCAATACCCCGACGCGCTGCACCAGAAACACCAGCTTCTTCAGCTCGCCGCAAGGCCTCGTAGAAAGAGATGTTCTCTTGACGAGCAAATTCATCCAGCCGACTGACACTTGTATCGCCGACTCCACGCTTCGGCATGTTCAGCACGCGCTTGATACTGACCTCGTCTGATGGATTTGTGAGCACTCGCAAATAGGCAACCGCATCTTTGACTTCACGACGGTCATAAAAACGTGTGCCACCGACGACTTTGTACGGAATGCCGAAGCGCATGAGAATTTCTTCAACGACTCGGCTCTGCGGATTGGTGCGATAAAAAACAGCCATATCGCCCCAGGTGCGACCCGATGAACGCAAGGTCTTCATTGTGCGCGCCACGTAGGCAGCTTCGTCGCCTTCGTCGTCGGCATGAAAGCGAACAATTTGCTCCCCTGGTCCCGACTCAGTCCACAAATCTTTCGGCTTGCGTGCAAAGTTTTGTGCGATCACCGCATTGGCCGCGTCAAGAATCGTCTGTGTGCTGCGATAGTTCTGCTCAAGTACAACAACGCTTACTTCGTCAAAGGCATCCTCAAATTGCCCGATGTTGCGAAAATCAGCACCACGAAAAGCATAAATGGACTGATCAGTATCGCCAACGACACAGACATTGTGATGACGCGCCGCAAGCTGAAGCACGATTTCGTTTTGCGCAATATTCGTATCTTGATATTCGTCTACCAAAATATATTTAAATCGCTCTTGGAAAGAAGCCAACACATCTGGGTGCAAACGAAATAGTCGCACAACATTCACGAGCAGATCATCAAAGTCCATTGCTCCCGCTTTTAAGAGGCGCTCTTGATACTCCCGATAGATCTCTGAATGTTTGCGATCAAAAATATGTGCTGCTTGATTGGCGGCGTCACCTGGAGACAAAAGTTCATTTTTCCACTTAGAGATGACACCGTGCACGCCTCGAGGCGTGAAACGTTTTGTATCTAATCCCTGATCGCGAATCACATAGCCAGTCAGTCGCTGGGCATCTGCTTGATCGTAAATACTGAAATTCTTTGGATACCCAATGCGCTCGGCGTGGATTCGCAGCATCCGCACACATGCCGAGTGAAAAGTTGAGACCCACATTGATTTAGCAACAGGACCGATCAAAGATTCGACTCGGTGCTTCATTTCGCCAGCGGCCTTATTAGTGAAAGTGATCGCCAAAATACTCATCGGGCTGACCCCATGATTGGAAATGAGATGGGCGATGCGATGAGTGAGCACCCGCGTCTTGCCACTACTAGCGCCAGCTACAACGAGCAACGGGCCATCAACGTGCTCGGCGGCCTCACGCTGCATCGGGTT
>Ga0114967_10004184_pt1 | contig 11671 bp, 6 predicted proteins | sample M_130628_MF_Meta_FD_92639 | JGI IMG/M metagenome (GOLD analysis project Ga0114967, IMG submission 92639) | Freshwater microbial communities from Lake Montjoie, Canada to study carbon cycling - M_130628_MF_MetaG | ecosystem: Environmental > Aquatic > Freshwater > Lake | place: Lake Montjoie... | reverse complement strand
CTTCAAGAGCCCGTGGGTGGGGATGTATTACGACATCGGCAACCACTGGAAGTATGGCCAGCCGAAGGATTGGATCCATGCGTTCGGCCATCGCTGCGTGAAGCTCGACATCAAGGGCTTCAGCCGGAAGAAGAACGCCTTCGTCGACATCGTCAGCGCCGACGACGACGTGCCGTGGGGCGAGGTGCGGCAGGCGCTCGCCGACATCGGCTTCGCCGGCTGGGCGACGGCCGAAGTCGGCGGCGGTGAGGTCCCCCGCCTCACCGAGGTCCGCAAGCAGATGGAGCAGGCGCTCTACGGTTAATGGCGTGACGGGACAGCGGAAAATGGCGATGCCTCGCGGAAGAAGTCTTTTCGTGGCCCCTTCGTCATGCCATGCTGAATCCGTCGGCACGGCAGACCCGGAATCCGAGAGGGAGATGAACCGTGGCCTCATCAACGTCGTTGTTCCCCCGGATCACGAGCGTTTGCGGGGTGATCGAGGGGCCGAGTGATCTCCCGGCGACAGGATCGATCGGGGAAGCCTGGTACGAGGAGTCGGCCGGGAAGTTGTGGGTGTGGGATCCTGACGGTATCCGCTGGCGTGAGGTAACACTCTGGCAAGGGCCAAGCCGTCTGGACCCGATCCTCCGTCCACCATCCGGAGCCGATCCGCAACGTGGGGCTTTGTCAGAGGGCCTGCTCCAGGAACGGTTGCGGAAACTCTCGCCGCAGGGAGTTGCCGCTGCCGTCGACTTCATCGATTTTCTCATTGTCAGAGAGAGGCGAGACGCGGCTCGCGTCGACTTCCTGGCCGGCATGGATCGGCAGCGTGCGATCGACCTTCCGCGACTTCCCGACGACGTCATCGACGACTGTTTAAACGCCCTTGTCTAACTCCGCGTCGTTCACATCCTCGTAGCTGGGCAGCTGGCTGTGAATCGATTGCCGAATGAGTGGCAGCAGGGCGTAACCTGCCATAGGCCGAAGCACGGCAGCTGGCTGAACATCGCTGAGAACGAACTCAGCTCCGTCACGAGGCAATGCGTCTCAGCAAGGCGATTCGGCGAGCTGCCAAGATTGCACTTCGAGCTGTCTGCCTGGTCCACGGATGTCAATACGAGGCAACGCGGTGTCGATTAGCAAAAGAAGGTCCACGACGCCCGTGCAAAACTTAAGTTCCTTTACCTGAAGAACAAGTCGTGACGGGGCGCGAGAAGTCATTGACACGTTCCGGAACGTCAACCTGGCAACGACCCGCATGCCGATTTCGATGACGGCCTCAACGCGATCGAGGAATCCCATCTTGTCCGATCAAGAAGTACAAGTTGTACGGATAGTTATAGAATAAGTAGTCGTCCTTGCCGGTTTCGTCTTTAGGTGGTTTGCGGCGAACATCGACACGGACAATGAGGGAGAAGTCCGGGTGGCCTTCCAGTAATGCACGAATGAACTTGCCGTCGGCGCTGAGGCGAGTGCCGGTCAGGACGCCGCGCTCATCGCCATAGGCTGCACTGCGCGACCATGTCTCGCTACGCATCCTGCCTCCGGCTGGTAGCGTCCACGACCTCGCATCGGGATCAGTCACCGGAGTCATGACGTCGAGGATTTCCTGATAAGGGCGAGGACCCGGACTGCTGATCGTGCCGGCCCAAGGGTCATATTCGTCAAGGCCTAAAGGATCACTGCCCGTCGTGACCCAACCGACCATCCTCAACTCTTGGTCATCAACTTCGTCTCCATGGTCGATGTGGTCCGCGGCTGGAAGGTAAATGTTTCCTGGGTTAGGGCTGTTCTGCATTGCAGCCAAGAGCGCACCCGCGTGCTGCGAGGAAACAAGCACGGAACGCACTGACACCGTTTCACCGTTGGCCGAATCTGTGGTCGTCCAATGGCCCCACAGAGCAGTCATACCGTCGTCCGTTGTTAGTTGGTCATCCAGGTACTGTCTATCGACCTGCCAACACCATGAGGCATCAGATCGATCGATGCTCACTGGGGCACCTTTCAAAATCTCGGGATCGCGCCGTTCCGCAAGCCAGCGATCATCACCGCGGGTGAGCAACTGTCCGCTCAACCAGTCATCAAAAGGGTCCTCGTCCTCGTCCGCGCGACGGCAAACCGGCTTAATCTCCAAGAGCTGCCCGGCGACGAGCATCATGGCGTGATAGGACTGATATACGACGACATCCTCCACCTCCGGCATGCTGCTGTGGCTGTATGTTGTCTCTCTTCCTCGAAAGAGCCCGCGCTTGTAACGCCGATCATCTTGACGACGGTGTCCAAGCGACAGTCGACCGCGTAAGACTGCCAGCGCTCGCTGTTCGATGGATTGCTGACTTAGTCCAAAGACACGACCCAAAGGTGCGAACCAGTAGGGGCCGATGTCGATGCCGAAGTAGTACCTGTCGTCGTCGTCCACGGCAACGCCATCCAAGGCTTCGTCGTCAACGATTTCAAAGTTGCGGCGGTCGTAGATCTCCGTGGGCAACGCAGGGCGGTTCGCACCGTTCGCGATGTCGAGCAAGTCCGTTGACAATGCACTGACTTCGTTCAGGCTCCTTAGTGCGCCCGAGGCGAAATGCCGAATGACGACATGCTGCTCTCTTGCCATGGAGTCAAGGAATGTGAGGAACGGAGCGACTGCACGAGGAGCGTCAATCGCGCCTCGCGCCAAAGCAATGCAGAGCCATTGGCGAGCATGCCACTCATAGAACACCAGACCGCGGTCAACGAATGGCTGCGGGTCAGCGCTCATTGCGCGGGTAGCCAGCGCGGACAACAGGGGCTGCCAATCGAGCGCCAGGCAGTTGCGGACGCAGTGGGCGTGTTCCCAGCGTTCCGCGGTAGACGGGCGCGCTAGACCTGCCCACAAGTAGCCAGCCAAGGCCTCCTCGCAAGACGGAGGCGCTATGAGCGAGTCATTCCACGGGCCATCTCCGTCTTCTCCCTCAAGAAGTTCTTCGAGCAAGTCGAAGCCGAAGTTCAACACCTCATCGGCCTCGTCGCTGGTCAAGCGCCCCGCGAGCGGATCCACCAAGTGGAATAGGTCTTCGGCATCGAGCGTGTCGAGCTGCGACAGGTACCCTTTGATGCGGGCCATGGCGACGTCGGTCTCCGAAACGATGCCTTCGGCATAGAGGTCATCAAAGGGACCCTCACGCCCCCAGCCACGGCGTCCCAGACGATTCGGCTCGCTCTCAGCGAGCGACAACACAGCCCTCTTGAGTTCATTGCGGACAGATTGGAGCCTCTTGCTCGGCCCAGGGAGATGCTTGATCATGTCCATGAAGCTGAACACACTGAACTCGTCATCCAACTGGATCGCACGAAGGTATCCCTCGATCTCCGATAGCGTCGCGCGCTGACAGCTTTGCTTATAGAACTCGCGGATGTGCGAGCGATCGCCCCCTTTGATGAGCGATCGCCGTGCCGCGAGGACCGCGGCCGCGTCGCGGCGATCGACTCCGCTGAAAACGGCATCCCAGTCAGGCTTCTGGATCTCTCCGTGCGGGGGCGTCCAGGGCTCTGGAGCTGTCGTCACCGGTGGCATGTCTGACTTAGCTTCAGCTGCCGGAAGCAGCCTGTCCAAATCGGGAAGCGACATCGTCAGCGAGTCTGCAAGCACCTTGAGTTTGCGCCAGGTAGACGCTTCAGAGGCTTGGATGCGGAGGAATCGATACGCGGTCCCCAGCATCAATCGCTTTCGATTGATGTCCGCCTCTGCGTCGATAGCGGCGTTGACGTCGTTGAGGCGTTTCCAGCCGCTCGCGGTTCCGCTCAGGGCGACCGCGGCCATTCTTGGAAGAAGTCGGTGGTCGATCAGCCGGTAGATCGCGATCGGGAATAGCTCACCAGCAAATCCAAACTCTCGATCCCGCCAGCGGCTCAAAACTGCAAGACTGGATGAGGGGCAGAGACCGACCAGCCCCTGGACCAATCGGTGCCAGTCCATGTATTTGTCCCGGGCCATGTGCTCATAGCTGAGCTCTGCGATGCGCGCCAACCGGTACGCGGTTCGAGGCCTCGACTTTCCCAGGTGGTGCGCGGCGTCCGTCAGATCTAGGAACGTTGTCCATCGAGAGAGATGTTCCTCTCCGATCTTGCTGGCAATGTCGATCGCCTTGTCGAAATAGGCAGCCGACTCCGACTTGCTCACGCAGAAGACGGCGCGCGCCAGCTGCTGGAGGTCGTTGACCCGTGTCTCCGCATCGCCGCGCGACGCTACGAGCTGATCGTTCGCTCTGGAGCTGAGTTGTAGTGAGAGGTCGCTTAGCCTTGCTGTTCGTGCAGCCACGCGGCACATACTCGTGAGCGTGCTCGAGTAGATGCGGTCGTTCTTGTCGATCCACTTCAACAGGGCGTCGATCTGATCTGGCTGAATGGAGCCTGCATCGCGCAGGATCTGCACCCACTCGATGGCAGCCACCTTCTCCAGATTAAAAGTCCGCTGGTAGTCCCGTGATGAAGCAGATTGCGTCTGTCCCAGCGCGAGCTCGATCTCGTGATCGAGGTTGGGAGGCTGGCGACCACAAGCGATCTCCGCGGCCAGGATGAACCAGGCCAGGACGCCCCCTGTCACATGCTCCAGCTGAGACGCTTGCAGACCCTTGACAGGACAACTCTTCGTCGCAAACTCCGGTCGGACATCCTTGGGCGCCAGATTAACTAGCTCGATCCGTTTGCCGCGAAGCGCAGCTTCCAAAGCGTAAGCTCGGACGAATATCGCGCGCTCGGCATCGAAATCATGGGACTGGCGAGGCGGATCTGCCGGCAGGTACCGGCGCAGCGTCGCTGCCCAAGCCTCGTCATCGCGCGGAAGGCATTGAAGCGCTTGGGTGATCGCGGACCGAACCCCGTCCAGCACGCTGCTTCCTGATTTCCAAGAGAGATCTTCTTGAGGCAACTTGACCTTGGGGTTGACCAATATGCCCATTAGATGGCGCAGCGACTTTGAAGGCAGCAGATGCGCGACACGAGATGCTTCCGCCGCCAGGCCCAACAGCATCCAAACATCCCCCTCGGCGTGCTCGGCAAGCTCATCAAGCTGTTTGACGTCGCCAACGTCCGCCAATCGTGCAGCCACCAACTTCGTGGTTCTCAATACAGTGAATTTAGGACTCCATCCCTTCATGAAGCGCGCCGCCTCAGCGGGGCCGCGCAATCTGAGGACACCTATGGCAAGCTCGGCGACGTCGGCGTCTTCGATCTTGTTTTCGTTGCGACGTTTGGGTGGCAACCTGCTCCAGGCGATCAACGATTCCCAGGCCATCCTCCACCTGCTGGCGGCCTCGGGGATGAGGTCGCCGTTGCCGGCAAGTAGCACTGCTTCGTACGCATGATGCGAGCCATGGAATCCGCCGCCGAACGTGCGCCTGGAGACCAGTTCTTCGATGCGATCTGACGCAAGCAGCACGCCTGCAATGTCGGTGTTCTCCTGGATGAGCTTGTTCTGGCGAGCCTCTCCAGCGACCTCACCGCCGACCTTTAGCGCGAGCTTGGCGGCAGCAACATGCCGCCCCTGTTGTAGACACGCCCTGAGGGCGAACATTAGCCGTTGAAGAGCAACGTCGCGGCGCTCGAGGGGGTTGTCGGGAAGGTTCTCATTCGAGAGGGCCAGCGCGATCAACTCGTCGGTCCGGTCGGCTGAAAGCAGCAACTGCGGCAACGCCGCCGCGACGTAGGAGCTGGTCGCCGCGAGGGGCTTGAGCTTTGAAAGAAACACGTCAAGCGAGTGCGCATCCGGCTTGAACGTCTCGTTGAACCACGTCTCGGCCGGCTCATCCATAAAGTGCAGGCCCGATTCCTTGACGAACAGCGGCCGCCCGAACTCTGTGGCGAACGTTCGAACGGCGCTCTCGGGAACTCCAGCGATCTGGCCCAAGATAGAAATCGGCACCAGGGGCCGGAGCACTGCGAGACCCTTGCAGATGAGGTCTATCTGATTCGCCTCGGTCGGACCCCACTCGGCTCTCAGTCTGTTAATGGCCTTAGTCAGCAGGCCTCCAATCGCTTGCTGGACTGTCGTGGGTGTCGGCCCCAAGGCCCTGAGCATTTCCCCGATCGGCGGGTTGCCCTCCATGGCCAGCGCTTGAACCCGAGGGTTGTCGCTGCTGAGAAACGCGAACTCCGCTGCCTCAGCCTCCGTCGCGTCGGGGTAGCTCAGCCGAAGGTGCGTGGCGGTCTCAGCCTTCGAGAAAGACTCCAGCTTGATCACTATGGCGTCGAGTGGCGCTCCCAGGTGGTCCTGTCGGTGTGATCGGCATGTGAGTGCGAACCGCACTCCGTCAGGCATGTCCGTGTTGATCAGGTCATGGACAAAGGCACGCTCCCCGATCTCCTGCGCTGCCATGCATGCGTTGTCTGCCGCGTCGATGATGATGCAAAGACTCGCTTGAGGCGTGCGGGCTCGGAGCAGTTCAATGGCTTGCTTGAGCCGAGACACGAAGGCCCGCATGAATTGCTTGGGGTCCGTGCCTTTGGACGGAATCAGCGGCAGGCAAAGCTTCTGTCCCGCGAGCTCGTTCGCGATCTGAACGAGCGCATCGCGAAATCGGTGGCGGAAATTCAGGGCTTGGCGGTAGGTCCCGTCACCGAAACAGTCGTACAGGACCGCCACCGACCCAACAGGCATGGCACGCGCCAGGTGAGCAGATAGCAATGACTTGCCCACACCACCGTCTGCATGGATGACCATTGGGCGCTGCGCGACGAGCAGCGCGGCCAGGATGACTGGCTGCTGCGCTCGGGGAAGCATGTGCTTCGGTTCCGAGATCATCGAGGGCGCCGGCAGGAGATCGCTTTCGCTCACCCGCAGGGCTTGAAGCACGTCGTAGAGCCGAACGGAACGGTCCTTTGCGCCCTCGTCCGTCGCCCGGCGGGTGACCAGTTCCTTCAGTTGGAGCGCGGCCTCGGTATCGGTTTCGGAAAGGTATGCGCTCAGGTCCTGGCTCAGGAGGTTGCGCTGTTGCCATAGATCCGGCTCACCAGCTTCAACCGAAAAGGCGGCAAAGAAGCTCTTTAAGGCGCTGCCAGCTGACGATCCGTACCGTTTGAGCAACGCGTCGATTCGAGGATGCCGCGGTGCCGTCGATCCTGCGGCGAGATCGGCTAGAGCTTCCAGGACATCGTCAGCCATAGGCCGGTTCGTCAGAAAAACGAACCGAATCTTCTTCTCCATAGCATTCAGTCCGAGCGACGCCTCCAGTTCCTTGAAACGTCCAGCGAAGCCTTCGATGGTTCCTTTGAGATCGCTGGCCGTCCAGGGATCGTGCGCGCGCTTGGACGAATGCTTAAGTTGCATATAGCGGATGGCCTCTGCCGCTACGACATCCTCGCTACCATAGTAAAGTGCGACGTCGATCACCTCGTCGCCGACGCTCCTGGACGCATCTCCCTCGTTTAGTGACGCTCCTTCGATGGTTACTGCCACCAGGTTGTCCGCCCCGGTAAGCAATCCGAGGCATTGCCGGGCAGCCCATTGATAGTGGAACTGGTCGCCGCTCCTTGAGGGACCAACAGAAGTTTGTTTCACCATATCTTTGGCGCTCCCTGTGTCCGACTATTGGCGGAGCTTACAAGCGCGGGCTCTCTACTTGCGGCCAGCTCCAAACATCGAATGTTGTAGGGCCGCTTTCGGGAGTTGAGTTTGGAAAAGTGAAGGACCGCACTGCCTGCACTGCTGCCGTAGGGCGCGATCAGCTAGATGACTCCAGCCGAACAGCATTCCCAATCATAGTAATAATCAGAAATGCACTTCGGTGTTTTGCATCGACAGGGCAGCTTCAGTCGAGAGGTTCGCGAAGATGATGAGGACACTATGCCGTTGCACGAGATTCCTGATTGACCTATTTTTAGTGGGTAGAGGGATAGAAACAGGCTGACAAGTGAAGAGAATAGCTCGGCCAACGGCACTTCCGCAACCGTTTTTCGGCTGATGAGTGGCTCGTGAGGCACCTGAGGAACCGCTCAGACTTTTGGGGGCGGCTCACTTAACGCCGGCCTTTCCCCGTGCGGTGGCGATTTGTTGCGTTAGCGCGGAGGCTCTCCGATTCCGGCTTCAGGGAGTCCTTCAGAGGCTGTGGATGTCGATCAGGGGCAGGTCTGCGGGCGAGGCTTGAAAGGCGTCGCGATCGTCGTGTAACTGCGCGGTCTCGCCCCAGTCGGTCGGCGGCCCGCGGGCCGGAGAGATTGGCGGCGATTCGAGCGGTTCGCCCAGGTGCGTGAGGATTTTCCGAATTGGTCCCGGCTTGGGTGTAACGCGATCAGCCAGATGTCGCCGCCGCAATTGGGGCACTTGAGGGGAAAATCCTCCCTCGCCCGCGCCAGCAGTTTCGCCCTGGCAATCCGTGAAGTGTCATGGGAGCGAGGTTTTTCACTTGGGTGGCAACAGCCTTCCGCGGCGTGTGCTCTGCCGGATGCATGTCCACCCGCTGCGGCGTCGCCCCGCGTGCCGACTTTCCTCATGGCGAGCGCCGTCACCGTCCGCCTGAGATTGTGAATCAGCGCAAATACCCCGTGATAGCGATGCCGGTGTTCGGTGGGGGTAACCGTTCACACACCGGAGCGGCAATCCTAGGAAATCGGGCTTTTCTCGAGGAGTGATTGCAGCCAAAAAGTGGAGTGGTTCGCTGTAAATCACCGAAGAGCAGATTTCGAAGTGGCCGTCAGCCGCCCAGGCAGTGGTGCAGTTTTTGTTGGCGAAAGGTTCTGACCGCGAGAAGCGCTTGGAGCTCAGGTGTTTCGACCCGAGGATGAGGTTTTCCAACTGGGAAAAGGACAAGGATGGCTTCGTTCTGGGGCAGATAGAGGAGAATGTTGACGTCGAGCCCGAAGCTCACGGCCGGTCATCCTCCATCGCGTCGACGAGGGCGTCACGGTCGGCCAAGTCGACACGAGCGCCCATCGGTCGGGCGGTCCATTCGAGCGCCTCCGCCCCGCGGCGGTGGTCGCGGCTCCGTCGCGTCGCCAGGGCTGTGGCCAAGAGGTCGGACACGAGTCGACCGAGCGACTTGCCTTCCTGTTGCCCAAGGGTTCGCAATTCGTCGAGAAGGGGCGTATCGATGTCGATGGTGATGCGCATGATACGGAATGATGTCATGGGTCGCCTGCGATGCCCAGCGCATCAGTGACGCGGCTTCACCGCCGCGGCGGGAGCGTGTTGACGTACAGCTTCACGTTGTGGGTCGCGCGGCCGACGGCGACGATGTCGGGATTGCCGTCGCCGGTCAGATCGGCAGCGACGAGATCCTCGACCGTCACGCCGCCGGCATCGATGACGTCGCGCGTCCAGCGGGAGCCGTCGCTGTTCGCCCGGTAGACGGCGAGCGTCGGCCCGTGCCCTTCGACGGCCGACTGATCGCTCGACCCAAACACGATCTCGTCGCCACCGTCGCCGTCGAGATCGATCACTGCCAGGGCATGACCGCGGGCGTAGCCGTCGTCGATCACCGTCCGCCGCCACGGGGCCGAGGGCCCTTCGGACGACGGATGGTAGACCGCCACTGCCGTCCCATGCATCGGCTCGACGGTGACGAGGAACTCGCGGCCACCGGCAAGCGACCCGAGCTTGATCTCGCCGCAGCCGCTCGCGTCGGGGGTGCCACCGGCGATCCCCGTGGCGAGCGTCGCTTTGGCGATTCCGCTCTCGCGATGGCGGATCAGATGAACCCCCTCGCGGCTGGCAGTGAGCGTGTCGATCCGGCCGTCGGCATCGACGTCGGCCTGGGCGTGGTTGTGCATCCGGTTGAGCGAGTCGTCGAGGATCGTCGCCGGCCAGCGCTCGTTCACCGGGTCGGTCGGGACCGTGAACGCCGTCAGCGCCACTCCCGGCTTCCCTTCGGGGGCCGCCAGCGGCGAGACGACAAGCTGGGCCTTGCCCGATCCGAGCACGTCGGCCCAGCGCATCCGGTGGGTGGAGTGAAGGGGGCCGAGATCAACAACCTTCCACGGCTCGTCGAGCGTCGCCCCGCGACGGAGCCAATGGACGCTGCCGGTCTTCGGCCAGGAGGCCCCGAGGGCGAAATCGACCTTGCCGTCGCCGTCGATGTCGTGCGGCGCGATGCAGACGTTGTCGCGCGGCGTCTGATCACGGATCACGGTGTGCTTGGGCCACGCGCCTTCGGCGGAGCCGGGATTGCCATACCAGAGGACGGCGTTCTCCGTGACGACGACGATGTCCTGCCGGGCATCGCCATCGACGTCGGCGAGCGTCACCGCGTAGCAGATCTCGCCTGGATGAGGATCAATGACGCGCGCGGCAAAGGCCGGCTCGGCGGCCCGGGCCGGGGCGCCCAAAGCCAAGCCAGCCAGGAGTCCTGCCAGGATCGCCCGCTGTGGCAGCGGGGCGGAGAAGAGGATCGCGGCAGGGGAGCGGCGCATGAAAGACCTCGGGCGTGAAGAAAGAAAGCTCCCCGAGAATACCCCCGGTCGCTCAGGCGAGCTCGGGGAGCGGGGCGTGGTGGTCGGTGATGTACTGCGGCCGGCCGGAGAGATCGTTGACCGTCGAGAGATGATCGATGCCGAGGCGATGGTAGAGGGTGGCGTGCACCTCCTCAAACCGCACCGGCCGGTCCTTGACCTCGCCGGCCACCCGGTCGGTCGAGCCGATCACCTGCCCGGTTCGCAGACCGCCGCCGGCGAGGAGCGCGCAGGTGACGTTTGGCCAGTGATCGCGACCGGCATCCTTGTTGATCTTCGGTGTCCGGCCGAACTCCCCCCACACGATCACCGTCACGTCCTTGTCGAGGCCGCGGCGGTGGATGTCATTGACGAGGGCCGATACGCCCTGATCGAGCTGCGGGATGTTCTCGCGGCAGTTGGCGAAGTTGTTTCCGTGGTAGTCCCAGAAGCTGTAGCTGAGCGTCACGCAGCGCACCCCCGCCTCGACGAGGCGGCGGGCGGCGAGGAACTGCTGCATGAGCCGCGGGGCGCCGTCGCCTTGGTGCTTCTCGGTGCCGTAGCCGTATTCGTCGCGCACCGACTGCGGCTCCTTCGAGACATCGAGTGCCTCGGCTAGGGCGCTCGAGGTGAGGACGCCGAAGGCCTGCTGCTGGAAGGCGTCCATCCCGTCCATCATGCCGGTGCGGTCGGCCGTGCGGTTGAAGGAGTCGAGGGCGCGGACGAGGCCGCCCCGGTCGCCGAGCCGGTCGAGGGTGAGGCCGGAGAGGACGAGGTCGCCGGCACCGTCGCCGTTGGGCTGGAAGGGGGTGCAGGAGGGGCCGAGGTAGCCGGGCTTGCCGGAGTTATAGGGGCGGTGCTGCATCCGCGGCGAGAGCCCGACATACGGCGGCGCCGCCGGGCGGGCGGCCCCCTTGAGCTTGGCCACGACCGAGCCGAACTCCGGATGACCTCCCGGCGGCTGCCGCTGATGGCTGCGGCCGGTGAGGCACTGGAAGGAGTAGTGGTCGCCGGTGGCACCGACGAGCGAGCGGATGACGGCGAACTTGTCCATCATTTTCGCCATCCTCGGCATCAACTCGCAGACCTCGATGCCGGGGACATTCGTGGCTATGGGTGAGAACTCGCCGCGGACTTCACTCGGCGCATCAGGCTTGAGATCGACCATGTCCTGATGGGGCGGGCCCCCCGGCAGGTAGATCATGATCACCGCCTTCTGGCTCGCCGCCGATCCGGTCGCCTGCTCGGCCCGGAGGACATCAGCGAGCGTCAGCCCGGGGCCGGCCGTGCCGAG
>Ga0114967_10004183_pt1 | contig 11676 bp, 11 predicted proteins | sample M_130628_MF_Meta_FD_92639 | JGI IMG/M metagenome (GOLD analysis project Ga0114967, IMG submission 92639) | Freshwater microbial communities from Lake Montjoie, Canada to study carbon cycling - M_130628_MF_MetaG | ecosystem: Environmental > Aquatic > Freshwater > Lake | place: Lake Montjoie... | reverse complement strand
CTTCTCGCCGGCGAAGCAACATTCGGCGTTGGACTCCTCGAGTCGGTGGTTCAGGCGATCGCCGATGACACACCCGTACTCTTCGTGGCCTACGACGTCGCACCGCGCGGCCCCCTCGCTGAAATGGTGCCTAGCGAAGGAATGCTGGCGGTGGCGCTCGTACTCGATCCCGCTTCGACGCGTGGATCACTGTTATGCTGCCGTGTGGATCGAGAGGCACCAACCCAAGTAGCAATACCGCCTGGCTGGCAAGATGCACTCCCCGAAAACGCCATGAAACGCGGGTTGTCGCTTTTTTCAGCATTGGCGAGTGGGTCACGTCGTGAATTCGGATGGCCCATCGGATCCGGTTGCCGGCTGGCGGCGACGCTCGTCCCTTCCGCAGGTACACCTTGAGCGCGAAAACCTTAGACGTCCTCGTGCTGGGAGGCGGTCTTGCGGGCCTAACCGCGGCGCTCCACTTGCGCCAATTGTTGCCCGACGCACGAATAGCGGTCCTCGAACGTCGCTTGGGACCCGCGCCGGAGGCTATTCATAAGGTCGGCGAGTCGACCGTCGAGATTGGGGCGCACTATTTCGGTCATACCCTTGGCCTTGAGGGACATCTGCGCGAGCACCACCTACGCAAGTTCGGATTCAGATTCTTCAGCTCCGATCGTCACGACTCGATCGACGACGTTCAGGAAGTTGGGGCAAGCCGGTACCTCAGTGTGCCTAGCTACCAGATAGACCGCGGCATTTTCGAGAACCACCTCAGCGAGCGCGCAAGCTCCGCAGGCATTGGGGTGGTGAGCGGGGCGGTTGTCGAGGCCATACAACTCGGCAGCGATGGCGCATTGCACGCGGTTAGCGTGCGCCGAGGTGACGCAGTGGAGCAACTTACCGCCCGCTGGGTCATCGATGCCTCCGGTCGCGCGGGTCTCCTGAAGCGCAAGCTCGGACTAGCGGAGTCAACCGATCATCCGACCAATGCCGTCTGGTTCCGTGTCCCGCTGAAAATCGACGTTGACGATTGGTCAGAGGATAGCCAGTGGCTCGAGCGCTGTGAGCACCGGCAGCGGTGGCGCTCGACCAACCACTTGATCGGCGACGGCTACTGGGTTTGGTTGATTCCGCTGTCATCCGGGTATCACTCAGTCGGAATCGTGGCCGACGCTTCTACCCACCCACTGGATAGGATGAATAACTTCGGGCGGGCCATGGACTGGTTACGAGTACACCAGCCGAGACTTGCTCGGGCGCTCGTTGAGGCGGACGCAAAGCCAGCCGACTTCGCATTCCTCCGGCACTTCTCGTACGGATGCCGGGAAGTATTCTCGCGCGATCGATGGGCGATCACGGGCGAAGCCGGGGTATTCCTCGATCCCTTCTATTCACCCGGTTCGGACTTCATTGCGATCGCCAACACATACATCACAGATCTAGTTCGCCGAGACCTGACCGGCGACCCAATCGGGCCGTACGTCACGCTCTATTCCCAGCTATTCCGTTCGTTCTACGAGAGCACGCTGACCCTTTACCGCGGCCAGTATGGTGTGTTCGCCCATCCAGGGGCGCTATCCATCAAGGTGATATGGGACTACACCTATTACTGGGGGGTGCTCTGCCAGCTTTTCTTCCAGGAGCGGCTAACCGACCTTCGTATGCTCGGGCGCGTACGCGATGACCTTCTGTCGAGTCGCGCGCTGAATGATGCTGCCCAGTCGTTCCTTCGGCGCCTAGCGGCAGACACCCCGCCGCATAACCCCCGCGTGCTTCTAGATCAGGCCGCCTTACCCTGGTTCGTTGACCTCAACCGGAGCCTGACGATTCAGCTCGATGACACAGGTTTCAGAGAGCGCATACGGGCATCACGCGAGTTGCTCGAGTCGTTGGCTATCGAAATAGCCGATCGTGCAATCAAGGCAGATCCGTCTATCGCACTCTGGCCGGAGACCGTTGCCATGCTGGAGCGGGCTAGCGGCCTGCGCAGCGCCGATGGTCAGCTGCTCGCCTATCCCTTGGCGAGTTAGGTTTTCAGGAAGGGCCATTCTTTATCTCGAGGGCTCCTCCTGACACCTACAATCACCGCAAACTGACGGCTACCGCCGCATCGCAATCGTCGCCCGACCAGAGGCTAGCCGACGCCCGCCACTCTCGACCTCAAAGGCGTACTGCCAGCCGGCAGCATCCCCGTGCTGGCGCCGCGCGACAACGACCAATTCGTCAGTGAACGACTCAATGGAGCCGGCCGTAAGCCATACGTCCCGCAGAGACACAAGGAATCCCGGGTTAGCTCGACCGCCGTCACGGCGCGCCAGTAGCCCCCCGTGGACGGCCATCGCCTGAGCACCGTACTCGCACAGGTGGACAGCATCGAGACTTCCACCGCGGCGCAGTGGGTTTTCCGGTGACAAGTGAGTCTTTGTTGCCAACCGTACACCTTCGTCATCCCACTCAAGTATCCGCTCTAGCAGGCACATTGACCCAGCGTGAGGGATGAGGTCAGCGATCGCGACGTCATCGCTCACTCCGGCAACTCCGTCTCAACCCAGAGATCATAGAAATTAAACCAGTTGTACGGAGCGAGCTTCGCGAAATGGGAAAGCCGGTTGGCATATTGCTGCGTCACGGCACTTACTGCACAGACTCGATTAGCACGTGGAATGTCAACTAGATCGGAAAACGCTTCGAAGTGAAGATCGTAGCGTCTCCCGCCGCGATAGATTCCGAAACAGAGCACCACGGGAACCTTGAGTGCCGCCGCGAGCAGCCAGGGCGCCGTCGGGAATTCCGCGGGCGCCCCGAGGAACGATACGGTGACCCTTGTGTTCCCGGGCCTGGCTCGGTCTGCGAGAAGCGTGACCAAAGCCTTCTCAACTGCAAGTGCTTCGTGGATCTTCAACGCGGTAGTGGTGCCGTCGCCGCGGGAGTTAATGATGCTGTGTGCGAGCGCTGGATTGAGTGCGTTGAGAAGCACGGAGACTGTCGGATTCTGCTCGAGGTCGATGACCGGTCGTACCGATTGCTCCGGCCTTTGGAGCGCGAGAACCCTGAGCGCCTCGAAGCTCCCAAGGTGTGCTCCAACAAGAAGAGCGCCCTTTCCGCCCTCGATCACGTGGTGAACTGCGTCAATACCGTAGGTCGTGATTTGGAAGCGCCGGAAGGCCTCGGTGAGTAGAAACACACGATCGAGCGTCACGGTTGCGAAAGTAAACATGTGCTTCCACACGTCGATCAGCGACGCTCGCCGGCCATGCACCCTCGTCAGGAAGCGCCTCGAGGCGCGCCGCTCTGGCCCTCGGCGAATCACGTAATACGCCGCTACGAACATCAGCACGAATCTCGCCGGAACGCGCCCCACACGCAGCGCGAATGCCCGGATGATCCACAACGCTGCTGTACCGCCACCCTCTGGACGGTCCATCCATTCAGGACGCGGTTCGTCGCTCACGATGCGTCTTGAAACGGCGCAATCGAGACCTGGCCTTGAACGATTTCAGTGCCGCCATGCCGGACCGAAAACTTCAAGGTGGTGCCAGCCACGGCCCAGATCACTTCCGCAGTTTGGCCGGGGAGTAGCGGTCGAGCGAACTTCACCCACGGGATGGACCGCTCCCTGGAACGAGGGACGCCGACGAGCACAAGGACATTATCGAGCACGACAACACCAGGAACAATCGGTTGGTCGGGGAAGTGGCCCGGCAATGCGGGATGCTCCGGCATGACCGTAAAAGCGCCGATTCCATTGAGTGGAACGCCCGACGAGCTCACCGTTCGCCCTCTGCAGCAGCCTCACGCGACAAATCCGCCATGACCGCCGGACCGATCGCGATTGCCCGGCGTAGGAAATCGAAGAAATTACGATAGGGTTGCCAAGGGAACCGTCGTTTGCGGTAGCTGTATTCCGCAATAAACAGGACACCCGTGAGCAGGTAGCAACCAAGATCGGAGAATAAGGACCAGTAAGCGGCCGGAATCGTGAAGGGCGGCTTCATCCCAATGAGTGACAATATTCCGTCCGGCGCCGCGACCATCGCAAGTCCGACGCAAAGTAGTGTGTTCATGCAGAATAGTCCTGTCCAAACCGTCGTCACCTGACGCGCGTAGGCCCAAACCGAAGGATCTAGCATCTCGTCAGCACTATGAAGCTTCCGGATTATGCGTTCCACGAGCGGCGTCTTACCTGGGAGCAATGTGTGGCCAAACAGCCATGCGAGGCCGACGTTGATGGCGATCGGCGGGACAAAAAGCACTAACCGAACCCATGGTGCTGCGGGTGCCATGATCACGCCGACAATTCCAAAGGTGACCAGAGCGTAGGGCCAACGCTTTCCGCCACGGATTGGGACCTGAAGAAACAAAATGAGCAGCAGAAGCAGCGCGACAAGCGCGAAACGATCATTACCGTATATAACCGCCACATGTGTCAGCCCCATGTAAGCAATTACCAGAATGATCTGGTTCAGCATACGAGCTGTATGCCTTCGGAAGAGTTCGGCATTAGTCTGGCTCCTTCCGAAACACGGCTGCTCCTCGATACCCGGCGTGAATCACGAGAAGGCCTCTCCCAACGTTACCGCAGAAAGCCCGCGTGCGTTGAACGCGTCGAGGACTGACGGAAGCACCTCAAGAATCACGGGCTGCCCGGATTGAGTTCTGGCCGCCGCGCCGTCGTGCTGCAGGATGATGTCACCCGCCGCGAGCCCGTCGAGGAGTCTTCTGCGGACACGCGTCGGATCCAGCTCAACCGTGTCGAAACCACGGCGCGTCCAGCTCGCAAGCCGTAATCCCATTGACGACAGCACAGGCTGGAGTAGCGGATTTCGTAGGCCCGCCGGCGCCCGGAAGAATCGGGATTCGAATCCGGTCACTTGCCTGATCAGCTTCTGGCCGTTCGCGACCTCATTCGTCATCCCCCGGACGCCTAGTAGAGAGAAATGGTACGGGTGCGTCGCGCTGTGGTTCTCCAGCCCATGGCCCCGGCGAACAATCTCGCGCGCTATATCGGGTTCAGCCAATATCTGCGACCCAATGGCGAAAAACGTCGCTCGCACTTTATAGTGATCCAAGATCTCCAAGACGGCCGGCGTGACGGCCGCATCCGGCCCGTCATCGATAGTTAGTGCCACCTGACCTCGGGCGGCCGCAGCGGCCGGTAAGCAAGTGATATTGGGCCCCAGCAGCGTGCCGCGCGGCACAAGTCCGACGGTGCTCAGAATCATGTGATTTGCGACGAGGCCACTGACCACAAATGGAAACTGTGAACTGTCCAAAGCGAGCGTCACGGCCGCCACCCCGTGAAACGCAGCCGATGCCTTGGTAAACGCTGACGGAAACCAGCGACCGAGCCCTGAAGCCACCGGTCCGCTCACGGGACAGCTGCGGTGGCAGCCGGGCGAGCCAGCATCGCGGAAAATACGAGGGCGAGGAACGCCCCCGGCGCAACGGTAGCGCCGACATCCGACAGCACCGGCACGGTCGAAGTTGCAAGCACCCCGAATCCGATCACCGTGGTCGTATTTGCCACAACGAGAGAGGCGATCGTCCGGGCCGCGTTCACGGGGTCAGAAGTCCCTGCCTCGCGATCGAAGAATAGAGAGTAATTGGAGCCGACCGCCGCCGTAAGTAGGAGGCCCACGAGGTTAAGGATCGAAAGCGCGTGTCCCGTGGCCGCAAAGCCCGCGATGACAGCAGTGATGGCCAGAAGGAGCGGAAATACCACCCGAAGGACCCTCTCAACTGACCGCAATGCAACGAGGAGCAGGACCACCAGCGCCGCAAGACCAATTAGCGACAGGCGCACTGACTCGGAAAGATAACCGGAATAGAGAAGCCTCGTTTCACGACCGATATCGAGGAGCACGGCGTCGCCATCGGGGACGGGCACGGACCGCAGCACTGACGCTAGGGCGGAGGAGTCAAGGTTGTCAGCGTCCCCCGCGTACTGCCAGGCCTTAATAGGGAGAAGCGCCAGCCAGCGACTGCCATCATGGATGAGAAGTGCGCGCACCGCAGTCCCAATCGCGGTGCCCTCGATATCTGCAAGTGTGAGCAACGGGCCAGTTCGTGCGGTCTCAATGTCCTGGAGAAAGCCACCGAAGGCCTCAGGATGTATCGGTAGATCCTTAGTGGCGATCTTGAACGCCGCACCAGCCACGCCCATCGGCGGCAACGCTTGTTGGCGAGACTTCTGGGTCGCCAGACTCGGAAGGTACCGAGCCGGACTATCGAAGCCCCCAATGGAGTGCCTCCCAACGAGCGGGGAGAGGGCCGCGCCAACCCGCTCCGCACCAACTAGTGCGGCCTCGACCGAGTTGGCCGATACAACGACGAGCTTGCCGGCGTCTGCCGCTCCGAGCTCCCGCCGCAATTGGCTATCAAATGCGCGCTGATCAGCAGGCACCGGACTCAATGCTGCCAGATCATGACTCCACAGGCCTTGACCTCGCAGCAGCAGACCAGCAGCCGCCGCAATTGGCACAAGCAACAAGAGCGGGCGCAAGGCACGCAGTCCACTCGCGACCCTCAGGCAGTTTCGCCCGAGGGCATCAATCCGCGTCACCGGCACGACCGGCGTTGGAATTGCGCAGAGGACAAACCGCGTTACGAGCCCTGCAACAACGAGGCCCGTGATTGAGTAGAGCCCGAGCTGAGCGAGCCCTGGAAAGCTAGATGGCAGGAGCGAGGAAAAGCCGACGATTGATGTGAGCATTCCGAGTCGAACGGTTGGCCAGAACTTCAACGTCCAATCGGCGGGCGAGGCCGCCCCGGTTTGCAAAAATCGGTAAACGGAGTAGTCAACCGCTTCGCCGATCAAGGTAACGCCAAACCCGAGCGTAACTCCGTGCACGACGCCAAACCCAAGCGCAACGACGGCAATGCCGGCGAGCGCGCCCGTAACAACGGGCAGCATTCCAACTACAAGAAGCGCTGGGGACCGGTATACGACGAGCAGGAAGCTTATGATGAGAAGCGAGCTCAGTATTGAAAGTTGCTTCGCTTCGTGCTCGATTGTTGCGCGTGCATTGACCGAAAAGACCGCAGGTCCAGTCAGCCGAAGCACGGGGTTGCTGTCTGCTTTCTGCTGTTCCGCAGCGAACGCAGCCTGTATGGCAGCTAGGGCTACCTGCTGACCGTCCGTGTCACTGCCCGATGCGGCAAGGTCGACGATCAGCAGGGCTCGGCTTCCGTCGCGAGACGCCCATACACCCTCGCTAATCGCGGGTGAATCCGCTCGGTCGAGCGCGGCGGCGATTGCGAGCGTTTCCCCGGTCGGGTCCCGAGCGAAGAGCTCCTTCGCCATGAGCCCGAGCGGTGACGCGAGAAGGTCAACCGACTCCCCGATATTTTCGGAAAGATTCCTTTGGGAGAAGAAATTATCGCTTACCCGGCTGCTCAGCAGATAGCGGTGCTCAAACACGTATGCCTGGTCGGCGCGGACACTCGCGGCATCGCCGTTGAGAACGGTTCGAAAACGCACGTCTGAGCGCAGTCGAGAAGCCATCGCGCTCGAAAGTCGGGCGCGCTCACTTGGGGATCCACCCTCTATGGCCGCGAGAATAATGTGAGACGCCGGGCCGTCCGTCAGCTGATTTACGAGTAGCCGCTGTGCTTGCGTCGGTTGTGAGGGAAGAAAGGCTGAGAGGTCTGCGCTGTATTGGGCTCGAGCCACGACGAATGCCGCGGCAAGTACGCCGAATGTCCAGACAGCCAGCCAAACACGACTTCGCGTCATTCAGCGGCGAGCAAGGGCGTAATGACCATCACCGAACGGTCGCCATCTGGCCGCTGAATCTCGACTCCCTCGACAAAATCCTCCCGGCCCGTGATACGAATCAACCGAGCAAGCTTCGCTAGCTGCGGGACTTTGGGCGCGAGGGAGAGCGTCCATCCCCCGAAAGCGGTGGTCAGGTCCACCACATATAAGGCCTCAAGCGCAGCGCGATCTCCGGCCAGCGTTGCGCGGATACTCTCAATGAAAGCGCCCAGCTCGGGGTAGGACGCAAGAGCCACAGACCGACGCCGGCCGGCGCGTTCAAGAGTGAGCACTCCCTTGTCAATGGTCATGCTTTCGGGGCGGGGCACCATAACCCGCTTTTCCAAGTGCCCTGGGGGCTCATAGACGAGCTCTCCGGAGGATTCGACGGGTTGTTTTAAGAGCGAGATGGTCTGCCGCTCTACAAATCGGACGTGGCCGCCCGGATGGGCGGCGAGTCGACGCATCAGGTCCCCGAGGGGGTCATCCGCATACACGCGGCCGGTGGCGACCAACGCGGATATCGCGAAAAGCATGGCCAAAGGGCGCACGAACCGATCCATTCTGCCCCTTCGGATCACTCGAATTTCCATACTGGCCGCTGATTTTGTGGGACTGAAGACCCAAGTTTGGCGGTAGCCGGCAGGATAGGCAACCAGAAGGGCGAGCGCGTACGTACGGTTAGACGTCGGGCACCAGTCATACACGGCGGGCTCAAAATCGGTACCGGGCCGCGGCATCCAGCGGGGTGGTGCGTCGCGAATCGGAATAGCCGCTGCAATGCAGACGTCGAAGCGGCTCTCATCGCTTTGGGTCGACGGGAGGCCCTAGTCCAGACCAGGCAAACCCATAGACTTGCGTTGCCAACTCACAATCTAAACCTACGGTGCTACCAATGCCGACACCTGCGAATCCTAGTCGTCGTGGGACTCGAGTTCGCGCAGATCACGGCCACGCGTCTCCGGACCGAACACGACGACCAATAAGATGGATGCCAGCGCGGGTACGATTACCGCCGCAATGGCCGTTCCTAGGGACGGCACCAAGGAAAGTACGCTTAGTATCTGAGCGACCAACCCACCGATCTTGCTCCAGCCAGCAACCCACCCAGTGGATCGGCCACGCATACGAATGGGGAAATTCTCAGTCGAATAAGGCAGGAGAATTGAAATTACGCCGCTCGCGCCAACGATCAGTAGAGCCACTGGAATGATTGGATTCGAAAGCATCGGAACGATCGCAAGTTCGTGTAGAAGCAACGCGCCGAGTCCCAGAGTCATTATGGCAGTCGCCGCCAACAACGACCGTTTCGTGCTCCAAGTACTGTATAGGTAGGCGGCGATTACGACCGTTGGCGCTGCGAATAACGTCGATTTCGCGATAATCGTGCTTGCGAGCCCGATGCTTCGCCCGTTTGCCACTAACGCGCTAGGCAACCAGAGCAAAACGCCAAAATTTACGAAGCCCCAGGACAGCGCCGCGAGCGTCAAAGCAGCTGTCGTACCTAACATGCTCGCAGTTTCCGACGGGACGTTCGTCGCACGAATAGCGCTTTTTTCACGCTCGCGCGCCCTAGGCGCCCATTCCTCCTGGGAGATTGCCCCGAAGCGCCGCAGCATGGCGCGGGATTCTTCGAGCCGCCCCATGTGCTGGAGAAAACGAGCCGACTCCGGAATGAGCGGGCTCATTGCGATCAGAATAAGCCCCGTCGGCATATTGAGAAACCACATGATTCGCCACCCGAATGCCGGCTGTAAAAGTGCGGACAGCTCGCTCGCGGCGAAATACCCGCCGATTGTTCCCACTCCCCCAACAAGAACGAGGCACCACCCGCGATGCCGCGTAGGCATAGTCTCAGCAAGAAGTGTGTATGCCACGGGGAGCATCCCCCCGGCCGCCGCTCCCATCAGAAAACACATGCCAACGTTCCACCAAAACGACGGCATTGCGCCGCATATCGATGTGCCAACAAACATGACTGACGACAGCAAAATCGTCGCGCGACGACCGTAGAGATCCGCAAGAGCTCCCCAAACGAAAGATCCAAATGCTGTGCCTAACAGGGCAGACAAAGGCAGCAGCGCGACAGACTTCGGATCCAGTGCATATTCCAGCCGCATTCCCGGCGTAACAAACCCGAGACTTGCGGGCTTCATGATGTCAATCACGAGCGCCACGGCCAACACAATCATCAGGCGCCAATGGGCCCAAGTGAGCGGAGCGTCCTCCGGCGGCGAAATTCGCTCGTAGGTGGCTACCTCGTGCAGGCGCTTGGGCAGCAAACCGAGGCACGCAGCGATGATGCCACCGACGATGCATCCCATGCCGATCAGCATCCCGGCATCTATCTTCATTCCAGCCAGAATGTAACCGCTATCTCGAGCCATCCAGAACATTGGAAGGTGGAGAGCGACCCCGATAGAAACCATGACTGACCCGAGCCAGAAGGCCCAAGCGTTCCGACGATCAGAGAAAAGAAATACCGTTGATGTCATTTTGCATTCGTCCAGGGGTTAGCATCCGGAGAGGGGCGACTATCTGCTGCCAAATTTAGCTGTCGAGTCCCCATTGGGTTTTATTGATTATCATGTCCGAAGTGCCTGTACCCAATTTGGCCGCCTTACCAATCGTCCTCATCCCGCCCCCGGGCAGCCCAGTAGGGCCTGCACTGCGCCGACCCTCCGCCGCAGGACCATAGAGCCGTTCCTCATTCCTCTCGTACTCCCGAAGCACGTAGAGCGAATTGCTTCGGGACTGACCGACAGTCTTTAAGAGATCTGTGCCGCGATCGTCGGGAACCCGCTCATCAGTGACCGAGCCGGATACCGGTTGGAACAGAATCCGACTTTAGCCTCAAGTCGCCGTAAGACCAGCGCACCACTACGACCGCTAACGCGATTTTTGCAAATCCAGTTGCCGCGCAATACGGGCCGGGCTGCCGGCCCTACTTCCGGCGAATCGGAAATCGATCATGCGCCGCACTCGCGAGCCGGACGCGCGGCTGCGATGCAGCAGGGTGTGGCCGATGATGGTGGGGGTCCACGTGTAGGACATGGCTGCAATCAGGCTGTTTCGGGATGGTGCCATTATGAAGCAGTTAAGAGATGCGGCACAGTCTCCGGCCGTGCAGCTATGCTGAGACCATGAACATCTACCGGATCAACTGCGCTCCCGATACCGAGCCCGAGCGCTTTTTCCTGCCTGCTGAAAAACTGATCAGCGGTAATCCCGAGCAGCGGCTGTGGTCGCAATACACCGATGCCAGCGGACAGTTCTTTGCCGGCGTCTGGGAGAGTGACCCGGGTGCCTGGCGCGTGCGCTATACCGAAGAAGAGCACTGCCGCATTGTGTCCGGGCGCAGCCGTCTTACAGCGGCCGATGGCACGGTCACCGAGGTGGGGCCGGGCGATGAGTTTGTGATTGCTAGCGGCTTCGAGGGTATATGGGAAGTGCGGCAGCGCACCCGCAAGACCTATGTAATTTATGAGGCGCGGGTCGTCCTCGGTGATTGATACGCCTTCATTACCGGGGTAATGTATGGACATGAGCATTGCCCAATCCAAGCTTACCGCGCAGGGTCAGATTTCTGTTCCGGCTGAAGTCCGCAAGAAGCTGGGCATTGGCCCTGGTTCTACGATTGAGTGTCATGAGCACGACGACGGCGTAGTGGTGCGGCGGGCAGGTCGCTATAGCTGTGAAGATGTGCATCAGGCGCTGTTCCCTACGCGCGTAGCTGCGGGCGGTGCAACGGATGTCAAGGCAGCGATTGCCCAGTACATGCGCAAGCGCCATGCGGTCCGTTGATACCAATGTTTTGGTGCGTCTCGTCGTGCGTGACGATGCTGATCAAGTAAGGGTTGCCGAAGGCTTCGTGGCACACGGTGCCTGGGTCTCGCAATTGGTGCTGGCAGAGACCTTGTGGGTGCTCGATTCAGTGT
>Ga0114967_10004182_pt1 | contig 11676 bp, 7 predicted proteins | sample M_130628_MF_Meta_FD_92639 | JGI IMG/M metagenome (GOLD analysis project Ga0114967, IMG submission 92639) | Freshwater microbial communities from Lake Montjoie, Canada to study carbon cycling - M_130628_MF_MetaG | ecosystem: Environmental > Aquatic > Freshwater > Lake | place: Lake Montjoie... | reverse complement strand
TGTCGGTCAGTTCATAGGTGAGGGTCGCGGCGCCAACATCACGCTTCACGGGTGCGCGCAGGTTGGTGTACTGGTAGACCGACTTGCCATCACCACCGACCACGGTGTTGAACGGCGAACCGACCGCACCGGTGCCCACGTTAAACGGCACCGTGGCGGTGCCGGCGGCGTTGACGCCCAAAGTCGGGGCGCCAAACGCGGCGCCGAAGTTCTGGAACACACCGGCCGGGCTGATCTGCGCGGCACGGGCGTTGGAGACCAGGATGTAGCTGGGTGCATTGGCGTTGGTGCCGCCGTTGGCCGGGTTGGCTGCGTTGTTGGCAAAGGCCCAACCCTTGGCGCACCAGTCACGGGCGTCGAGGCAGCCTACCGAATCTGACTGCTGGTGCTCGTAGCCCACGCTGAAGTGGCCGCGGCCATTGTTGAAGCCACTGCCGAAAGCGGCAGCGATGTGACGATCCTTGCCATCACTTTCTGATGACTGACCATAGTCGACATCGAGCTTGCCGCCCTCGAGCTTGCGCGCGAGGAAGATGTTGTTCACGCCCGAGATGGCGCCCGAGCCGTAGGCCGCCGACGCACCGCCGGTGACCACGTCCATGCGCTCGATGAGGATGGACGGGATGAAGTTGAGGTCGACGCCATCACCCTGGTTGGTGGGGACGAAGCGGCGGCCGTTGACCAGGTTCAGCGTGCGGCTGCCGAAAAACGGGTTCAGACCGCGCAGGTTTGCGATGGTCGAACCGGCGAAGAAGTTGGCGTTGCCGGTGGTGGTCGGCGAGTTGTTCGACACGTTGGAGGGCAGCGACTTGATCGCATCGCCGACGTTCACGATGCCCATGTTCTTGAAGTAGTCGGCATCCACGACGGTGGTCGGGTTGGCGGTGTCAAAGTCGGTGGTGCGCTTGATGCGCGAACCGGTGACCTGAACTTCGTCGAGCTTGGTGTCGTCAGCGGCAATGGCCTGCGCAGTAAAGCCGGCCAGCAAGGCGGTACCCAGCACGGCGGCCACAGCAGCGCGCACGCGGGTGGACTGAAAATGAGTCAGTGGTGTGTTCAAAACGGCGATCCCCTAGTTATGACCAGATGTATGCGCACTGCTGATGTGTTGCTAAAAAGCAACGCATCTTCCCTAGTTGTCAGTGCAACGCGGTCGGATATAGCCACAAGGGAAGCTAGATGACAAGTAAAAACTGTCGACTCGGCCCAGAATCAGGCGATATGAGGCATTTTCGCAACGCTCCAAAGAAAAAGGCCGCGGCGGTTGCCCGACGCGGCCTTTAAATCAACTTCTGCACTGAGCTGGCGGGCTTATACCCGCCACCTCAGACAGACTTCCCGGTTGGCTCTTAGAACTTAGCCTTCAAGCCCACGAAGAAGCGACGATCCAGAATGTCGTAGTAACCACCACTGGTGGAACCTTGCCCCGTGGTGCCAAGGCTATAACCGGTGGGGTTGTTGCAGCCCGGAGCGCCATTGCAAACAGCCGACAATGCGGTCCCTGCGGGGTATCCAGTCGCAGCAGCCGTGATCGACGGCTGGGTGTCCAGCAGGTTGTCGATACCGACGCGCACCGACAACGTGTCGTTCACAGTCCAGTTCGCTGACAGGTCGAAGATGTTGTAAGCCGCAACCGCTTGATTGGTCACAGGTGTGTAGCCCAGCAGCAATTTGCTGGTGTCACCTGCAGTGACAGCCGCGTTATTGGCGATCGTCGCATTTTCCACCGCCTTGCCAGCCACCACCACCGACGGGAGATTCCGCCAGCGCAGATTCACAGAGAAGTTCGGCAGTGTGTAGCTGAGCGAAGTGAACACACGATAGCTGTAAGCGCCGGCATTGAAGCTAGAGAGGCTGGGGCCCAGTGAACCCTTCCAGTCAACGACCGGATCGTACTTGGCAGGCGACTGCTTGGTCTTGTAGTAGTTCAACCAAGTGCCGTTCACGTTCAAACCGATCGCGCCGGGGATCATGTCGATACCGAGATCGGAGAGATTGGACATCCAGTTCAAGTTGAAGTCCACACCGGAAGTCTTGACCGTTGCCTGATTCGAGTAGGAGATCTGCGTGTTGAGCAAACCGCCAGTGCTCAGATTGCGAGGTGCAAGCTGGCACTCTGACGAAGCTGCCCGGGCCGCAGCGCCAGCAGCATCGGTCACCTGCACGGCGCCGTAGCACAGGAACTGTGCGTAGGTCACCGAGTACGGCAGGATCGCGTCGGCGATGCTGATCTGGTACCAGTCCACTGTCGCTGTGATGCGACGCAGCGACTCCGTCTCGAAGGGAGAACGGAGCACAAAGCCCGCGGTCCAAGTGTCGGCAATTTCGTTCTTGAGGTTCGGGTTGCCGGTCTGGTTCACCCACGCAAAGCCACCACCGGTCGAGCCCGGCTGGTTGACCAGCGGGTTGCGGTAGAAGTAGTTGGCCGCCGTCGCACCCATCTGAGCCTGGCAGATCAGGTAGGCGCTCTGGGCACCAGCCGCGGTCTGGCCAGTGGCCACCACTGAAGGACGCGAACTGGAGTCCGAACCCACGTTCGGTGCTGCACCACCCGCACCGAAGGGCGAGTTGGAGATCAGGCCGCAAGGATCGCCATAAGAGCCGCCGCCGGTGAAGACCTGTTGCAGGTTGAGGTACAACTCGCCCAGGTTTGGCGCGCGGTTTGCGCGGTTGTAGCCGCCGCGCAAGCGCACGTAGTCGTTGAACTCAAGGCTACCGTTGACCTTGTAAGTCGTGGTGTTGCCCAAGTCCTTGTAGTCAGAATAACGACCACCAACTTCAAGCTCGGCACGCTTGAGGAAGGGCAAATCGCTAACTACAGGGATCAACGCTTCACCATAGAAGTCCTGGACTGATGTCTGCGCATCCAAGTAGCCGGTCGGGTACAGGCCGATCACCTGGTCCGTAATGGCTGCAGTGGACTGCAGGATATCGGGGTTGAACTGTGAGCTATTGCGACGGCCCTGGTAGCCCAACGCAGTGCGCACTTCGCCAGCCGGCAGGTTGAACAGCCCGCCCTGGAAGTTGACTTCGGTGATGTCTTGCTGGTTCTGCGTACGAGTCTGCAGAGGTGCTTGGACAATGTACTGGCAATCCTGCGAAGGCGTCGCATCACCCTTAAAGATGGTGTCGTAGTAGCCAGACGTGCAAGGCATGGCAGTGGTGCCAAAGAAGTTGTTGGCACCGGGATAGGTGCCGACCAGGTTGTACACCTTGCCATCGCGGGTGACTGTCTGTCCTGGGCTCGGCGTGCCGTTACCCTGGAAAGCGGTGTTGCGACCGTAGTCGTTCGCAGTCACGACCGTACGCCAGCGCTGCAGTGAGTTGTTGCCGAAAGCGACGTTGTAGGTCGATGACTCACCGCGGGAGTAATACAGCTCGCCCTTCCAGTCCTTGAACGGCAGTTCAAATCGCAGGCCGGCCTCGATTTCCCAAGCCTGGTTAACATCGATCGTACGACGACGGTCGAAGCTGTTGAGCGGGAAGGTTTCCATGATCCAGCCGGAGCTCTGGGCTGCAGAACCAACAGCACCGCGGCTCAGCAGCAGCATAGCCAACTGGGCCGGCACAGGGTGCAGAGCACCGGTCTTTCCCGTCGCGATGAAGCCTGGGTTAGCCAAAGTGCCGGCGAGTCCCGCCGCCACGTTAGCGGCAATGGTGTAGTCCTTGGTTGGATCTACCGGGCTGTCTACAGTTGGGTTGAAGGGGATGGTTGCTTCCCAACCTAAGCTGGCGTTAGTACCGGCCAGGAAGGTCGCGGTCGTGCTCTGCGAGAAGCGGCCGCTGGTGAAGAAGTTGATCTTATCGGTGATGTCGTAGTTCGCTGAGCCCATGAATGCATAGCGAGTCTGCGGCGAGCTGGCGTAGGCCTCGGTCTCGTTGTAGGTCACCTGCTGGATCAACGTCGGACCGTTGGGGCAAACCGCCACGACCGGTGAGGTGCACAGCGTGCTGTCATACTGGTTGACGTACTTATAGCGTTGGCCATCAATCGGCAGGCCGAAGGTGCCCGCGTTGTTACCAACGCCGATGAACAGCGAGCTGTTCGGGTTGAATTTCACCGAGTTGGTAGCAATACCAGAGGTGCGATAGCCCGGAGGATTGGCGGTGCCGTTGGCCCAAGCCACGACACCGGTGCCTGCTGGCTGGTTGATGATGGCGTCCAAGGTCGCAACGTTATAGCCCTGAGTGAAAGGGTTCCAGCCGTTGAGGCCCATCACGAAGCCAAGGAAGTTACCGCCGACAGTCGGGTCAGCCCAACCCTTTTTGTAGAAATCGCGCTTGTTCTCAAAAGCGCCTTCGCGGTTGTAGTACTCGGCAGCGAACACCACGTTGCCGCGATTATCGGCAAACTTGGAGCCCATGATTGCCGAGGCGCGAGTCTCTTGGTTGTCACCAACCTGAGTGATGCCCTGCTGCAGATCGACTTCCAGACCCTGGAAATCTTTGCGCAAAATAAAGTTTGAAACGCCACCGATAGCGTCGGCACCGTAGGTGGCCGAAGCACCGCCCGAGATGATCTCGACGCGCTTGATCATCGACGACGGCACGCTGTTAAGGTCAACGACCATCAACGCATTAGTCGGGGTGGCGCGATGACCGTCCATCAGCACCAGGTTACGGTTGGGACCGAAGCCGCGCAGCGAGACCGACGCGATACCGACAGAGTTGACGGCAGAGATCTGCACGTCGGAGTTGGTGGCCTTGACAGTGGGCGAAGCGGCCGGGTTGAACTCCGGCAGCTGGTTCAGGTAGGACTCGATGTTGAGACCGGACTTTGACTCAAGCGCAGCGGTGTCAACCGAAACCAGCGGGCTGTTTGACACGAAGTCCTTGCGGACGATGCGCGAACCAGTGACTTGGACTTCCTCGAGATTGTCAGCGTCTGCGGCATAGGCCTGCGGCATCTGACCCAGCATGGCGAAGCCACCCAAAGCCATCGCTACGGCCGCACGCACCGCGACCGAGCCGCTCGCAGTAAGACCTTTGGTTTCGGTATGTTTCATCGGATCTCCCCAACTTGTTATTGCCACATTCGGAGTCGAAAAATTGGATGCACGACCAGCGCTTGCATCTGTGTCTCCCCCATCTACTGATCAAGCCACATTTACAAACATCTTTTCAAGCGTTCTGGACAATTTGTTGTCTGTATTTAGCCACAGCGTCTCCAGAATGCCGCATCAGCACGGGAGGGTGTTGCAGCGGCGAAGTAGAGCGGCTGCCCAACCTCTTACGCCTCATGGCAAAGGCGACCCGCTTCAGGCAAGAATGCTTCATGTCTAACCGGGGAATCACATGAACAGACAACTGACTTGGCTGATGCTGGCCGCGACCTGCCTGTCGGCGACTGCGGCAGAGGCACCCTCACAGGCAGTCAATAAGGTCATCGACTGCAGCAAAATGCAGGATTCGCTGCAGCGGCTAACCTGCTACGACCGCGAGGCCGCGGCGCTGTCCAAGAGTGTGACGGCTGCACCGGCTGCGGCTGCGGCCGCCGCCACGCCTCAGCTCTCGCCCTCGCCCTCATCTAGGGCAGGAGCTGCCGCTGAGCCTGTTGCCAAAGCCAAGTCACCCGGCCTGCTGGCGCGGGCCAAGTCGGCTGTGGGTTCAGTGTTCAGTAGTTCGGCTACTGAGGCACCCGAGCTTGCTGCAGCACCGGTCAAAGCTGCAGCCAGTGCGCCGGCAGCCTTTGGTGCAGAACAGATTGTGCAGAAACCCTCTGAGCTTAAGAAAGGGCAGTCTCTGGAACTCAAAGCGACTATTGCGACGCTGCGAGAAACCATGCCGGAGACCTGGTTGTTTACGCTCGACAACGGGCAAGTGTGGCGTCAGGACGAAGTAAGAGTTGGTTTTCAGCCTGAACAGGGCGAGGAAGTGACTCTGCGCAAGGGCGCTCTAGGCTCGTATCGACTGAACCTCGACCGAGATGGCAGTAAAGCTTGGGTGAGGGTGACGCGAATGCGATGAAAGTTGGCTGGGGTGGAAGGATTCGAACCTCCGAATGGCGGGATCAAAACCCGCTGCCTTACCACTTGGCGACACCCCAACAGCTAAACCAAACCCTGCACAGCCCAAGCCAGTGAGCCGGCAGGTACCCGCCCGGCGACCTGACGTGCTTGGGCTTCGGTGGCAAAAGCCGCAAACACACAGGAACCGGTGCCGGTGAGACGAGCCGGTGCGTACTGCCCCAGCCAGTCCAGCGCGGCCGCCACCTGCGGGTAGCGACTGCACACCACGGGTTCACAGTCGTTGTGACTGCGGCCCGCATGGTAGTCGATCATTGTGATGGGCGGGGTATCTCTGGTCAATTCGGCCGCCCCGAAAACTGCTGCGGTCGGTACCGCCACCGGCGGACGCAGCACCACGTACCAGCGCGGCGGCAGCGCCACCGGAGTGAGTTGCTCGCCCAAACCCTCTGCCCAGGCGTTGCGGCCATACACAAACACCGGCACATCGGCGCCCAGCTGCAGCCCCAGGGCTGCTAACTCGGGCAGCGGCAGCTGCAGCGACCAGGCTTGGTTGAGTCCGCGCAGCACTGCCGCGGCATCTGAACTGCCGCCGCCCAAACCACCGCCGGCCGGAATGCGCTTGAGCACGTGGATGCGCACCCCCAAACGGCAGCCGCTGTGCGCCTGCAGCAGACGCGCGGCGCGCACCGTCAGATCGTCGGCATCGGAGAGCGCCGCCAGCACCGGGTCGGCGGGCGGCGGATCGCGGCTGATGACGCCATCGGCAGTCACCTGCAGCTGCACTTCATCGCACAGGTCGATGAGTTGAAACAACGTCTGCAGACGGTGATAACCATCAGCGCGCCGCCCCAGCACGTGCAGAAACAGGTTGAGTTTGGCCGGCGCCAGCACGGACAGGCTCATGGCAGGGTCCATTGATCGATGACCAGCTTCACCCGCACTCCGTCGCGCTGCAGGCTTAAGCGACGCGGCAGCGATGCCGCTAAAGCCGTGTTGCCATAGCGCGCGTAGTCCTGGACTTGTACCTGCCAACCGCCCTGCTCTATCGCCAGCAGGCTCAGCCCGTCGACGCTTAAAGTCTCGGCCGCGGCACTGGCCGGATCGGGTACGCCCAGCAACCAGTAACGCAGACTCTGCAACGGTGGTTCGAAACCCAGACGGCGGGTCAGTTCGTCACGCGCTGATGCACCGGCATAGCGCTGCCCCTGACCGGCCTCGACCTGCAAGCCCTGTGCATCGTTAACCACATGGGCGGCACCGAAGCCCAGCGGTGCGCGCAGGTCCAGCGTGCTGCGCTCACCCTGCTGGTTCCACGCCAGGCTGACGTTAAAGCCCTCGCTGCCCACGGCGGCGGCCACGCGTGCTTCGAGCCTGAAACCGGGTAACGACTGCAAGCCGGCACGGCGCTGCTCATAGGGCAGCGCAGCCGACGGCGCCGCAGGAGGATGAGTCACGCAGGCACTTAAGGCCAAGGCTGCCAGCAACAGCAGCGCGGTACGCACGCGTGCGCTCCTAACGGCTCTTTTTGTTGGGGGCCGGCGCTGCGGTCAACCGGTCCCGCGTGGCCAGAACCAAGGCATTGACCGGGTCGCGGTTGAGGGCCTGTGCCCAGACGTAATGAGCGCGGCCTTCCTCGCCCTGCTTCCACAGCACTTCGCCGAAATGTGCGCCGATCTCGGCGTCGCGGCTGGTGCGCCAAGCCTGCTCGAGCACCGGCACGGCCTGCGCCAGGCGCCCGCGACGGTAGTGGATCCAGCCCAAGCTATCTTGGATGGCCGGGTTGTCCGGCGATACGGCCAAGGCCTGACGGACCAGTTGCTCGGCCCGGTCGAGGCGCTGCGCGTTATCGGCCAGCGTATAGCCCAGCGCATTGGCCACGTTGGGATCACCGGGGCGGTCGCGCAACTGCGCTTCAAAGGTCGTCACGGCTTCACGATGCCGGCCGGCCCGCTCGAGCATCGTGGCGCGCTGATAAGCGAGCGTCGGGTGCGCCGGGTATTGACGCAGGGCGGCATCGAGGTCAGCGACCGCTGCGGCCGCATCACCCTTATTGGCCCGCAAGTGCGAACGCGCCACGATGGCCTCGATGGCGTTATCGGGATGCGCCTGGATGTACAGGTCGAGCAGCTCTAAGCCTTTGGCCTCCTGACCCTGCAGCATCAACACGCGGGCGGCACCGCTATCGGCCACCAGTCCCATACCCGACTCAGCCAGCAACGCATAACCACGCAGCGCGCGGGTCAGATCACCGCGACGTTCGGCCAGTTGCGATAGCGCCAGCATGGCCACGCCGGAATTGCCGCGTTGCCCCAGCAGGCTGGTGAAGCGCTTTTCAGCCTCAGTTTCATCGCCCTGCTCGAGCGCCTGCCCGCCCAGGCGGCGATCGGCCGCGGCCGTGTAGCGGGAATCTTCGCGCAATCGCAGCAGCTCGGTGCGAGCCTGTTCGCCGCGGTCGGCGCTGGCCAGCAGATCGGCCACCAGAAACACATCGTCGTCACTCAACTGCTCTTGCACGGCGCGCACGCTGGCCACTGCCGCATCGGTCTCACCCAGCAGCGCACGGGCACGGGCGGCCAGCAGCTTCGCCTGCAACAGCTGCGGCTCTATGGCCAGCGCACGTTCAGCCAACTGCACGGCACGGCGCAGGTCATAGGCATGCAAGGCCAACGTGGCAGCAGCCATCACCACATCGGCACTGCTGTTGTCGTTGAGGATGACGTCGGCAAAGACGCCATGAACCGCCGTGGACTCAGACTCGCCCTCCAGCAGCTGCGCGAAGCGGCCGGGGTCCTGATTACCCGCTGTCGGCGAATCGTGCCAGGCACTGAGGGCCTGACGGGCTTGATCCAGGCGATAGAGCTTGAGCGCGATCAGCGTGCGCGCCAGTGCGGCATCGCCGGCCCGGGGTGCCAGCGCTTGCCAGCGATTGCCGGCAGCTTGGGCGGTGGCCAATTGCTGGCAGCCCAGACCCACTTGCGTGGCATGTGAGGCCAGGCTGACATCGCTTGAGGCCAGCGTGGCTTTGAGATACGCCTCGGCGCCTTCGCGGCACTTGCCCTGTTGCAAAGCCAATTCGGCCACTACAACAGCGGGGTCGTTACGCCACGCGGGCGGCGCAGTGCGTTCCGCGGCAGCCACAGGTAGCGCCGGCAGCAACAGTGATGACAACAGAGACAGGGCGGCAAACGCCCGATGGAAGCGGGTTTGAGGCATCATGCGGCCGACTATATGCCTAACCTTTGCAGCCGTCCCGCTTGAAAGCCTCGCTACGCACCAAACTCGAAAAGACCGCCGACCGCTACGAAGAAGTGGGGCACTTACTGGGCGATCCGTCCATCGGCGGCGGCTCGACCCAGTTTCGCGAGCTATCCATGGAATACGCGCGCCTCGAGGCCGTGGCGCAGGGCTTCGGTGCTCACTGCGCGCTGGAAGCTGAACTGCGCACCGCGCAGGAATGGGCCGCAGACAGCGACCCTGAAATGCGCGGGATGGGCGAAGACGAACAGCGCCGGTTGCTGCCGATGCTGGAGGCCAGCGAGCGGCAACTGGGCTTGCTGCTGGTGCCGGTCGACCCGCGCGATGAGCGCAACATTTATCTGGAAGTGCGCGCCGGCACCGGTGGTGACGAAGCGGCGATCTTTGCCGGCGACCTGCAGCGCATGTATGTGCGTTATGCCGAAAACCGGGGCTGGCAGGTCGAACTGCTGAGCGAAAATCTGGGCGAGCACGGCGGCTATAAAGAAGTGATCAGCCGGGTGGTCGGGCGCGGTGCGTTTTCGGCCTTTAAGTTTGAGGCCGGCACACACCGCGTGCAGCGCGTGCCCGCCACCGAGGCCCAAGGTCGCATCCACACTTCGGCTTGCACGGTGGCCATCCTGCCCGAGGAAGATGAGATCGACAGTATCGACATCAACCCGGCCGATCTGCGCGTAGACACCTTCCGCGCCTCAGGCGCCGGCGGTCAGCACGTCAACAAGACCGATTCGGCGATCCGCATCACGCATATTCCGACCGGCGTGGTGGTCGAGTGTCAGGACGAACGCTCTCAGCACAAAAACCGCTCGCGCGCGATGTCGCTGCTGAAGGCGCGCCTGCTGGCGGCCGAACGTGAGAAGCAGCAATCGGCACAGGCGCAGTCCCGCAAGCTGCAGGTGGGCAGCGGTGATCGTTCGGAACGCATCCGCACCTATAATTTTCCGCAGGGCCGCATCACCGACCACCGCATCAACCTGACGCTCTACAAACTGGCCGAAGTGATGAACGGCGGGCTCACTGAACTACTGGAAGCCTTGCAGACCGAGCATCAGGCCGAAGAGCTGGCGGCTCAGGTCGGCGAATGACCGTCCGCGGTCAGCACCGCCCGGCAGCTGACCAGCACCGCGCTGACGTAGATGACAGGCAGCGACAACAGCGCCGTGAACACCACTTGCGAGATCAGCGCGCCGTTCTGTGCGCCGGCTTGCCCCGCTGCCACCATGACTACGCCATAGAAAACGCCCGTGAGCATGATGAACACCAGCACGCCGGCCAGCACCGACAGCCAGGTCAGGGTCAAAGGCCACAGGTGACCGCGGGTCATTTGCACACTGCGGCGACAGGCGGCCAGCGGACCGCCCTGCTCGAGCACTGCTGCAAGCCAGGCCAACGACAATGCGACCAGCGGCAGCAACAAGGGCGCCAGCAGCACATAGACGATTGCGGTGACCACCGCCGCCGGCAAGGCTCGCAGGCTGCGGCTGAAGACAGCCCAAAACGACACGCGCCGGCCTTCCACCAAGGCCTGCTGACGCAGCGCCACGGCGCCATAGCAGACCAGCATCACCAGCACCGTGCCGGCGTACAACAACCACCAGCCAAGGCCATGGTCCAAACCACGCACCTCACCGCTGCGCGTGGCCAGTGCGCCGGGCGCGCCACTGACCACCACGCCCAGCAGCGCCAGCGACAGGCAGTGGGGCCAGCTGAGCAGAAACAGCCGGCCCGCAGCGCGCAACACCTCCCCGGCCTGCAGGCGCCGCGGCGGTATCCAGCGCAGCGCGGGAGACGATGACATGACACCAGACGACCCAGCAGAAGAATCAGGCACAGCGGTCTCCACGAGTAAGCCTGTCAATTTAACAGACCCCCGGACGCTGACTGCGTTGTTGCATCGGGCCCAGGCGCTGGGCCTGTCGCGACTGGATGCGCAGCTGCTGCTGGCGCGGGCCACAGGCCTGGGGCGTACCGCGCTGCTGGCCCACGGCGAACAGCCGGTCACCGAGATCGCGCAGCAGCAGTTTGAGCGAGAGTGCCTGCGCCGCTTGGAGGGCGAACCGCTGGCCTACATCGAAGGTCACAAAGAGTTCTGGTCGCTGGCGTTGCAGGTCAATAGTGCCGTTCTGGTGCCGCGGCCGGAAACCGAGTTGCTGGTCGAACGCGCACTGGCGCTGTTGCCTGCGCAGCCTCTGAACGTGGCCGATCTGGGCACCGGCAGCGGCGCGATCGCACTGGCCTTGGCCCACGAACGACCGCAATGGTCGTTGCTGGGGGTCGACCGCTCGACTGCCGCATTAAACGTGGCACGTGACAACGCCCGGCAGCTGGCGATAAGCAATGTGGACTGGCGTTGCGGCCACTGGTGCGAGCCACTGGCCGGCAACCTGTATGACGCCATCGTCAGCAACCCGCCCTATGTGGCAGCCGATGACCCGGCCCTGCAGGCGCTGCG
>Ga0114967_10004179_pt1 | contig 11682 bp, 17 predicted proteins | sample M_130628_MF_Meta_FD_92639 | JGI IMG/M metagenome (GOLD analysis project Ga0114967, IMG submission 92639) | Freshwater microbial communities from Lake Montjoie, Canada to study carbon cycling - M_130628_MF_MetaG | ecosystem: Environmental > Aquatic > Freshwater > Lake | place: Lake Montjoie... | reverse complement strand
GCTCTAACTGGCTAAACGCTGGTAATACTGAGTTCAAGCTGACTCATGATAACTGCATGCGCTATCTGGCCTACAAAATGGGCCGCATCACGATTTCCAAGCTAATGGAGATCCATCCGAAGGAAGTGCATGCACTGGTTATTGGAAAGCACTTTGGCGTTCCTGGATTCTACACCAAGCCCTTCTATTACTGATACCATTCAGTAAAATTGAGCCTGTAAACAATATTTTTTATAGCATCAGTTTATTCTCAGGGCACATGTAAAGTTGGCTGCTTCTATAGCAGAGGCAGAGAAGTATCTTGCTGAGAATCCTAAAATCAATAGTGTCCTGCTACCCTGCCATTGTGATGCACAGTATTGTTCTATATATTGCTCATGTCTTCCTGGGAGGGTGAATGAGGCAAAGGCCAAGATGGCGAAGATGGATCTTGTTCAAGTTACTTCGTCTATTACTAAGCACAACACATACAACTATCAGCATCATGTAGATAATTGTGCGTGTGGAACCTGTTACAAGGCCCGCATGGATTCTGGAACACAGGGTGCATGTAAGAAGACTAATGATATGACTAAGTAATATTAAAATTGAATAGTTAATATACTTATTTTTTATCCACTCTCACTATTATGGCAGATATAATGGTAATGCGCGGGCCAAATGTGCCAAGCACCCAGCAGCCTCAGCAAGAGTATCCGCCAGTATTACCAGGGCAACCTGAGCAAGCATTAAGTGCTCTAGCCACTTCCCAGTTAATCATCACACCCCCTCTTCTTACACCCTATCACAGGGCCAGAACATCACTTGGGGAAAACTCAAATCCCTCACTTCTTGTCTTTGACTGCGACTATACTATATGGCCATTTGACTGTGACAAGAATGTCGTTGCGCCATTTATGAAATCTACCTGGTCTGGTGTCTATGATTACTTTGGCCGTCCCTCTAATGCATATCATGATGTTGCTGGCATCTTTGGTGCAATTCTTGATGCTGGGATTCCTGTGGCATTTCTGTCAAGAAATCCTAGTGCTCATTCTGTCAGAGAACTTCTGGAGGCATTGCCATGTCTTAATAAGGTAGGTGCAGTGGAGAAGTCTCTTTGGGACACCATGCCTTCGCCACAATACTTTCACGCCTATAGTAGCGGCGGTATTGGCAAAGGTAAGGATCGGCATTTTACAGCACTCCAGGCGGTTTGCGGTATTCCATTTGCGGATATGCTATTCTTTGATGATAAGATAGATAACATAGAAGCTGCATCTAGCAAGGGTGTAACATCAGTGCATCTTAAGAGGAATGGCCTCACTGTTTCTGCATTTATTAACGGTATTGAGGGTTGGCGTAGGAACAGATTGCCTGTTCTGAATCTCTAGGAAAAATTGACATCTTCTTCTGAATATTTTTTAGTATGGATAGGGATGAAGCAAATTACATGAGGATAAATGAGATCTTATCTTATGTATTTCCATCAGGGATTCTCAGAGTTTCCACTGATCCAGTTGATCAGACAAAACCCTTATGGGAGGAGGATATATGGGAATCTCTTTCTGAGGATGCAAAAGGAAAATATATTGGTGCTCTCAGAGAATCTCTGATTATTCTAGCCAAATATGATTTCTTTCTCAGAGATGTAGAAGTATATCTTCAACCTAATGGAACCCTGGTAGTATGCAATCTTGCTAAGGTGCATCATCAAAGACCCCGTGATGGTCTGAGAGTAGAATCGGCAAAGATTCTTCCTGTCTCTATTATTTCAAAGGGATTCTTACAGTAAAAAATGGTATACATTTAATGGGTTTCTAGATTCTATGCAATTATACTATGTCCCTTCAGAAAGGCCTGCCACTCCAGCATTACACTCCTATCCCAATAGTTCATCGGTGGCTTTATAGGAGTTCCCATCGCTATCAAGACATTCTTGATGTGCTCCTTGTATCCAGGAAAGCTTGCCTCCATCTCATCCATGGCCCGCTCAGTAATCTTTGTGGGGTGACCTGGGTGCAAATAGCAGCCATTTACCGTGTCAAACCAGCGGATTGGATTCTTATAGAGGAACTTAATGCTGCTTATCAGATCATTGTGAGAATCTTCCTCATACTTGCGCTTCTCTTCAGCGTGACTAATATCATACTCCATTCTGATTTGCCTGAGAACTTTCTCAATCTGCGGCACGCTACCCGCATATCCATGCATCGCACAGGTGCTCAAAATATTTGTCTCAACATTCACAGCATCTAGGCCAAAGCTGCCACCTGCGAGCCACTCATCGCATGCGGATAAAATCCGATTAACCACTTCGTATGGAATCTGCTGCTGCTTGAACTGCCTTCGACCATGGAACTTCTTGATTCTCAAGACAAAGGAGTCCCAATCCTTTAGAGCCATGGTATAGTTGTAAAGCATAATATGTGCAGAGGATCCGCTGTGATTGTTAGACATTGCCATAATAAGCTGGCTCCCAATCTCGCTGTTGAAGGGGTAGGTGTCTCTTTCCTCGTCAAACTCATAGGTCTTCAGCCACTCTCTAGACCCCTCCACCTTATCAAGTGCTGCTCGCAAGTCATTATAATAGAATTTGTCAGTTTCAGAGGGAATCCAGTCAAATGTCTCCACTGGCTCCTTGTTATGCACACCGGTCTGCTCGGCAAATGCCGGCCAACCGCCGACAATTATCTTCTTACTCTGAAATGCCATTGTATTTGGGGGTATAATTAATTGTAATATGGATTGCTTCAATTTTATTTTGCTGAATGCCGCAAAAGTTGAGCCTAGCCAGCGTAATAGCCTAGTATCACATGGTAAATCTTGAGAGACTTGAATTTCTTAAGAATAAGTTACATGATCTTCTTTCTCAGGCAGAAGAGCTAAAGCATATGATTGAGCAGCGTGATGCTCAGAACCAGATAGTCACTAGCGATACTTCAAGCGATGAATCTGCAGCTTCAGATACAGAGGTAGAAGAGCAGGAGTCTGAGCCAGAGCCATCAAGCTGGTGTTGCTGTTTTATGCGAAAACAAAAATTGAACTAAGGCTACCACATAATACTATTACCCCTTACTTAATAAAAAGAAAACATGAACAACCGTGAGTCTTCTATTAAGGCAAGCAAGAATAAGCTCCGCGGCATCCTGGAGGAGCGCGTTGCAGTAGCAAAGCAGAAGGCCAAGCCAGAGCCTCTTAGCCCTGAGGATCAGATGGCTGCAGATGCAAAGGCCAGTGCTAAGGCGCAGGCCAAGGCAGAGGGATTTGCACGATTTCTGGCTAAGAAGGCAGAGCGAAAGCGTCTGCGGTCCAAGCACCATGCCCCCGCATAAGCAAACGTGCAGCTCAAAAAATTGACAAAATATATCCATATCTTTTTTTACTCATCTATGGATACCCTTCGTCGGATTAGAATTGCAGATATTTCTAAGTATGACCTTGACTACGCCAACCAGTCTCTTGTGTGGTCAAAGGATAAGCTCGACCAGTTGAAGAATATTCATTACAGTGGAGATATTCCTAATGCGCTGTTTCTAGATATTCACCTTACTACTGACGACATTTACCTTCTGGAGAAGAGGATTGAGAAACTTCTAGATATGCAGCTGGAGGAGTATCATGCGGCGATGCCAGCGTATTCATGGGATAAGAAGAAGGCATGTATGCTTCTACGACGGGCAACTGATCCAGATATTCTCCGTATTTCACTGGAGAAACTATTTCCTGCTATGGCCGATGCCTTGTATCGCATTCCTCCTGCGACTAGGCTAGATGCCCTACGAAACTTTGCTGTAATTATGAAGAGCCAGGGATATATTAGTGTCCAGCGTTGCAAGGAGCTTATTGGCGACTGTGCTCTTTATGAGTAAATACTAGTAAAATTGATAAAATAAGCCATTAAATATTTTTTACACAATGGCCGAGTCTCACATCTTGATTACCCTCTTTCATGACCTTAAGGCTAAAATTCATGATCTTAATTCTAAGAGTGCTATGATGGATGTATCTGGAATAGAGGGAATGAAGGAAATCGTCAAGTCATGTGGTGTAATGGATAGCTATATTGAGTCGTTTGCCTTCAAGGAGGAGCATCGTATAAATATGGGACTTACATACCATACAACCCACTTTACTCTTTCTCCAGCTTCTAGAAGTAAGAAGATAGCAGGACCCACTGCCGCTATGCGTCGTTATGCCGAGAAGGAAGAGCAGAAACTAATGGATAGAATTGACCAGACAATTCAGATGGGCAAGCAGCTAGATGCGAATCAGGATAAGCCCTATTTTACAATTGACTGCCAAAATTGATGGTTTATCCTAATTCAGCTTAACACAATGCAACCAGTTGATTATATTGACTTACAGTCCTATTGCCAGATGTTTAATTACTGCTATGCCTGTTATCTTGTGGATGTCCAGGATCCAGAAATTCTCTGCAATGGCCTCTGTTATCATTGCCATGGAGCGCGCTGGGATAAGATGAAGCATGCATTCTCCTTATCGGTCTTATCTCATACTCTTTCAGAGTTAACGCTGCAGTCAAAGTGGTATGACCTGTATCATTTAGAATACAAGACTAGGCTGGGTTCAAGCTAGTCATGGAAAATAAAATTGACTAAGGTAATTGAATAATGTAAGTTACCTTACAAATGGAGTGCTCTATTTGTTACTCTGAAATCACTTCTGCGACTGGCAAGGTTGAGCTTTCATGCCTACACCCGTTTCACTTCTCTTGTCTCACACAATGGTTTAACAAGCAGAAGTCTCAGGGCTCACATGAGAACTGCCCCCTCTGCAGACACGAGTCTAATGATTTTGAGAAGATGCCACTTCCTGCCCCAGTTGAGGAGGAGGATCAGGATGAGGAGGAGGATGTGTGGGAGGAGGAACCTAGCCTACACTATATTCTTGCACAGGAGCGCACAAGGCAGCGTTTTCAGCTCCTGAAGGCCACAAAGACTCCTGAGGAACTGCAGCTTTATGCTGCTGGCCTAATCAAGGCGTGTTGGCTTGGCTATCAGGATCGCCTTCTGTATTATGACCGGATATACAACAGGGATATGATTATCAGGCATAAGAAGTATATCGCAAATGTCCAGAATCACCTGAATGCTGACTTGAACAAGGCAAAATTTCTCAAGGCTACTCTTGGCCTTTCTCGCTATCAGGTTAAGCTGATGGCTGCTAGGAAGATACAGCTTATTTGGCGCAGTCTGCGAAAGCCTAAGCCCGCAGCAAGGAGGGTGATGATATGTGGAACATGGCGAGAGATTCGCTCTGGAGTCTGGGAGCGCATTGTTATGAATCCTGAGGATGATGCACCTATAATCTTTGTTGGCCCTAATCCGCCTCTTATTAGTTAGCAGGCCAAAAAAATGCGCGCCCCAAAAATTGAGTGGCAACGGCGCCGTGTTGTTAGTGTGCCCTAGTAGCGCAATGGATAACGCGTCAGCCTTCTATCAAGGAATCAGCTGAAGATTGTGGGTTCGATCCCCACCTAGGGTATATAAACCGTCTTAGCTCAGCTGGTAGAGCGTGTGGCTTTTAACAGGCTTAGGCCATGTATGAGACCACAATGTCGCGGGTTCGATCCCCGCAGGCGGTAATTTTTTTTGCAAGGGTAAAATTGACCTCCCTTAGACCTGTATTTTGTATATACAATGCTTGTTGTTGCGCCTACTGTTTCTTACTTTAATACTGGCTACTTTATTGCATTTTACACCCTTATGTATTATATTATCTACACTCTTATCTATAATGTGGGGTTTGCAGATGCTAAGGCACATGCACAGCAAGAGCAAGATGCATCAGTTCCAGATTCTTCTTCTGTATCTGATTCGGTTCTGCAGGCTCAGGAGAATCAGTATGGCCTCCAGGAGGAACTGGATGATGAGCAGGCTCAGGCAGATGATAATATTAACCATGACTACACACCCACCCCTTATAATCACGCTCTCTGGCCTTCTCCGCGCCCTATAAACTTTGTTCGAGCGATTATTAAGACAGAGCCTGACTTCAAGCTATATGGTCGTCTAACTCATGCAAATGCAGTAGATCTTCTTGCTCAGCGGGCATATATGTCTAGGAAGGAGTTTCTTAGGACAAATCCACTCTCTTATTCTGAGAGGTATATGAGAGGTATGAATGCACTCTACCTCTTGAAGGATAGTATTCATATGCTAGAGGATACATTACGTAATCAGTCTTATATACAGCATTTGCGTCATTTTGAGAATGATCGCAGTGTATACCCCCGCTATTAATAGTCTAACGCCTACATTAAAAATTGATACTATTTTTCATGTATACTATGTATAATGAATTTTCAACGGGCATATGATGTTTCGTTTGTTGCCGACGACCTTTTTAGACGTGGTCTAATTAATGCTATAGAGGCTATCAATATGGCTTGCACACCAATAGTGAATGCATGGCTCTATGTAGAGTCTAGGGAGATTGCTCAGGACTATAACCGAGTAATTGATCCCAGTGACACTATGAAGAATATAATCTTTAATCACATGAAAATATTCTCCCACAGTGGCGCTAGTATTACGACTACAATTAATGCTCTAATCAGCCTTGCAAGTGATTATAATGGCTGGAAGCGAATGCAGGAGGAGGCAAATTCTCTTATTGAGGGTGATCTACGAATTATAGAGCAGTTTAGACAGAATACTCTAGTTCCTTATTACCGTTCAATGAGTGGCGGTGGATCTACACGGGTGCGAGCAGGACCGATTGTTAGTGAATTCCTAGAAATGTATGATAGAATTACCTATAATTGGATACCAGAGGTTCGTCGCACGTATGATGAGGTAGTAAATTTACTTGGATATACCTTAGATGAAAGACTAACACTCCTTGATGATATTCTTACAAATATATATAGTTCGAAGCGCCTTTCTAAATATAGAGATAGCTTGAAGACAATGCAGGCTAATGAAAAAAGAATGGATGATATGCATAATAAGATTATTACCGAGCAGATTCCAATTCTAAGGGCTGCAATTGAGTCTAGAAATCCAATTGCACTTAAGGCTGCACTAAATCCTGGTTGGAGTTCTATGCGTATTTGTGAATTAAACGAATATAAAGAGGCTCAAGCATTACTGGGTGAACTATCATCTTCTTGAGTCCAGGTAGACGAGAACAGTTCATAGGCGCCTGGATCTGCTTCCTTCATCTCTTTTGCTTTCTTTACTAGGTCATCATACGCCATAGTATTACCAGTTGTATCTACTTCAGCCCTAACAACCTTTAGAAAGGAATTCCAAATCTTAATTCCATCTGATAGCTTTTTTGTTTTAATTACACGCTTTACTTTAGTCGGTGCGATTTGCTGGGTGGCTATTACAGGAGTATGGCTTACTATCTCTGCAGATGTATTTGCCGCGAGTCTTGCTTTCTCTAATTTCTTAGCCTTTGCAAGAAGAAGCTCCTCAGGCGTCATCTCAGAATAGGGCTTTGGCCCCCTTCTCTTTTTTTCAGCTGCCTGTGAATCTGGAATATGTGAGCTGTGCGAGCTTGATTCAGATACTACTGAATTAAGTGAACTGCCACAATTCTGACTTACCTCAGAGATATTCTCAATGAACTTAAACAGATACTTCTCTGCCTTTTCCTCGGAGAATCCAAAGTGCTTCTGTAGACAAGTCCCTGGATTAAACTGCTTAGAAAAGCTAAGTCTCTCTAAGTTGTGCAGGAACTTGAATACCCGCGCCGTTTCCTCCGAGGATTCTGCATCCATTTCCTGTTTTATAGAGGAAAGCTCTTTTAGAGTTTCTTTAATTTCATCTTCTATATGCTGTAGACTATCAAGAATATCCTTATCTGATAGCGGCATTTATATCTAGTGCTTTCCAGTACTCACTACTAGGCGTCAATTTTTTCACTAATATAAATCAGTCTAAAGTTTATTTAGATATAGTATATATGTTGCATCCTTACCGTGTTCTAAGACAGGATATTACAAGTGGTTTGGTAGATGCTACTTATTATACTACTCTTATAGATGCTTATAGGGGATGTATACCTGATCATACTTCTCATCGATGTCATCTAATGATTAATGGATTACAGGATAAATTAAATGATGGAGAAGATCTTATTCGCGTCACCTGTTATCCTACGAAAGTATATTGGCTTGAGTGTCTAATGCGAAAAATTATTCCAGCACCAATTCCTCAGTTACCTTCAAAAATTGACTGCGGTCATTCCCTAGAGTAAAAGTATACCCAGATGGTTTCCACTCGTAGTCATTCTTCTACGAACGCATCTCTCTACGCTGCAGCTCGCACCCTGCTAAGCCTGCGTAATTCTTCTGTTACTACTGCTGCTACTCCTGCTACTGCCACCACTACAACTGCCCAGTCATACAAGGCTGATTCCAAGTTTATGACTCTCTGGGAGAATTGGTATCATGCATTTCTTTCTGAGGCAACGGATGAGAACCCTTCTTATCCTATTGCCGATCGCCGTTCTCAGGCAACGAGTCGCTGGGTGACCTTTGCTTCTAAGCAGATGCGCTGCACTGAGTCTGTTGTTCGTGCATGGCTTCGTCAGGCTGACCAGAAGGCTCTTCTGAATGCATGCGCCTAAGAATTCTATAAATAAAAATCAGCTATATCTTAATTACTTTTTTATTTGTCTAATTGCAATTACTCAAATAAAATTGAAGGGTTGGCAGCAGCTAGTCTACTTAAAAATGGCAACCCGAGTCATTAAGCTAAAGAAGCTAGTTCAGGTTATCTTGCAGCCGACCTTGCAACCAGCATTAGAGCCAGATAAGACCCTTAAGAGGGTAATAAAGCTCAAAAAGATCACACAAGATGAGCCTCTAAAGCAGCCTCGCATTATAAAGATTTCTAGTCTACCAGTTCCTCCTATTCCAGGGCAATCTCAACGTATGACTAAGGCAATGGAGGCGTTTGAGTCTATTAGGGAGTATTATACCAATCGTGGACTGCGTATTCCGCAATCTGATATTAAGTGGTTCTATGAGGAGCAGAAGCGAGAGAAGGCAGAGTATGATGAGTTTTGGGCACGCTGTGCAGCAACTAAGGTGTTTATTGATGGGACTCTTTCTGGTCACGATGACAGGACAATTAGTCTAGCGATGAAAGTGGCTAGAGAGGCAGAAAAAAAGATGCCTGTCCTTGAGACAGATATTGGTCCTATGCCTGATCATGGGACACAGGCATTCTGGGCATGGTGTCATAAGAGAAAGAAGTTAAAAGAGCAGAAGGAGGCTGCAATTATTGCGGCTGGGGGAACGGTTCCTTTACCGAAGAAGAAGCAGAAGAAGCCGAAGGCTTAGGAGTCTCAGAAACTATAGGCGTTGTCTCATGGCTTGCAGTTGGCGTTGGAGTCGCATGTCCTACAAAGCTCAAATCTCCATACGAGCACCTGTGCCCCTTCACATTTAATGTTAGACCAGGTGACTCGTATTTTTCAATGCAATGGTGAATCTTAGAATCCCAGTCCCTATTGTAGGCACTTGCTATCTCAAGAGCCTCACTCTTAGTAAAGATTGCCTCGCCATGACCGGTAGCGCCTGTGATAAGAGAAGTCCAAACAATTCTGAACATGGTGATACTTACTTAACCTAGAATCATTATTCAATTTTTATCATTATTTATAGGCTTACTATATAGAGATGCCCACACATTCTAACTCTCATAAGTCAAAGGGGCATAAGAGAGAATCTGCTGCCGAATCAAGGAAGCATGCAAAGGTGAAGGGAAGAAAGACGCGTCGTGCAACAGAAAGTTCTAATCTAGTTGTTTCTGAATATGCTAAGAAACTGCGTGAGGGAAAGAATGTAGGTGCAATGTTCTTAGCAGTAGTTGAATCTGCACCCGGCGGTGGGCGCTTTGAGGTTAAGGATACTAAGTCTAATGAAATAGTCAAGGCTCACCTTACTCCTGCGTTATCTATGAGGGCTGCAAAGTATGCAAATTCCACGGCCTTAATTGCAGTTCGCAAGGGCAGCCATGTATTAGTTGATGGTAATATTATTAGGGCGGTAGTTCCCCACGGCAGGCTTTCTGCGGTCAGGGAAGCAAACGAGAGTAGTGGTAGTAAAAATAGTATATTTAGTCGCAGTAGCAGTGGAACTCGTAAGAATAGATCTTAAGTCTTCTTGAACTTCCTAAATCCTCCTGCCGCCTTAGCCTTGAGCCCTGCCTCAAAGATTTCACCCGCTTGCTGAGCAGTTAATGTATCCAGATCTGTGCCTTTTGGAATAGAGACACATACTGGTTTTTTACTAGAGGACGTAGTGCTTCCACTACTCTTCATCAGATAGGGTCCATATTGTCCAGTGCGAATCTGGAAAGGCCCTAGAGTTCTAGCAGGACTCTCCTGTTTCGCTTGTAGTTTCACGATTATATCCTCTAGAGAAGTATCTGGCAGACAATTCACACGTACACCATTACATTCCGCATAGAGACCATAGGGTCCTTTTTTCTTTAGAATCTGGTGGCCATTATATTCACCCATTGAATCTCCTGCCATTTGTTTACTCTTCTCTTGAATAAATGCAAGAGCTTCCTCTTCAGTAATACTTTGTAATTGCTTACCAGGAGGCCAGCCATAGAAGATAGTCTTATCCTTGTTTCCATCGGTATCTTCCTTGAGAAGTAATGGACCCTTCCCTGTCATTACCGCAACTAGACCATCGCTAAATTCCTTTCGCTTAGAATTCACCTGGGTGCCCCCACTTTTAGATTTAAGCGTCTCATATCGGTCCTTATATGACTTCCAGGTGTCCTCTAGCACTTTTTTCCATGGCTCAGAACCTTCCGCTATCTTGTCCAACTTGGTTTCCATAGCAGCAGTAAAGTCAAAGGCAAAGAGATCTGGGAAGTTTTTCAGGGTGAAATCAAGAATAGTAAGACCTAGTGGAGTGGGTGCTATGCGAGCCTTCTCACCGCCCTTTTTTATCTGAAATGCTTCTATTGTAGCCGGCCACTGATTTACTCCAGATAAGCTATATGTCTTGGATTGCTGTATTGTCTGAGGTATATCCTTAATTTCAATGTAAGCCTTATCTACAATGGTGGAAATAAGAGATGCAAAGGTTGATGGGCGTCCAATACCCTTCTTTTCAAGCTCGCGCACAAGTGTGGCCTCAGTAAAGCGTCCTTGGGGCTTAGATTCCTGAGGCGTTGCCTTCAAGCTTTTCCATGATATACCCTGCCCTTCCTTAATTCCTTCAGCTAGTTTCCATGATGTCTCTGCTGATTCCTCAGGTTCATTTGCCTCCTTATCCTCGGCTAGTGCAAGGGAAATCTGAGATTCCTTCTCATCGGCAATCTTCCACCCTTGGAATAAGGTGCGTTTCCACTTGGCTTCCCAGGGTAGCTCAAGATCATCACCCTCAAGGTCAAACATAATAGTCCTGCTCTCTCCCTTAGCTTGGGCCATAATTGATTGAATTGCTCTTAGCCAGATGAGATGGTAGATTTTCTTATCCTGGTTTGACCAATCCTCTGATTCTGGTAGCTGGCTATTCTCAAAATGTGTTGGCCTGATTGCCTCATGTGCTTCTTGTGCAGCTGGGGTTGCATTAGCAGCAGCCTTAGCCTTTTGACACACTTGCACCTTTGCCTTTAGTTCTCCCATATATTGCTTACCCCATCTGGCCTCTACAGTTCGCTTGGCTAGTTGAATGGCCTCATCACTCATTATTGTCTG
>Ga0114967_10004175_pt1 | contig 11691 bp, 4 predicted proteins | sample M_130628_MF_Meta_FD_92639 | JGI IMG/M metagenome (GOLD analysis project Ga0114967, IMG submission 92639) | Freshwater microbial communities from Lake Montjoie, Canada to study carbon cycling - M_130628_MF_MetaG | ecosystem: Environmental > Aquatic > Freshwater > Lake | place: Lake Montjoie... | reverse complement strand
TAAATCGTCCCTTCCCCTCGTTACACACGATGAGGCTTCCGTCTAATGCTGATTCATTCTTATCATGCATGGACAGTACAGATCGGTAGTTAGGCTTAAAGTTTTCTGCAAAATAGATTCCTCTTTCCTGGATCCAATCGCTGAAATCGGCTTTCGTTATCTTATTAGGGAAATTTAGGATTGGGTCAGTATCATCGAAAAGTGAAACATCTGCATCTTCTTCTGTCACTCTACCTCGTGAAATGGAAAGTGGCTTAGGACCAATCTTATCTCTAAAAAAGGGGGAATTGTTGCTCGTATTATATTGTACAACCATATTACCACCTTGCCTTACATAATCCATAAGTATCTCGTGTTTTTGTTCAAGCCACTCGTGAACATTATAAGCTCGGATACCCATAACAACTGCATCAAACTGATTCAATTTACCGAGTACAATATCATCTTGTGATAGCATGGTGACATTGAACCCCATTTGCATTAATGCTGCAGGAACTTTATCTCCTGCGCCTGCTAGGTAGCCAATTTTTGAACCTGCTATTTTCAGGTCAACTGGCATAAATTGCGTTGTATTGGTAATGAAATAATGTTGAGTTGGAATATGGTCGTATTGAATAGTTTTCATTCGCTTGTCAAATGCTTTTCTATTCACCCCTTGAAAGCCCTGAAGAATAAGCGATTTTTTTTCAACATGATTTCCGATTTCTGATGCAGGCATTTCAATTGAATACGATTTAGGGTATCCACTCTCAAATCGAATTGGAGTATTCATTCGAATTGACCATGCCGTATTTCCAATCGATATACTATCAAATAAAATTCTGGTATTTGGAATAATGGTTTCTTTAAATATTGGATTAACCGGATTGTTTTTATTGACAACGAATACCGAAGGTTCAGATAATACCGAAATTGGAGGCACCACGTATATCGGCTGAAACACTTCGCCTTTTGCTGGATCAACATGTTTATGCTGAACGGGAATGTAGAAAACGATTTCCTCTCCGAGTACATCGATTAGCGCCTCTACCTCATACACCGGTGGATTTTCAGCTAGCCCAATCAATTTCTGATCAATCACATTAAAGGATCCCTTATTCATTTCACGTTCCAACCAATATGGTTGAGTAATCGGCTTATCGAGTGAAATAGGAAGTGCAATCGATAGTGCCCAGTTTTGATTTTTCTTCAACACCTGACTTGGTGTACTTTCTATATTTCCTATATGTATCTTTTTTAACTTGATATCAACACTAGAACGATTATTCATTGTAATGGCAAATTTCAAGGTGTCACCTTGAACAGCATAATCCTCTGTTGTTAATGCTTCAAGGTGAAGCCCGGCGCAGAGTTGAATCAACCGATCAACTTCAGCCAACTTAATTTGCTTCCAATAAATATCCTCAGTGCCACTTATTTTTTTTCGAATGGATATGAGCTGAGGAATTGATGCAGCCGGATTTTGCATATCAAACCCCATGATCAATTGAACTACCATTGGCTCGATAGAAAGTTTTGATGAAACACGTTTCCAACTGCAATCAATGGATTCCATAGGATCGGTTGATGCCTTATCCCCCTGGATATGGTCGAAATATTCCATGACTTGTCCTCTTGACAAAGAAGAACCAAACCCTTGACTACGGTGATTGCTTCTACTTTCACCTGCAATTTCACCAATGCTTTTCCCTATAAGTGGAATATAGTCTCCAACATCAATCTTCAGTTGATTTTCAGCAGTAGTATTGTTCCCTCCAAAACTAAATGTGTTCCACATGATTCGTTTTGCTTGCCAAGGTGTTACACCAAAATTAAACTGCTCAGGGAATCGTTTCGGATCTGCAGCCGCAACAAATGCTTCATGCGCAATTACTGCTGATGCAGAATGATGCCCGTGACCTGCTCTATTATCTTCGGGGAATCGTGTAATGATAATATCCGGACGAAACTTTCGTATAACCCAAACGGCATCAGAAAGTACTTTTTCATGGTCCCAAAAAAGCAGTGCTTCCTCAGTGCTTTTCGAATACCCAAAATCAAATGCACGAGAAAAAAATTGTTCTGCACCGTCCACTCTTCTTGCGGCTAACAATTCTTGTGTCCTAATTAATCCAAGCTCTACCCCTTGTTCATCACCAATAAGATTCTGACCTCCATCTCCACGGGTCAAGGCTAAATAACCGGTTCGGTATTGCCGACCTTTTGCTAAATAAGCCAGCAATCGTGTATTCTCGTCATCTGGATGTGCTGCAACATAGAGCACAGTCCCCAATACATTCAGCTTTTTTATAGCATGAAGTATGTCAGCACTATTTTGCTGGGTAGGCTTCTGCGCATTTGCGGAGCCCACAAAACACCCTAAAAAGAAAAGAAAAAGGACGAATACATGCATATATCTATTGAGTCTTATCATACGAATCAATTTCTTTTAGAACGGTAATACGTAATAAGGGCTAAAAGTAAAGAAATGCACCGATTCAGTCTACCTTCATAGCAAATACTTTTAAAATCATCTTTATCTTTATTCGATGAAAAGAAATTCATTTCAATTTATCGCCATTGGTTGCCTAATATGCCTGGTATTTGAACCAACCCTAGGATCTGCCCAAGAAAAGAAAAGCGCAGTTGATCCATATCAATTTACAATACAAAAGACTGCATTAGGTACTCAAGGAGCTGTTTCCTCTGCTCATCCTTTAGCGAGCCAAATCGGTTTGTCCATGTTAAAAAAAGGGGGCAATGCATTTGATGCAGCCATAGCTACACAATTGGCCTTAGCCGTTGTGTATCCGGTAGCAGGCAACTTGGGCGGTGGTGGGTTTTTGGTTGGGTATACTGATGAAAAGAAAGCTATTACAATCGATTATCGAGAAAAAGCACCATCTTCTGCTTCCAAAAATATGTACCTGGATAGTTTGGGAAACCCATTGCTAAACCTCAGTCAAAATGGCCACTTAGCTAGTGGAGTACCTGGATCTGTTGCCGGTTTTTTTGCAGCACACCATTACGGAAAACTATCCTTTACTGAACTTATTCAGCCCGCAATAGATTTAGCTGCGAATGGGTTTGCGATTACAGCATCTCAAGCTGAATCATTCAATGAAGACCGCAACGAGTTTATTCAATATAATACTGTTGTACCCGTATTTGTAAAATCCCAACCCTGGAAAGCCGGTGACACACTCATTCAAAAGGATCTTGCTGCTACACTTATTCGAATCCGTGATAAAGGTCTAAAGGGTTTTTATGAAGGAGAAACTGCAGAACTTATTAGTGCCGAAATGAAAAGAGGAAAAGGACTTATCACCAAAGAAGACCTAACAGCATATAAAGCGATTGAACGCGAAGCTATCCAATTTGACTATAAAAACCATACTATCATTGGCATGCCCATGCCGAGTAGTGGCGGCCTGTTAATACAGCAGATGCTAAAAATGATTGAGGATAGGCATATAGACTCTATGGGCTTTCAAACACCTGCATCCGTTCAACTAATGGTTGAAGTTGAACGTAGAGCTTTTGCAGATAGAGCTGAATTCATGGGTGATCAAGATTTTGTAAAAGTGCCTGTTCAAACACTAGGTAGTAATGCGTACTTAAAAAATAGAATGATTGATTTTATACCTGGCAAAGCAACACCCAGCACTCAAATAAGTCCAGGAAATATCAATCCAGAAAGTGAAGAAACCACACACCTTTCTGTTGCCGATCAATATGGAAATGCAGTTGGCGTTACCACCACACTGAATGGAGGCTATGGTTCAAAAACGGTTGTTGGTGGGGCAGGATTTTTCTTAAACAATGAGATGGATGACTTTACTGTAAAACCTGGAGTACCCAATATGTATGGCGCATTTGGCAAGGACGCTAATGCAATCACTCCTGGCAAAAGAATGCTCAGCTCAATGTCTCCTACTATTGTTTTAAAACACAACAAACCATACTTAGTTATTGGCACCCCTGGTGGGACAACTATTCCTACTTCAGTATTTCAAACAATAGTAAACATTATTGATTTTCATCAAACGCCAAAAGACGCAGTGAACAACCCCAAGTTTCATCATCAATGGCTCCCAGATGAAGTGATGATTGAACATGATTTTTCAATAAATACTGCCAATGACTTAAAAAGCATGGGATATAAAATTGGAAACAGAGGTGAGATTGGAAGAACCGAAGTAATTCAAATTGAATGGAAAAAGAAAAAAGTCAAAAAAATGGAAGCCATCGGAGATAAGCGGGGTGATGATGATGCCGAAGCCTATTGATTTAATTGCGCAAATGCAAAGAAGCGTTAATTCACATTCAAGCCTGCTGTCTTTAGGAAGGAAACATTAATTTTACAACAAAGCAACTTACTGAAAAGGATAAAAAAAATAGCGACGTACTTTTTAATTAGCCTAGTGAGCTTGTTCTTAGCCATTTGGGGTTTAATACACTTGAGTCCTGTTCAACAATACATAGTTCGCTACGCGACTAATTCACTTAGCAAAAACCTCAAAACAGAGATTAACATTAAATCAGTTGACATCTCCCCTTTCAATAAATTCATCTTCGAAGGGGTATTGGTTCGAGATAAAGAAAAGGACACGTTGTTGTATGCTGCTACTGCAAAACTTCGTATTACCGATTGGTTCTTTCTTAAAGATAATATCACCTTTCATTATATTGGACTTGACAAAGGCTTTATCCATTTAAAGCGAGTTGATTCAGTTTGGAATACTCAATTTATTTTAGATGCCTTATCATCTCCAAAGAAAACATCATCCAAAAGCAATATTAAAATAGCATTAGAGAAACTTGAGGTATCTGATTTTAGATTCATAAAAGAAGATGGCTGGCGTGGCGAAGACATGAATCTATCCTTGGCCAAACTTGATTTATCGGCAAGGGCAATCGACCTCAAAAAGAAAACCATCAACATAGATGTGATTGAAATAAAAGCACCCACATTTGGCATCAAACAATATGATGGCAAAAGGCCAGCAGCATTAATCCCAAAAGATGATATAAATGTTCGTTGGAATCCAGCCCAATGGGATATCAAAGTTGAACAGCTCAATTTAGTGAACGGACTATTCAGTTCAGATATGCAAAGTAGTAGACCGATGTATTCCCACTTTGATGAGCAGCATATTTTATTTAAAAAAATAGATGGGGAAATTAAAAACATACGTCTACAGCAAGACACCATGTCTGCTCAAATACAATTAAAAACAGAAGAACGAAGTGGTTTTAAAGTCAACTCACTACATGCATTCATGAAAATGCATCCACGTGCCATGACATTTAATCAACTAGAAATTCTTACCCCCTATAGTAGAATAGGGAATTCCTTTTCAATGCAGTACAAATCATTTAATGATGATATGCTTTATTTTATTACTCGGGTAAATCTTGATGGAAAATTCAGCAACTCGCATATCAATTTTAAAGACATTGCTTTTTTTGCTCCAGAGGTAAAAACGTTAGACCTTGAACTAGATCTAGATGGCCATGCAACAGGAACAATTAGTAACCTAAAGAGTTCCGGGCTACAAGTCAAATATGGCAAGAACACGGTATTAAAAGGAAATTTTAGCATGACGGGACTGCCAGATCCATCTCAATTAAAATATACATTAGAAAATACGCAACTGAATACTTCACCTGAAGATGTGTTCACCTTTTACCCCAATTTAAAAAAGATAAAAAATATACACCTAGAGGCTTTAGGCAATAGTAAATTTCAAGGTGAAATAATTGGCAACATAAAAGACCTTTCAGTACAAGGAAGTTTAGCGTCGGCTTCTGGAATGATTAACATCAAATTAGATCTATATGATATAGCATCAAAGAATATCAACATTGATTTAACGGGAGAGTTAGTTAAATTTAATGCTTCCAAGATAGTGGACATCAATCAGCTGGGGGCTGCGTCTGGGAAATTCACCATGAGCAGTAAGCAATCACAGGACATCAACTTTGAGTCTACCATAACTAGCTTGTTTTTCAACAACTATCTATATAGTAATATAAGTGTTAGTGGAAAGTATAAAAATAAATTGATTGAATCTAGACTCAGTATACGTGATAATAATATCGAAGCAGGTTTGGCATTAAAAATAAACCTAGGTGAAGAAATGCCAAAAACAACCTTAGATGCACAAATACTTTCATCTAATTTAAAAAACTTAACCTTAACCTCACTTCCACTGAAGTTTGCAGGAAGAGCTAGAGCTGAAATAGTAGGAAATACGTTAGAAAACATAATGGGAAATTTGAAATTATATGACTTGATTGTATTTAAAAATGATCAAGGCTATGTAATGGATAGCCTTATGGCATATACTCAAATCAGAAACAATTACAGAACACTCAACTTGCACGGAAGTGATATTGAAGTAAACATGCAGGGAAACTTTGAATTTGCGCAACTGGGTCCAACCTTTAGTCAATATTTCAGGCAATTCTATCCGCTCTATTTTAACAAGCATAGTGCCCCAACAAAAGATCAAGACTTAGCATTTGATATCACATTAAACAATACATCAGCATTTTTGAAAATACTCGATAATGGAATTTCTGGTTTCAATAACAGCAAAATATCAGGTAGCATCAACACCAAAAACAAATATTTTGATATTGATGCTCAGGTACCAAAGTTTAGCTACAACAAAATTGCAGTTTTTGACTATAGTATCAAAGGATATGGAGATTACGACAGTTTGATTATAAAGTCAAAGGCGAGTGCTGTAGTATTCAACGACAGCCTTTCGTTTCCCAATAATGAAATATCCATCCATGCATCACACCAACAATCACTGGTTGATATAAATACCTTTTCAGAACAAGCAGAGTATGGTGCAAAACTATCCGCGTCTGTAAGCAATGTAGACGAGGGCGTATTAATTCATTTCAATCCATCGTCGCTTGTATTCAATGAAAAAACCTGGCACATTGAGAAAGATGGCGAAATACTGATAAGCAAATCAAAACTTAACGCTACGAATTTTAAAATTAGCAATGGAGAACAGGTCATAAGCGTCCTGGCCTTCCCACCAGAAGCCAATACTCCTCAAAATATAATTCTAGCGCTAACTAAGGTGAACTTAGGCGACCTGTTGCCGTTTGTGTTAAAAGAGCCTAGAATACAAGGAATTACTACAGGTGACCTTACTATTGAAGATCCATTTGATAAGCTAAAGCTTTATCTAAATGCCCAAACAGACAAAACTAGGTTTGAAGATGATTCAATTGGGATAACTACTATCAATGCCTTTTGGGACAATACAGAAAAACGTGCAAGTTATTTTGTAGAATCAAATAACCCCGATTATTTATTCGGCATAAAGGGAAAACTCAATCTTGCGGATAGCAGTAAGACTGAAATTGATACCGACCTCGATATAAAAAATGTGCAACTCTCTATCTTGGAACGATACCTAGGTGTAGTGTTCAGTAACATGCAAGGAAGCTGTAATGGAAAACTTAGGATTCATGGCAAACTTGAAGAGCCGGATTTGACGGGAGAAGTAAAAGTGAATAATGGAAAGTTGACCGTTGCTTACAGCCAATGTACCTATCAGCTATTAGATCCAGTTATTGTTTTCAAACCGGATATGATAAACTTTGGTACGATTGAATTAAAAGACATCTATGGAAATCAAGCCCTATTGAAAGGGAACCTTGAACATCATTTTTTCAAAAACTTTACATACAATATCACGGCAAATTCAAAAAAGATGTTGGTCTTGAACACTAAAAAAGAAAACAACAATCTTTTCCATGGAAAGGCCATTGCAAAATTCAACTTTAGTTTTCTTGGACCTGAAGATGACATGCAAATGAACATAAGTGCTACTCCAGTTGATACTTCAACTATAAACATTCTTACCTCTGGTGGAAGCAAACAAACTGCTGACGTTGACTATATCGTTTGGAAAACGATTGGCCAAGAAATGAAGTCCGATAAACGCTTAAATAATGAAAACCTTACGATCGATTTAGATCTAACGGCTTCCCCCCTATTGAGAATGAATGTTGTACTTGATGAGTTAACAGGCGACATCATCTCAGGCGTTGGCAATGGTAACTTAAAAATTCATACTGGAACAACTGAAAAACTTTCTATACTAGGTCGCTATAATATTGAAAGTGGAAATTATAATTTCAACTTTCAAGACATCTTCAAAAAACCATTTAAACTCGTTGGAGATGGCAATAGCTATATCAGCTGGACAGGTGACCCTTATGACGCAGACATAAATATTGACGCTACTTATCTCGCAGAGAAAGTACGGATGAGCACCTTGTTCACCGATCCGAGTAACTCCACCATATCTGGGGTAAGTTCGGATGTACTCAGGGAGATAAGTGACGTAGAGGTTCGATGTAACCTAACCGGAACACTCAATAGACCAAACCCAACCTTTCAAATTGTAATACCTCAAGGTAGTTCTGTAAGAAATAATACTACCATTGATAGTAAAATTAAAACGATCAATCGAGATGTCCTTGAAGTCAGTAAGCAAGCCACGTATCTCATCGTGTTTAAAAGTTTTGCTCCTCAAGCGGCTGTTGTGGCGAGTGACTTAAATAGTGAATTGATAAACACCACCATATCAGGGGTTATTAATGGAATACTTTCAAGTAGTATACAAAACTTTTTCTCTAAAGTACTTGGTGCGGCAGTTGATGTAAACTTGAATTATTCTAGAACCTTAATGACTGCCGATGGGACTAATACTGGAAACTCTGGCAATCCAAATAATTTTAGGGAGAATGTCAGTCTTCAATTCATCAAATCATTGGTAAATGACAAATTGATTATCTCCTTTGGAAGTGACTTTAATTTCTCCTCAGTTGGTGGAACAACTTTTGCTGGAAATACACAATCATTTTTATTCCTGCCGGATGTTAATGTGGAATACAAAATAACCCCCGATGGAAAGTTCAGAACATCCTTTTTCTACCGAAGCAATTTCGATCTATTATCCACATCTGGAAAACGCGATAGGACTGGTGGTAACGTATCCTTTAGAACAGAATTCGACCGGCTATTTGAACGAAAGAAAAAAATAACCCCTTTGCTTACGGAGACAAACAACTAAGGGAGCTGAAACTAAATTTCGTGCCCTAATTTATCTCGCTTTGTATTCAAGTAATCTTCGTTGTGTGGGTTTGATGCAATTTTAATTGGAACGGTCTCTACAATTTCCAGTCCGTATCCACGCAAGCCGGCTCTTTTTTTAGGATTATTGCTAATCAATTTAATTTTTGATATACCCAATTTGCCTAGTATTTGAGCACCCAGACCGTAATCGCGTTGATCGGCCTGAAACCCTAAGTGAATATTGGCTTCTACTGTGTCCATCCCTTCTTCTTGCAATTTATAGGCCTTTAGTTTATTTACTAGTCCAATGCCCCGACCTTCTTGATTCATGTACAACACGACACCCTTACCCTCTTTCTCAACCATTTGCATGGCCGCATGAAGCTGTTCACCACAATCACAACGCAGTGAACCAAGGATGTCACCTGTAAAACAGGAAGAGTGAACACGAACTAAGACAGGTTCGTCTTTTTCCCAAGTTCCTTTTATAAGAGCCATATGTTCTTGACTCGATGGGTTATTTCGCTCCTTAAAAATCTTCAGTGCAAAGTTTCCATATAACGTTGGCATATTCACTGAAACAAGTTGCTCCACCAGGGAATCTTCCTTCAGTCTATATTCAATAAGGTCTTTGATGGAAATAATTTTCAAATTCCATTCCTTAGCCAAGATCAATAATTCTGGAAGACGTGCCATGGTTCCATCGTCATTCATAATCTCCACCAAAGCACCTGCTGGTTCAAATCCAGCTAAACGCGCCAGATCAACCACTGCTTCAGTATGTCCAGAACGCCTTAACACACCCCCTTTCTTAGCCCTTAGGGGAAAAATATGTCCTGGCTTACCCAAATCAGCAGGCTTCGTATTCGGATCGATAAAGGATTGAATTGTTTTAGCGCGGTCTTGAGCTGAAATTCCAGTGGTGCAGCCATGCCCTAGAAGATCAACTGACACAGTGAAGGCCGTTTCATGTAATGCGGTATTGTTATTCACCATGAGCTCTAGCCCAAGTTCATCACATCGCTCCTCTTCCAAGGCAGCACAAATCAGGCCTCGACCAAATTTACTCATGAAATTGATGACTTCTGGTGTCACATTTCGGGCAGCTGCAATCAGATCACCTTCATTCTCACGATCTTCATCATCCACCACGATGATCATCTTCCCATTCTTCAGGTCTTCAATAGCACTTACAATACTATCCAGCATATTGAAATTTTTATGCAAATTACTCATTCCCTTTCAACTGCTCTAGGGATATTCTAGTTGTTCTTAAAAGTAGCCGGTAAAACAGCGAAAAAGGGCACTAGCCTTTTTCGAGTTTATCATTTCGTATAGGCCGAATAAGATCAAGCTCTTTAATAAACTGTTCCATATCCATAGCCTGATCAACGACAAATTCACCAATTCGAGTTCGTCTTAACGATGAGAGGTATGCCCCGCATCCCAGTTCATTGCCGAAGTCGAACGCCAAACTACGGATATAGGTACCTGTTGAGCAGACTACCCTAAAATTAACAGTAGGAAGGTCTATGGAAGTTATCTCAAAGCTTTTGATAGTGATAGGCCTTGCCACCATTTTTACTTCCCGTCCTTTCCGAGCCAACACATACGCTGGCGTTCCTTCTTTCTTGATGGCTGAGTAAATTGGAGGAACTTGCATAATTTCTCCCACAAATTTGGTGGTAGCCTGATGAATCACTTCAGGCGTTAAATATGCTATGTCTATATGAAGCTTTGGTTCAGTTTCAAGGTCATAACTATCTGTTATTGAACCCAAAACAAAACTTCCTTCATATTCTTTTTCAGCAGCTTGATAGGTATTGATTTGCTTAGTAAATTTGCCTGTACAAACGATAAGTAACCCAGTAGCAAGGGGATCTAATGTACCGGCATGCCCCACTTTAGTAACCCGCACAGCGCCTCGGATTTTCTTCACCACATCGAAGGATGTCCACGTTAAAGGCTTATCAATCAAAATAACCTTGCCCTTGGCATAGTCCTCATTCCACAATATTTCTTCTTTCAATCGACAATTTTGGATAAAGTTAGGATACCTTATCTAATCACTAACTAATTATAAAAACAGTTATATGTTATGATTGTTGAAAATCAATCATCTTAAATTGTATTTAAAATGTATTCTGACATCACTTAAACAAGGGAACCCCCCCATTAAGTAACTTTTTTGTTGGCCCCCAATTGTTTCTTTGACGGGTTTTTTCAGCTATCCCTATATTATACTTATCCAGAATATTATTATCATCAATTAATACTCTGGCATTCTCCATATCCAAAAGTGAAGGATTAAGAAAGAGAGAACTCAATGCGATTGGGTGATTATTCATCATAATTGGCTCTCTTAATACAGAAAAATCTTGTATATATGGGCTGGCTATAATAATTGAATTTCGCCATGCTTCTCCTCCTTGAGTTACCATGACACTAACATTCATGCCAGTGGCTTTCATTGTTTTGATAATTGACCTAGCCGATCTACCATCCTCACCCGTTAGCACTCCAATATAATTTAGAATGATTATTCCTCCAGGATTTAACAACAGCTTGGCCGTGATAAAACTTTCTTTGTTTAATAC
>Ga0114967_10004174_pt1 | contig 11692 bp, 10 predicted proteins | sample M_130628_MF_Meta_FD_92639 | JGI IMG/M metagenome (GOLD analysis project Ga0114967, IMG submission 92639) | Freshwater microbial communities from Lake Montjoie, Canada to study carbon cycling - M_130628_MF_MetaG | ecosystem: Environmental > Aquatic > Freshwater > Lake | place: Lake Montjoie... | reverse complement strand
TCGGTGAAATTGCTAAAACTTTCAAGGTACATGGGGCAACAATTTATCGCTTAATAGATACTGTGCAGAAAGATGCGTGACACTTAAGTCCATTCACTGTTCCATTACTCCCCGAACCCCTAATTTAACAAGACACCCTTGCTACAGGTGACAAGTGGGGCCAGTACTTTACTGATTTTGAAAATCCTAGAATGGATTTTGTACCAAGAGTATATGCTAAACTGCTAGAAGATGCGGGTTTTGAAAAACAGATTTTAAAAGACAAGATATTATTCTATGAGTTCGGCTCGCAACGGGACATTGAACTTTTCTTGAAAGCGTGTATGCTACATGTGAAGAGGTTATCGGAATCCAAACAAGATGAATTTCTTTCGGATATAGTAACCCCTTCGTTTCAAGCTCAGTCATCAGAAAACAAGTTGATTGTTTCATTAAAAATGTTGGTTGTGGGTGCTATCAAGCCATTTTATTGATCAAAAGAAACTTTGATAGACTCTGGTCTATCAAAGTTTTATACCTATTCTTCCTGTATAATCTATTCTATTAAGCAAAATCTTGATTTTATTTTCTTCAAAATACGCATCAACCGCTTTTTTTGCACCTTGCCAGTGCCCATAGTCATCAATAATCAGCACACCACCTGGAGAAAGTAATGGGAAAAGATGCGTTAATTCATGTTTGGTCGATTCGTACCAATCTGTATCCAATCTTAACAAACTAATCGCATGGGGGAGGTGTGTAGGAATTGTTTCTTCCACCTTCCCTTTAATAAAAGTAATCTTATCTGGAGGATAATTGAGTGCATAAATATTTCTTTTTACGTCGTCCAGTGTAGCGTATGCCCATAGGGTATCATGTTTTGTTTTTTGATGATTTTTTAAAAGATCGTCGGCACGATTCCCATTTTTCAATTTATCTACAGATGTAGGTTCTGACATACCCTCGAACGTGTCATATAATAGCAACTGCTTGTTCGAAATGTTTAAACTCTGTAGTGTTTCTATCACGGCCATCATGCTTCCACCTCTCCATACGCCGCATTCAACAATATCGCCTTCAATATTTTTGTTTATCACATATTTAGTAGCTTCTATCAAGGCAAAAATCCGCTCTGGACTTGTCATGGTGTATTTTTTCACATTCCCGATAAGGGTGTGATGGTGTGTGTCAAAGTCGGCATGAGGGTCGAAAGCGTTGGGGTTAATTAGTTTTTGTAAGGTACGTTTCAGTTTAAGCATATGGGATAGGATGTTATGTAACAAGGCAGAATAACGGGTGTAAAATTATCTTCTGATCATGCTAGTCTTTAGATTTCTACACATTTCCCCATCCATGGGCCAAAACATCTACTAAATGCATAGTCTTGAGTGGAATTAGGTTTTTGTCGATATAACTCTGTAGTTGTAGCAAGCAAGATGAATCGGTCGAAATAATGTATTCTGCTTCCATTTCTAAAGCATATTCTATTTTTTGCTGGGCCATCGCGCTCGAAATGCTATTAAATTTGACTGCAAATGTACCTCCAAAGCCACAACAGGTGTCGGTATGCTTCATTTCGACCAGATCGAGTCCATGGACTTGAGCCAGTAGCTGACGTGGTTCCTCTTTAATTTTACACTCCCGAAGTGCCGAACACGAGTCATGATATACAGCACGACCCTCCAATTCGGCCCCGAAGTAATCCTTATTCATCACGTGTACGAGAAAAGAGGAGAGCTCGTGCATGTTTTTTTGTACAGACCTGCACTTGTTGTGAACCAAGCTATTGGTGAATAGGTCGTTATAATACGTTTTAACCATACCCGTGCAGGATGCCGACGGTGAAACAATGTATCGATCTTCTGGAAAATCTTTTAGGAATTTACTTCCAACTGTTTTTGCTTCATCCCAAAAACCAGCATTAAAAGCAGGTTGTCCACAACAGGTTTGAGTATTGTTATATGAAACCTTACAGCCGGCCTTTTCCAAAACCTTGACCGTATTGAAGGCCGTTTGTGGATAAAGTTGATCTATAAAACAAGGGATAAATAGTTCGACAGTCATCATATTGGGTTCGGTATTATTGCCGAAGGTGCTCTAAATTCAGAAAAAAATGTCATTCAATAACTATGTTTTTGAGAGAGGTTTGTGGTTTTTGATACAAAAGAGAGATCAGGAGTATTAAGCCAATGAAGAAAAAGCTAGATAGACTCAGAGCTGAATTACGCATACTGCCTGTTATTTCTTCGATATAACCAAAGCTGAACAGCCCAATCACAATAGCGACCTTTTCGGATACATCGTAAAAGCTGAAGAAGGATGCAGTGTCTGGGGTGTTTTCGGGGATGAGTTTCGAATAGGTGGATCGTGATAGTGATTGAATCCCGCCCATTACCAAGCCTACCACTATGGCCATTGCATAAAATTGAGTTGCCGTCGTGATATAATAAGCACCAATACAGACGCTAATCCAGATAGAAACAACAGCAATTAACACTTTAATATTACCGATTCTAGTCGCAAAATACGACATGATCATTGCTCCAAAAATAGCAACAAGTTGAATGATGAGAATGATTGCGATGAGGTTGGGGGTACCTAGGTGGAATATTTTTTCGCCAAAGCCTGCGGATACGAGCATGATCGTTTGTACGCCCATGGAATAAAAGAAAAAAGCAAACAAATACCGTTTCAATAAGGTCATTCCTTTAAGTTGTTTCCACACTTTTCCTAATTCTTGGAACCCGCTATGTATTTTGCTCTTATTGATGGCAGCGTAGTTGGGACTTCCAGAGGGTAATGTACGAAATGGTATCTGAGCAAAGGCCACCCACCAGATTCCTACCAAAAGAAAAGATAAGCGAGCGGGCAAAGAAGCATCTGTAATGCCAAACAGTTCGGGTTTCAAAACAAAAATGAAGCAAATGATTTGTAAGATGACACTTCCTACATAGCCGTAAGCGAAGCCTTGCGCACTTACTTGATCTTGACGATCGACGGTTGCAATTTCGGGTAAGTAGGAGTTGTTAAACAACGTACCTCCCGCATATCCTATCGCTGCCAAAGCAAAGCATATGATTCCAATTTCGAGTGTTTCTAGTTTGAAAAAAAATAATCCAGCACAGGCGAAACCTCCGATATAGGTAAACAATTTCATGAATATTTTTTTGTTTCCACGATAATCTGCAATGGATGAAAGTATGGGCAGCAAAAGAGCCATAATCAGGTAAGCTACTGATAAAGCGTAGTTCGATAGGGCCGTATTGGTAAATCGTTTCCCCAAAAAGTATACTTTGTCGCCGTGTTCTTGGGTGGTGGTGATGATGGTATAGTATGCTGGAAAAATAGTGGAGGTGATTACCAAATTATAGGCTGAGTTAGCCCAGTCGAACATGGCCCATGCCTTGATTGTTTTTTCGTTATTCTTTTCTGTCATGTATGCATATTTTTATTCCTGTACGTAGCGTCTTTCTACAGACTAAGGAATGAAAAAGAGTCTTCAGACTCGACTAAATACTATCTTTTTTGCTTTATTGGGTTCTATTAAGACCTTTAAGCATCTAAACGGAGAGTCAGGGGACTCCTCCTTATTTGTTAATCCGTAGAAAAATTCTACGGACAGGTTAAGTGTTTATTTTATTTCTCCTTCGGTGAGTTTCATCTTTTCTGCAAAGTGGGCGCAGTAATCGCGTAGGTCGCCCACGATAGCTTCTTCTCCCGTTGCACGCAAGAAGCTATCGCCCATGGTTTGCAGTGTCTCGTAAAAGAAACGTTTCATTTCATCAACGGGCATATCTTTGGTCCAAAGATCAATACGTAGTGCATTTTTATACTGATGATCCCACAAGGCGAGCATCATCGACTTTACAGGGAGTGCTTCTTTAGTTTGGTTATCTGTAGACTCCCATAAGATGTTTTCAGGTATATTTTGATCATCTAGCTCGATCGTTAATTTTATTTCTGCTTTCTTCATTTTCGTTTTTTGTCTTTTTTATGCACAGCATCAAATCGGACTCTTTTTTTTGCATCGCTTTGCTTGCTATTCCTTAAAATGGCTTGTTTTTTCGTATTTGGTGTTTTTGCATTGCCAATATTTTTTGCTTTTTTCTCATGAAAAGCACCCTGAAAATCGGGGTTATCTTTTCGTTTTTGCAAATCAATTTCGCGAGCAATCGCTTGGCGCTCTTCATAAGGTGTTTCTTCAACAAAGACATCTTCTGGAACTTGTGCGACAGGTATACGCTGACGAATTAGTTTTTCAATTTTTTCGATGTAGTAGTTATCTGCTGCAGTGCAAAAGGTGATGGCGTCGCCCGTTTGTAAGGCTCGGCCTGTTCGTCCGATACGGTGCACATAATCCTCCATAATGATGGGCACGTCGAAGTTGATCACGTGACTGACATTGCTCACATCCAATCCACGTGAAGCGACATCGGTGGCTACCAGAATCCGAATATTCCCCTCTTTGAAGGCATTGATGGCATTGATGCGTGTATTTTGCCCCTTATTCGCATGTATGACCCGAACGTGCGCTGATCCGTAACGACGTTCTAAGAAATGATAGATGCTGTCGGCTACTACTTTCGTTTTACAAAAAACAATCAGGCGCTTTACCTCTTCGTTTTTTTTGAGTAAGGATTGTAGGAGGTTTAGTTTTGTTTTGAGATTGGGAACATGATACAATACCTGATGGATGGTTTGCGCTGGAGTCGCTTGTTCAGCTACTTCAACCACCGTTGGATTTTTTAAAAAATCGCCCGATATTTTATGTACGAGCTCACTCATGGTGGCCGAAAAAAGTAAGTTTTGGCGCTTGCGCGGAACCACTTCCAGTATTCGATGAATGGAACCGATAAATCCCATGTCCATCATTTTGTCGGCCTCGTCCATCACCAAAAACTGCAAATATTTGGTATTGATATGTCCTGCCAAATACAAATCTAAAAACCGACCTGGTGTAGCAACGAGAATGTCTACCCCTTTTGCTAGTTCGGCAATTTGCGTTTTGGGGCCTAAGCCTCCATAGAGTACTACGGTTCTTAAGTCGGTGTATTTGGCAAATGTTCGGATGTTATCTTCAATTTGCATGGCCAACTCGCGGGTAGGTGCCATAATCAATGCGCGTGCATCTATCCCCTGCGCATATTTCAGCTTCATGAGCATTGGCAGCACAAATGCGGCTGTTTTTCCCGTTCCCGTTTGTGCAACGCCAATGATGTCTTGGCCAGACAAAATAGGTGGAATTGCTTTCTGCTGAATAGGAGTGGGTAGGGTGTAACCTGCATCAGCAACGGCATTTAAAAGCTGTCGGTTCAGCTTAAAGTCTTCGAAAGATTGCTGCATGGCCGCAAATATACGGTTTCATTTTGACGCCCAGTAGGGGCAGAAAATCTTCTGACCCTACTGGGCGTCAAATAGCATGATATGTAACGTCGGTTGTTTTCCACCTATTTTATTCCTCAATAGGTGGAGGTTATAGATACAGTAGTTTCGTTATAGCCTGCAAAAACACCATATCCACCATTGATGTTGGAATATAAATTTTCGAAGCTTCCAGATAGAGTAAAATCTTCAATATTAATATTTTGAGGTGCTGTTTTGTAAAAAAGATAATACTCTTTACTGCAAGAGATAAAATAACCTGTATGAGATAAAAGGGTGCCAAGATTAGGAATATTTGTCTGATAGTATCTTTTTGGAAGATCTAATTTTCTATCGGATGATACATTGATAGAGGGGGTGTATTCCTGAAGATATGGATCTCCATAAGCTGGATTATTGAACGCATTATTACCATTACTAGAACTAGTAGTAGAGCTCATGCTATTTATCTGAAGTGTTGGATAAAAGCGATAATAGCTCCCTTGTGAAGGGGCATTGGGGACAAAAAATTGATAGGTGAATAAATCGATTTGATCATAACGATCTGGTTCGATATTTTTTTGAAGTCCAATAAAATTGAAATTTGCACCTACAATCGGTTTCGGGATACTTGTTTGTGCCGAAACACTCCCCATATCTGGAGTGCTTACTTGTAAAGTATAGGTTGTCCCTTCACTAATTGGAAAAGGTAGTAAGGTCGAGCTAAGTGCATATTGTTTTTGTGTTGCATTCCATGGAATGGTTGCAGTAGTACTGCCATTAAAGACGGTTATTGTAGCATTGTCTATCATTCCTATAGAAGGATCAGTTCGAGTTGTTTCGCCATAATATGGTCTAGAAGTACTCACGAATACATTGATAGTGGGTTTCTGAGGGCTTATATAAGATAGAACTACGAGCTTTCCACTGTTTTGTGATGGTAATGAAACTTCCTTCTCACAAGAAGAAAAAAGAATGAGGTACATAACCCCATAAAGAATGACTATGGTTTGTTTCATCGTTTTAAAATTTTCTGGTATATGTGATGGAAGGAATAACTGGGAATATGACTGTTTTGTAAAGTCTTCTGTCGGTGGTTGTTGTTTGGTTATTTGGAGATACATCTTTTGGAAAGTAAAAAAATGGATTAAGTCGATTGTATATGTTATACACACCGAGTTCCCATATTCGCTCCCCACGTGTTTTCTTTTTGATAAACTGAGCTCCAAAATCTAAACGATGATAAGCCTCGGCGGTATATGAACCTCTGGTGCCATAATCAACAGCATTGTTTTGAGTGTCTCCATAAGTGTTGTTGATATTATATGGGACCAATCGTCCATCTATTTGTTGAATGGAGTATTGAGCACGTCCCACTTGGCCAGGCGCGCCACTGGAGTATACCCAAGTTAAGGAGAGCTTTATTTTGGGCGAAGGTTGATAGATGCCTACCAGCGAAATGTCGTGTCGACGATCCTGCAGGGGCGCAAATTCTTGGCCTAAATTTATTTGATCAAATTGATACCTGATCCACGACAATGTGTAGCCCAACCACCCCGATAGCTTACCCGCTTTACGTTGAATCAATAATTCGGCACCATAGCTTTTACCTTGTCCAGCAGCAATATTATTTTCCCAGGGATTAATTTGCGTATTATTGTTCTTTTTTTCTGAAGTAGACACATCGACAAAAGAAGCCCCTGGTAGATAGGAAATAATGTTGCTCATTTTTTTATAATAACCCTCTAAAGACACTGTAAAGTTGCTTTCAGGTAAATCCTTAGCTAAGCCCAATGCTATTTGATCTGATCGTTGAGGTTTGACGGTTTGAGTAGATGGCACCCATAAATCGGTAGGTAAGCCAATTCCTGTATTAGAGAGTAGGTGAATATATTGATTCATACGAGCATAGGAAGCTTTAAGTGCTAAATTATTTCCCAGCGCTAATTTTGTAGAAAGGCGAGGCTCAACATTCCAATAAATTAGTCCTCCTGTAGCAAAAGAGGATGCTCTAAGACCTGCATTTACATTTAGTGGAGCACTTATTTTCCAATCATCTTCTACATACAGATTGTTTTCCCATGCATTGTATTTTTGTTCTATGGATGGATTGGCATTAGTCCCTAGGTAGGAGGTGACATTGGGCTTAAACATATGTGTGATAGAGCGAATGCCTGCACGAATAAAATGATCAGTACCTATTGAATAATCGACGTCGAATTTACCACCAAAATCTGTAATGCCCGAGCTATACAGGATGCCATTAGTCACGTTGCCTTTTATATCTTTTATATTAATGTTTAAATCATAACTGCTATAAATCAATGAGGTATTACTAAATAGTTTATTGCCAAAAACATGATTCCAGCGAGCTGTTAGTGTCGCATTGCCCCAGTTGAAATCAAGGTTGGTTCCGTCTCCTTTTGGAGTGCTGTATAATTTGTCTCTACCAAAATAACCACTCAAATAAAATTTGTTCTTTTCGTTTATGTATGCGCTATATTTTGCGTTAAAATCATAAAAATAGAGTCCTATTTTCTCATCACTTGACTGAAATGGAGTTGATAAGATATCAAAATAAGTACGTCTGCCAGACACCAAAAAAGAAGATTTCCCCTTTTTGATAGGTCCTTCCAAAGTGAGCCGAGATGACAGGATACCAATACCGGCCTCACCATGCAGTTTTTCTTTGTTTCCGTCTTTCATATTGACGATCGTTACCGACGATAAACGCTCGCCAAATCGTGCGGGAAAACCACCTTTAATAAGCTCCACGCTCTTTAATGCATCGCCATTAAAAATGGAGAAAAAGCCAAACAAGTGGTTCGCATTGTAGACGACAGCATCATCTAGGATAATTAGATTCTGGTCGGGTGTGCCCCCTCGAACATAAAAACCGCTGCTGCCTTCTGATCCTTTTTTGACACCTGGGAATAATTGTAATACTTTGAATACATCTTTTTCGCCGAATAGCGCAGGTATGTTTTTTATCTGATCTATGGGGACAGTCACGGAACTCATTTGTGTGAGTTCGCTAATCTTTTGGCTCTCTTTATTGCCCTTAATTACAACCTCTTGCAATGCATTGGATGCTTCAAGTTCGACATCCAAATTCTTAGACTCTGTAAGAGATAACTTCTGTATCGATTTGGTAAACCCTACAAAGGAAAACTCAACATCGTAAGTACCCGCAGGTATCGTGATACTGTAAAAACCATAATTGTTCGAGATAGTTCCTTTTTGTAGTGTCCTGATATAAATCGCTGCCCCTGGAAGAGACTCTAAGGAACCCTTTTCTTTGACAAAGCCAGAAATAGTTACTGTTTTAGTATGCAAAAGAGCACTATCTTGTGCACATACATGTGTAATGGACAATACTAATACCCATGAAATTATAAGCAGCTGTTTCTTCATATTGGTCGGCTATTTTTTGTATTATAGAAAGGGGTGGTTTTAATATAAGATTCAATTGTAATAAAAATTATTTCAATAAATCTCTGTTTTTAAGAAAATAATTTCATTTTGGTTTGAATAGGGTTCCCGTATGGGTTGGTATTCTCAGTCAAATGGAAGGATTTTGCTATTAAAACAAACAAAATATGAAGAAGCCAAGAATTGTAATGAACATCATGAAGGGGGAAGTAGAATATGGTGCTTACGTCTATATTATCAACAGATCTATCTTTACTGATGGTGATAGTTGGGCTGAGCTAAAGGACAATATACTTGAAGCTGTCAACCTGTTTTTTGTAGATGAAAATTGGGTCTACACCATCGAAGAGATCAAATTAAAACCCGATTTGCAAAGTTTTTTCAAAAACTATAAATTGATCAATGCGAAAGTTTTAGGTGAATGGATCGGGATGAGCCAAAGCTTATTATAGGCCTATATTAATGGTATTAAAAAACCATCATTGGCACAAACAAAAAGAATTTTTTCTGGGATCAAAGAAGTCGGTATAGAATTGGTAGACATGTAATTTTAGCGATAAGGCAAGCGCGATATTTTGGGTGGATGATGGCCTCCTTTGTTTGGGCTTTACACGCGTTTGGCTAAATAATCGTAAATAGCTAGCTGTGCCCTACACATTTTTTTTGATGTTGGTTTGACATGCCGATTGTCATTCAGTTGGTTGATTTCTCTGGCTTTGGTATTGTCTTTAAGTTGGATATCGATGATGTCTCTAATTTCCTTTTTGATATTTTTATCTAAAATTGGGAAACCAACCTCTATCCGATGATCCAAATTTCGGGTCATCAGATCGGCAGACGATAGATACACGAGTTCGTCTCCACCATTAGAGAATATCCAAACACGCGCATGTTCTAGGTATTTGTCGATGATACTAATCACCTTGATATTCTCACTGAAATTTTTAACCCCTGGAATTAAGCAACACATTCCGCGAATAATGAGTCTGATTTTGACACCTGCATTGCTCGCCTCATACAGTTGGGCAATGATATGTTCATCACTGAGACTGTTCATCTTTAAAATCAGGTACGCATCCTTCCCTGATTTGGCTAATTTGATTTCGTTTTTGATTAAATGATGCAGCTTTTCTCGGCTTCCATAAGGCGAAACAATTAAGTGTTTATAATTTTTATGGAGCACTTTCTTTTTTAGACCACTGAAAAAATCAACCAAATCTGCAGTGATTAGTGGATTTGCAGTAAATAAACTATGATCGCAGTACAGCTTGGCTGTTTTTTCATTGAAATTTCCTGTCGCCAGGTACGCATAATGGACATGTTTCCCCTTTTCAATACGTGTTACTAAACAGGTTTTAGAATGCACTTTATGGTTGGGTATACCATAATTTACGGTCACTCCCGCTTCTTCCAGTTGTTTTGCCCAATTGATATTGGCTTGCTCATCAAAGCGAGCCTGAAGCTCAACTAGGCAGTACACCTTTTTCCCATTTTTGGATGCGTTGATGAGCGCGTTGATGATGTTAGATCCCGCAGCTAGACGATACAGGGTGATGCATATTTCTTTCACCTTAGGGTTGATGGCTGCTTCACGTAAAAAACGGATGACATAGTCAAAGGATTGGTAGGGCAGACTGATGAGGTAGTCTCTCGCGGCAATTTGTGGAAAAATGCTTTTCTCTGTCGAAAGGTTTTTAACGGAAATCGGATGCGCTTTAAAATATTCCAACGCAGGCCCCCCAACATTGGGGAATTCAATAAAATCTTTAAAATTATGGTATCGAGCTCCTAATATGAGCCCATCTGCCCTCAAGTTTAATGACGAGACTAGATAGGTAAGCATGTCTATGGGCATGTCGACATCGTACAACAAACGCATAGGCTCGCCATTACGGCGTTTCTGTAGTCCTTTGGTAAGGGCTTCAATAAACTTTTCACTCACATTGTGATCTAAGTCAAGCTCTGCATCTCGGGTCAACTGGATGGAGTAGGCGTCAATTTGATCATAATCGAAAATGAAAAAAATTTCATCCAAACAATACCGTATCACGTCATCTAATAATAGAATATACTTGACCTCATTGGTTGATGGGAGCACTATAAATCGGCTTAAATGATCATTGGGTATTTCAATAAGCGCATATGTGAGGGTCTCCTTCTCCTTAATCTTGGTTAGTTTAATGAGTAAATAAATAGACTGGTCTTTTAATTCGGGTAGTTTATCTCCCTTATGAATCATAATGGGGACCAATGTGGAGAGTACTTTTTCACGAAAAAACGCTTTCACAAATTGCCCGCGCGATGCATTCAGTTGTTTTTCATTGATAATAAATATTTTTTGTGCCGCCAGCTCTTTAATAATAATGTTTTCAAATAAGTATTTGAATTTGTGCTCCTGTTTGACAACATCATTTTTAATTCGATTTAGTATTCCCCTCGGATTATAACCTAATAACTCCTTCGACTTGGCATTTAGTTTTGAAAGGCGGTTCAATGTGGCTACGCGTATTCCGTAAAATTCCTCCAAATTAGAAGAAAATATGGCCAAAAAATGGATACGCTCAATCAGCGGAACTGAGGGATCAGCAGCTTCTTGCAGTACTCGGTCATTGAAATACAACCAACTTATTTCGCGATTGAGAAGCGGAATATTTTTCAGCATGAAGGATAAATAAACAAATCAAAAAATTAAACCTTGACAGAAACGTCTGATTTTTCCACTATCGGATTGGTCGTTAGGGCGGTGTCCTCTGGTTGGATCGTTGACGTATTCGAAAATGATTTAGGCGATGCAATGAGTTTTTTTGGTGCAGAGCGTGTTCTTCTCTTAACGGGTATTACTGCTTTTGGGGGATTGTTTGTTTTGATAGCTTTTGCAACTACTTTTTTCGCTTGTGCTAAAGACGTTTGTTTGGGTTTA
>Ga0114967_10004171_pt1 | contig 11697 bp, 10 predicted proteins | sample M_130628_MF_Meta_FD_92639 | JGI IMG/M metagenome (GOLD analysis project Ga0114967, IMG submission 92639) | Freshwater microbial communities from Lake Montjoie, Canada to study carbon cycling - M_130628_MF_MetaG | ecosystem: Environmental > Aquatic > Freshwater > Lake | place: Lake Montjoie... | reverse complement strand
TTGGTTAGAATACATGCCTGTCACGCATGGGGTCGCGGGTTCGAGTCCCGTCCAGACCGCGAAATTGGGAAAAGCACTTCAGAAACGAAGTGCTTTTTTGCCCAAAAAGCAAATGAAATGAATAGTAGAACAAAACATAAAGTTCTTAAAATCATTCAAAATTAGTTGTGTTGTTTTCGATACGAATTTGTAACTCGTATCATGGTTTAGTAGTTAGACCAATGAAAAGCTTTCCATTTATTCTGAATTTATTTCAGAATCTAGGGATAGCTTTTTTGATTTAAAGCCTTTTGAAATATTATTTTAAAATTATAAACCAATAAAGTTGTAAAATAAAGTTCTATTCACTTACTTTGCACCGTTCTTAAATGTACTGATTGTTATCACGAAAGCCCGAGGGATTAGACCCGTTGAAAGCTTAGCAACCCTTTATCCCTAAAGAAGGTGCTACATTCTATCACGCCATGCGTGAACAGATAACCTGAGAATTTCTCTCCCTTTCCATAACATTTTTTATTTTTTTTGAACCGAATTTTTCGGCATTCAAATAATTCGTATTCCCGTTTTCGTTGCAATCTGCGGAAAAAACCGCAGGATTTCCGCTACAACCGGGGGTATAATTTTATTTTTTAGGCCTCTCTATTAATATCAGTAAAAAAATAAATGAGTTCGATTTTACAAGAAATAAACAAACGAATACTAGTTCTCGATGGAGCAATGGGGACCATGCTGCAACGCTACAATTTCTCAGAAGAAGATTTCCGAGGCGAGCGTTTTGCAAATTTTCCATATTCCCTAAAAGGAAACAACGATTTATTGTCACTTACGCAGCCGCAAGCAATAGCATCCATTCATGCGCAATATTTTGAAGCCGGTGCCGATATTGTAGAAACCAATACCTTCTCAGGAACAACGATCGGAATGGCCGATTACCATTTGGAAGATTTAGTGTATGAACTCAACTTCGAATCCGCTAAAATAGCACGTGAAGTCGCCGATGAATTTACAGCAAAAAATCCTGAAAAACCGAGATTCGTTGCCGGATCAATAGGACCAACAAACCGAACCGCAAGCATGTCGCCCGATGTAAACGACCCAGGTTTCAGAGCCGTATCATTTGATGATTTACGCATTGCTTACAAGCAACAAGTAGAAGCATTGATTGATGGCGGAGTAGATTTACTTTTAGTAGAAACCATTTTCGATACTCTAAATGCCAAAGCAGCACTTTTCGCCATAGAAGAAGTAAAAGAAGAACGCAAAATTGATATTCCAATTATGGTTTCAGGAACCATTACGGATGCTTCTGGAAGAACACTTTCGGGTCAAACCGTAGAAGCATTTTTAATTTCGATTTCACATATTCCCTTGTTGAGCGTAGGTTTCAATTGTGCCTTGGGAGCGAATCAATTAAAGCCGTACTTGAAACAATTAGCTCACAATACGTCGTTCAATATTTCGGCACATCCAAATGCAGGATTACCAAACGCTTTCGGACAATATGACGAAACGCCCAAAGAAATGCAAGCGCAAATCAAAGAATATTTAGACGAAAATTTAATCAATATCATTGGTGGTTGTTGCGGAACAAATCCGGAGCATATTAAATTAATTGCTGAAGTGGCAAAGGAGTATAAACCAAGAAAAGTTGTCGGTTGATGGGTAACCAAATGTATAAATTTATAATTATGAAAAAATCTGTTGTATTATTTTATCTTGTTTTCATTACTCTTGTTGGTTGTTCTGCAACAGATAATTGTACTAAAACAATAACTATTCCAAGTAGAACTATGATAACGCCTACTGGATCATCGTATTACCCTGAATTGCAATCAGTGGTTCCCTGTGATTATGTGATAACTCCTGTTCAAGAACAAACACCATTACAAAACTTCACTTACGAAGTATTGAATTTCACTTTCACCCCTAACACAGGAAATAATACCAATAGATTGAAATTTGATATAAAATTGAATAACCCAAATAATTTTGCTATTAGAGGATTTGCCTATATTACAACTAATGCTGATGGAGTTGAGTCTTCTTCAGGCTTCCTAAATGGAGCGACATCAACTTGTAGTGAAATCAATCCAAACTCAAGTTGTATTTTTTCTTATGACAAACAATCTTCTCTTAATTTAGGCATTATACAAACTGTTCAGTTAGTTAATGTAAAATATTATTTATCAAATTAGTGTCTTAAAGCCATATCGGTAAAAAAATGTCAGAAACAATAAACTATTTAAAATTATCTGGGCTAGAGCCACTAGTAATTACGCCCGAAACCAACTTCGTAAACGTTGGTGAAAGGACCAATGTTACGGGTTCTCGAAAATTTCTCCGATTAATTAAAGAAGAGAAATACGAAGAAGCGCTATCTATTGCAAAAGAGCAGGTGGAAGGTGGCGCACAAATCATCGATATTAATATGGATGAAGGAATGCTTGACGGCGTTTATGCAATGACTACTTTCCTAAATTTAATTGCCTCCGAACCAGATATTTCTCGTGTTCCTTTGATGATCGACAGTTCAAAATGGGAAATTATCGAAGCTGGTTTGAAAGTGGCGCAAGGTAAAAGTGTGGTGAATTCTATTTCCCTAAAAGAAGGGGAGGAACAATTTATTCATCATGCCAAATTAGTAAAACGATACGGAGCGGCTGTAATCATTATGGCATTTGATGAAAAAGGACAAGCCGATAATTACGAACGACGAATCGAAATTTGCAAACGCTCGTATGATATTTTAGTAGAAGTTGTTGGTTTTCCAGCCCAAGATATTATTTTCGATCCCAATATTTTCCCTGTGGCTACAGGAATGGACGAACATAAATTGAACGCACTAGATTTCTTTAAAGCCACAAAATGGATTAAAGAAAATCTTCCACACGCCCACGTAAGCGGAGGGGTAAGTAATGTTTCGTTCTCTTTTAGAGGAAATGATACAGTGCGTGAAGCAATGCATTCCGCTTTCTTGTATCACGCCATCAAAAATGGAATGACAATGGGAATTGTAAATCCCGAGATGCTTTCTATTTATGATGAAATCCCTAAAGATTTATTAGAACACGTTGAAGATGTTTTATTAAACAGAAGGGACGATGCAACTGAACGATTATTAGATTTCGCTGAAGGTTTCAAAGGAATTGCTTCCCATCCTTCGGGGGGGATAAAGGGGGGGCTTGAATGGCGTTCTGGTTCAATCCAAGAAAGATTAACACATTCTTTAGTAAGAGGAATTGATGAATTTATAGAATTAGATATAGAAGAAGCAAGGCTTGCGGCAACCAAACCAATCGAAGTTATCGAAATCAATTTAATGGCGGGAATGAATGTTGTTGGTGATTTATTTGGAAGTGGAAAAATGTTTTTGCCACAAGTGGTGAAATCGGCACGGGTAATGAAAAAAGCTGTGGCGTATTTACTTCCTTACATCGAAGCAAGCAAGCAAGTTGGCGACAAGCAAGGGGCTGGCCGTATTCTAATGGCAACCGTAAAAGGCGATGTTCACGACATTGGAAAAAACATTGTTTCAGTTGTTTTAGGTTGTAATAATTATGAAATCATCGATTTAGGGGTGATGGTTGCACCTGAGAAAATTATCGCTGCTGCAATTGAACACAACGTTGATATTATTGGCTTAAGCGGATTAATTACACCGTCATTAGACGAAATGGTTTATTTGGCTAAAGAATTAGAGAGGTTAAATGTTAAAATCCCAATTATGATTGGAGGTGCAACCACTTCTCGTGCACATACCGCAGTAAAAATTGCGCCACAATATAATAGCACCGTAGTTCACGTGAATGATGCTTCTAGAGCGGTAACGGTAGCGGGAAATTTATTGAATTCCGAAACAAAATTAAAATACACAACTGATATTCGATTAGAATACGATGAATTACGTGAAGGCTATTTGAACCGAAGTCGCGACAAAAATTTCTTGACAATTGAACAGGCTCGTGCCAATAAATTAAAATTAGATTGGGATAATTTCACCCCGGTAAAACCAAATTTTATTGGTTCAAAAATCATAGAAGCTGATTTAGCTGATTTAGTCCCTTACATCGATTGGACACCGTTTTTTAGAACTTGGGAATTGTTTGGAAAATATCCAGCCATTTTAACAGATGAGGTGGTTGGCGAACAAGCAACTTCAGTTTTTGCTGATGCCCAAGAAATGTTGAAAGTAATTCTCAAAGAAAAGAGATTAACAGCTAAAGGAATTTACGGAATATTTCCAGCGAATCAAGTAAACGATGATGATATTTTGGTTTCACCATCAACCATCAACCATCAACCAATAACCTTTTTAACTTTGCGGCAGCAATCTCAAAAAACAGCAGGCGCACCAAATATCGCTCTAGCCGATTTTATTGTGCCTAAAGACATTGGAAAGACTGATTATATGGGAGCATTTTGTGTAACCACTGGTTTTGGAGTTGATGAATGGGCAGCCGAATTCGAGAAGAATTTAGATGATTACAATTCGATTATGGTAAAGGCCTTGGCAGATCGGTTAGCCGAAGCTTTTGCAGAATATTTACACGAAAAAGTCCGTAAAGAAATTTGGGGTTATGCTGCCGATGAGGTTTTAACCTCCGAAGAATTAATTGACGAAAGCTATAAGGGAATTCGTCCAGCACCAGGTTATCCTGCGTGTCCAGACCATTTAGAAAAACCAACGATTTGGAAATTACTAAATGTAGAACAAGAAATAGGAGTAAAACTAACGGAAAGTATGGCAATGTGGCCAGCCTCATCAGTGTCCGGATATTATTTTGGAAACCCAGAAAGTAAGTATTTTGGACTAGGAAAAATAAAAGAAGATCAAGTAATTGATTATGCAAAACGTAGAAATATTTCAACGGAAGTTGCCAATAAATGGTTGAATCCAAATATAGCAGAGTAACAAAAGGTATTAGGTTCTGGGTATTAGGTAAAGATTTGCCTAAAACCTAAAACCCAAAACCCAAAACCAAAAAAAATGAAAGTAACAAAACACATTGAAAAAGCGAAAGGAAAAACCTTATTCTCTTTTGAAATTATCCCGCCTCAAAAAGGGAAAAGTATTCAAGAATTGTATGACAATATTGATCCGTTAATGGAATTTAATCCACCATTTATTGATGTAACGACTTCTCGTGAAGAGTTTGTTTATATCGATAAAGGAAACGGATTGTTAGACAAAAAGCTAACGAGAATGCGCCCTGGAACATTGGGAATTTGTGCGTCCATAAAACATAAATACAATGTGGATACTATTCCGCATGTGCTTTGTGGTGGGTTTACTAAAGAAGAAACGGAGTATTTACTGGTTGATTGTCATTATTTAGGAATCGATAATGTGATGGCGTTGCGTGGTGATGCGATGAAAGAGGAGAAATATTTTATGCCTAAAAATGGTGGAAATAATTACGCTGTCGATCTTGTAAAACAAATTAAACGTTTAAATAATGGTCAATATTTACATGATTTAATTGATGTAGATAATAAATCTGATTTTTGTATTGGTGTGGCCGGTTATCCCGAAAAACACTTGGAATCACCTTCACTACAATCGGATTTAAAAAGATTAAAAGAAAAAGTGGACGCTGGTGCTGATTATGTGGTTACCCAAATGTTTTTTGACAATTCTAAATATTTTGAATTTGTTGAAAAAGCAAGAGCAATGGGAATTACAATACCAATTATTCCCGGGATAAAACCAATTGCTGTAAAAAAGCACATGCAGCTTTTGCCTCAAGTTTTCCGAGTAGACTTACCCGAAGATTTAATTAGCGCCATCGAAAAAAGCACCTCTGCAGCTGAAGTTAAAGCAGTAGGGATTGAATGGGCAATTCAACAATCATTAGAATTAAAAAAAGCGGGAGTTCCTGTATTACACTATTATTCTATGGGAAAATCAGAGAATATTCGACAAATTGCTAAAGCAGTATTTTAACAATATATTTGTTTACAATTTTATCTAATGAAAAAACAGTATTTTGCCCTTTTATTATTTTATTTTGGATTGGTTTTTGGGCAAAATAATTCCAACACATTTGCTATAGATGCTAATTATTTTTCGGGAAACATATTGAAACATGCTCCCGACCTAGGGCCATTAATTACCGGACATCCTGAGGGATTTTTGGTCAGTTTTTCTAAGAAAACTTACGGAAATGAAGAGTGGGAAAGAGCCTATAATTATCCGGATTACGGAGTTTATTTGCTGTATCAAGATTTTAAAAATGAATATCTAGGACATACTTACGCCGTTGGATTGCATTATAATTTCTATTTCTTAAACCGAAAATTAGTCTTCAAAATTTCTGATGGAATTGCCATGGTTTCCAATCCGCATGATAATGAAACTAATAATAAAAATATTGCTTTTGGATCAAAATTCTTGGGAAACGTAAATTTTGGCCTCAATTATAAAACTAAAATTATCGATCATCTATCGGTTCAATCGGGTTTTATGTTTACGCATTTTTCCAATGCCAGAATGAAATCGCCCAATAGAGGAATTAACACTTTTAATTTAAATTTAGGGCTGACTTATGATCTCGACAAAAATGGAAATCAAATAAAAGACACCACTTCTTTTAGCATGAAATTCAAAGAACGAGTTAAATACAATTTTGTTTTTAGGACTGGTAATAATGAAAGTGCTGTCGTAGGGAGTGGAATTTATCCATTTTATCATCTTGGTTTTTATGCTGATAAAAGATTAAATCGTAAAAGTGCTATTCAGTTTGGAACGGAATTATTTTTAACAAAAAGCAGCATCGATTTCATCAAATATCAATCGGTGGCCTACCCGGAACTAAATTTAGATCCAAATACAGATTATAAACGAGTTGGAATTTTTGTGGGTCATGAGTTATTTATAAATAGAATATCTTTAGAAACACAAATAGGATATTATGTCTATAAGCCATTTAAATCCGATACCGCTTTGTACGATCGATTGGGGATGAAATATTATTTTAGTAAAAAACTATATTCCGAATTAGCCATAAAAACGCATGGTTTTTTAGCTGAGGCGTTAGAGTTTGGAATAGGGGTGCGACTTTAAAAATTTGAATTTGAAAAAAATAACAATCTTAATTTGCTTCCTATTTTTTGTACTTGGCTGTTCAAAACCATCCGAGTGCATTGAATCAACAGGCGCTATAATTACTCGAGATTTCTCTGTCAATACATTTGATAAAATCATTGTTTATTCAGGAATCAGTTTGGTGATTACTCAAGGTCCTGTTGCCAGCGTTCGAGTTCAAACAGGTGAGAATTTGATTGGTAATATTGAAGTCAATGTTGAAAACGGATTATTAGCCGTAAAAGACAAAACCACGTGCAATTGGGTTCGCGATTATGGAAATACTACTGTATTTGTGACTGCGCCGAACCTTACGGAAATCCATTCTAAAACAGAAAAAAACACAACTTCCAATGGCGTTTTGACTTACCCAATATTAAGTCTAATTTCTACCGATTTATCTGACGGTGCTGGAACTGGTGATTTTTATTTGAATATTAATAATTCACAATTGGTTATAGAAAATAATAACGTTTCTAGGTATTTTATTTCTGGTTTAACCAATAAATTAAAAGTTAATTTCTATGAAGGAAATGGCCGATTTATTGGGAATAGTTTTAATGCTAAAGAAGTCGAAATTTTCCACAGAGGAACGAATGACATTATTGTAAAACCAATAGATAAAATAACAGGAAAACTCTATAGTACGGGTAATTTAATCTTAAAAAATACCCCGCCAATAGTTGAGGTACAGCAATATTATCAAGGAAGAGTAATCTATAATTAGGTTTATTTCTTAGTTATTTCCCTAAAAATAGCTTCTAAATTTTTATTCTTTTGATTCAATTGAAGTGTTTTCAAACCATTTTCATTGGCAAAATCAAAAACGATTGGACGCATGTCGGTTTCAGAAATAAAAGTCAATTCCCATACCCTATCATGAACATTTTTATAGGATTTTAAATGAGGGATTTTTGCAATAGCTTGTTCTTCGATTTTAAAATCAAATTCAACTTCTATAACTTGTTCTTTGTCTGAAGAAATCAGTTTGTCCAATTTTTTATCGGTTACAATTTTACCATTATTGATAATGATTACGCGGTCACAAATCGCTTCAACCTCCTGCATAATGTGTGTAGACAAGAATACCGTTTTGTCTTTTCCAACATTTTTAATCACATTTCTAATCTCTACCAATTGATTTGGATCCAAACCGGTTGTTGGCTCATCGAGTATTAAAACATCAGGATTGTGTAAAAGCGCATTGGCTAAACCCACCCTTTGACGATATCCTTTAGACAATTGACCAATTTTTTTATGACTTTCAGAAGTTAATCCTGTTAATTCAATAACCTCATTTATTCTTGATTTTTCCACTTTAAAAACATCGGCATTAAAAGCCAAATACTCTCTAACATACAAATCTAAATACAGCGGATTGTGCTCAGGCAAATAACCCACAGACAATTGAACCGATTTTTGGTTAGAACTTACATCAAATCCATTTACGGATGCACTTCCCTCATCTGCAGTGATGTAAGTAGTTAATATTTTCATTAGGGTAGATTTTCCAGCTCCATTTGGACCTAAAAAACCTACAATTTCTCCTTTTTTAACAGAGAATGAAACAGCGTCCAGGGCTTTCTGATCGCCATAACTTTTAGAAATATTTACAACTTCAATTGACATCTTAATTATTTTTAACAAAAGTAAGCAGAAAAATTAGGTTTACATAATCATTCCTAAAATGCGGACTCATTAATTTATTATGTAACGAATAAAATGTTTAATTGTTATAAATAATAGCCAAACAGAAAGGGTTTTCAAGATAATTGTAATAATTTTGTAGAATAGTAGTAAGCTCAATCCAAAGAATGAAAAACAGGATTAACAATAAAGAAATGAGAAAGTGGTTAGACGACTTCAACTTGCCACATCCATTAATGATTGCGGGACCTTGTAGCGCAGAAACGGAAGAGCAGGTTTTAAAAATTGCTCACGATTTAAAAAATTCTAATGTTACTATTTTTAGAGCAGGAATTTGGAAACCGAGAACTCGTCCAGGAGGATTTGAAGGCGTGGGAGAAATTGGGTTGAAATGGTTGCAAAAAGCAAAAGCAGAAACCGGTTTAATGATGGCGATTGAAGTTGCCAATGCGGCTCACGTGAAATTAGCTTTAGAACATGATATTGATGTACTTTGGATAGGAGCAAGAACTACGGTGAATACTTTTGCAGTTCAAGAAATTGCGGATGCCCTCGAAAACACTGACAAAATTGTATTGGTAAAAAACCCTGTAAATCCTGATTTGGCTTTGTGGATTGGTGGGGTAGAGCGTTTATATAATGCCGGAATTAAGAAATTGGGAGTTATTCATAGAGGATTTTCAACCTATGAAAAAACAAAATATCGAAATATTCCGGAGTGGCAAATTGCAATTGATTTGCAAAGTAAATTTCCTGATTTGCCTTTAATTTGTGATCCTTCGCACATTACCGGTAAAAGAGCGATGATAAAAGAAGTTTCCCAACAAGCGATGGATTTGAATTATGATGGTTTAATAATTGAAACTCATAATGATCCAGAAAACGCTTGGAGTGATGCCGATCAACAAGTAACGCCTCAAGCTTTAAAGCAAATAATTCAAGAATTAGTAATCAGAAAAGTAGCTGTTGATGAAGAAGATTTCAATTTTGACTTGGAAAAGTTAAGATCAAAAATTGACATCACCGATTCTAAAATATTGGAATTATTAGGAAATAGAATGAAAGTTGCAGAAGAAATTGGCGCAATTAAAAAAGCCAAGAATGTATCGGTGTTACAAAATAAAAGATGGGCAGAAATACTTAAAAAAATGGTCGCTGACGGAGAAGAAAAAGGATTAAGCGAAGAATTTATCTTAAAATTATTTAAGGCAATACATTTAGAAAGCATTAGTCACCAGGAAAAAATAATGAATGGTTAGGTTATAATTTGTTTGAAATGCAGATTAAAAACAATACTAATTAATAAATTAGCACCCTTTTTTTGTTAAGTGAAAATCTAAAATCTAAAATCTAAAATCGTAAATTTGCCAAATGACAGGACTTGTTTATAAATCTACTGGAAGTTGGTACACTGTAAAATCGGAACAAGGAGATTTTATGGAATGCCGTATGAAAGGTAAATTCCGAATTAAAGGCATAAAAAGTACTAATCCAATTGCGGTAGGTGATTGGGTGGATTATGAGCTCGAAGAAACATCAGATGCAGTTACAGGAACGATTTACAACATACACGAAAGAAAAAATTATATCGTTCGAAAATCGGTAAATTTATCCCACCAAATGCACATTATCGCATCCAATATTGATCGGGTTTTCCTTTTAATTACTATAAATAATCCCCCTACAACGACCAATTTTATAGATCGATTTTTAGTAACTGCCGAGGCATACGGAATAGAAACAGTTTTGGTTTTTAACAAGATTGATACTTTTGATGAAGCAACATTAGACGAACAATTGTACCTGCAACATATCTATCAAGAAATTGGCTACCAATGTTTGCGAGTTTCCTCAACAGAAATGAAAGGAATCGAGGAGTTAAAAGCACTAATGATTGGAAAAGTAAGCATGTTTTCTGGCCATTCTGGTGTTGGAAAATCAACTTTGGTAAATGCGTTAGAGCCGAATTTACAATTAAAAACGAAAGTTATTTCTGAGCAAAGCATGCAGGGGCAACACACCACAACATTTGCAGAAATGTACGATTTAAGTTTCGATGCTAGAATTATAGACACCCCAGGAATCAAAGGATTTGGGATTGTGGATATGGAAAAAGAAGAAATTAGCGGTTATTTTCCCGAATTTTTCAAATTAAAAGACCAATGTAAATTCAATAATTGTTTGCATAAAGACGAACCCCATTGTGCTATAAAAAAGGCGCTCGAAGAGGATAAAATTTCATGGACTCGTTATAAAAGCTACCTTAAAATCTTAGAAGGTGACGAGGAAAATTTCCGAACGGATATATATAATGAAGATAGAATTGCAAGTGATGAAACAAGGAATAAGTAATTAATTAAGAGTTATTTAAAAATAATAATTTTAAAATTTTGTCATTCTGACGAAGGAAGAATCTCATAATAATACAAACCAATTAATATGAAAGCAGTTTTACAACGTGTATCAAAAGCATCGGTTGAAATAAACAGTAACATAGTAGCAAATATTAATTTTGGACTATTAATTTTAATTGGAATTGAAGACGATGATTCCCAAGAGGACATCAATTGGCTTAGCCAAAAAATAATCAACCTTCGAATTTTTGGTGATGAAAATGAAGTCATGAATTTATCTGTAAAAGACATTCAAGGTGAAATTATTATTGTAAGTCAATTTACTTTGCATGCCAGCACTAAAAAGGGAAATCGCCCATCCTATATCAAAGCTTCAAAACCCGAAATCGCTGTTCCTTTGTACGAAAAATTCGTTCAAAAGATGGAATTGGAATTGGGGAAGAAAATTCAAACCGGAAAATTTGGGGCTGATATGAAAGTAGCATTGGTAAACGACGGACCAGTAACCCTAATTATTGATAGTAAAAACAAATCGTAATGAACCTAAAAAATTCCCAACTAGAAGTTGACAATTGGATCAAAGAACACGGAGTTCGATACTTTAACGAACTT
>Ga0114967_10004170_pt1 | contig 11697 bp, 8 predicted proteins | sample M_130628_MF_Meta_FD_92639 | JGI IMG/M metagenome (GOLD analysis project Ga0114967, IMG submission 92639) | Freshwater microbial communities from Lake Montjoie, Canada to study carbon cycling - M_130628_MF_MetaG | ecosystem: Environmental > Aquatic > Freshwater > Lake | place: Lake Montjoie... | reverse complement strand
GAACCACATCCAAACCGGAATTGCGCCCCAGCTGGTCATTTTCAGGAGGCGACAGACGGGTGGAGTAACCCAGCACGGTGCGTCCGTCCACTTCCACGCGCACCAAAGGCAGGCCGCGGATCGAGACGCCCTGGCCCTCGCCCCACACACGCGTCACTTGCACACCGGTAACGCGCTGCAGCGCCTCGGCCACATTGGCATCAGGCAACTTGCCCACGTCTTCTGCGGTGATGACATCCATGACCTGGTCCGAGTCACGCTTGACTTCGGAGGCACGCTGCAACGCGGCGCGCACGCCGGTCACGACCACCGTATCGAGTTGCTTCTCGCCCGCTGCCGGCGCCTGCTGCGCGATGGCCGCCTGCCCGATCAAGAGCGCGATAGCCAGGCTGATCGGAGTGCGGTGAATACCAGAGGTCTTGAAAATTGGATTGGCCACTTTGCGTCCTTTTTGTAAATCTTGGGTCAAAAAATGTGTCTTGCGACGATTGTCACTGTAATGTGATAAACGTTTAATCAGTATTTACCCTAGGTCACTTCAGCTTTGCTTTCCCCGCAACTTCTTAGAGCTTGGGCAGAGCGCCCCGCCATCCGGCGGACCATTGGGCCATGAGCTTGCGCACCAACTCCGCCTGCTCTGGCTGCTTGGCGAGGTTTACGTTTTCCTGTGGATCGCTCTGGTGGTCGTAAAGCTCCACTGCGTCCACCTGCTTGGCGTCGGCCGTATGCACCCAGACGGTAAAGCGGTAGCGGTCGGTGCGCATGGCATACCCCATCAGGTCGGCTTTGTCCTTGCCGGCTTTGGGCCGTGGGTACTGGCTGAATACGGCTGGCTTCCAGTTGCGACTGGGGTCGTCCAATACGGGTTTGAAGCTGCTGCCCTCTAAATGTTTGGGCAGTGGCAGGCCGGCCAGTTCGCTCAGCGTGGGGTAAATATCAACGAATTCCACCAAGGCTTTGGTGTGGGTGTTGGCCGTCTTCATGCCCGGCACCGACACAATCAGCGGCGCGTTGGTGTCGTTTTCGGTATTGCCGTGCTTGGCCCAGCCGTCGTGCTCGCCCAGCTTCCAGCCATGGTCGCCCCAGAGCACGACAATGGTGTTTTTGCGTAGGCCTAAGCGGTCCAACTCGGCCAGCACCCGCCCGACCTGGGCGTCGGTATAGCTCACCGATGCGTAGTAGCCGTGCTTGAGGCGGCGGGCCAGGTCGTCGGGCAAATGGCCTTCGGGGATGTCTTGGTACATGCGCAGCTCGCCGCCGGTGACGAGGTTGCGGATTGCATAGTCCGGCGCGTCTTTGGGCGGGTAGCGGTTGGGGGCCATCGGAATCTTGGTCGGGTCATACAAATCCCAATATTTCTTGGGTGCCACAAAAGGCAGGTGCGGGCGAATCAGGCCTACGGCCAGGAAAAACGGTTCTTTTTTGGCGCCCAACTGTCCCAGGGTCTGGATGGCCAGGTCGGCTACTTTGCCGTCGGTAAACGTGTCGTCGGGCACGTCAGCACCTTCAAGTACCGGGCCGCGCACCTTGGACTTGACTTTGGCGCTGGCCTTGGTCTTGGCCTGGCCATCGGGGTCCTCTTCCGAATCGCTCGCTTGGCCGGCATTAGCTATTTCAGAGGCATATTTGGGCGCCTTGGGGGTTTGCCAAGGCACCGACCAGGTGGGCGCATCATCAAAGCCGCCGTGGTAAATCTTGCCCATGCCTTGCACGAAGTAGCCGTTTTGCTTGAAGTGCTGGCCTAGGGTAACGACCTCGGGCATGGCGGTACGGAAGTGGGTGACCAGGTCCCAGACCTTGGTGGTGTCGGGACGCGCACCGGTCATCAAACTGCTGCGCGAGGGCGCACACACCGCCTGCTGAACAAAGGCTTTGTCGAACACCATGCCAGTTTTGGCCAGTTGGTCGATATGGGGGCTTTTCACCTCTTTGAGGCCATACGCCCCCAGCTCGGGGCGCAGGTCGTCGACCGCAATAAACAGCACATTGGGGCGCTCGGCGGCGTGGGCCATAAGGGCCAGGGTCATGGCGATGGCTGCGGTAAAGGTAGGACGAAGTTGCATTGGAGGCGTGCTTTCTACAAAAGTAATTACTCGGAGGCGCCAGGCGCGCTGGGCTTGTTCAGGGGCGCCCATGCGGGCGGTTTCATCTGTGCGCTCCAGGTGTTCCACAGCACGCGTAATTGGTCGAGTTTTTGCGCCTGACTAGCGGCCAGATCGCGCTGCTCGCCCAGGTCAGTGCGCAGGTCAAAAAGGCGCCATTGATCGGCGTCTTTGATGAGTTTCCAGTCGCCTTGGCGCACGGCGCCGCGCTGTCCTTGGCGCCAATACAAGGCGTCATGGACGGCACTACTTGCTTTACCGGTCAACCACGGCATCAGGTTGACGCCGTCCAAACCCTGCGCGGGCAGGGCTCCGGCCAGCGCAAGCGCAGTGCCCGTCATGTCTAAGCCGCTGCTCATAGCGTCAAAGACGCCACCGGGCGCAATCGTGCCTGGCCAGCGTACGGCGGCCGGAACGCGAATTCCACCCTCCCAAAAACTGCCCTTCTCGCCGCTCAAGGGGTAATTGCTGGAGGTGGTTTGGTGCTGCGGCCCGCCGTTGTCGCTGATAAACACAACCAAAGTGTCGCGCTCCAGGTCTTCGGTTTTGAGCGTTTGGAGCACCGCACCGACCTGGTCGTCCAGTGCCTCCAGCATGGCCAGATGGATGCGCCGCTTCTCGTCAGCGATATGTGCAAAGCGCTGGTAGTAGGCGCGCGTAGTTTGCATCGGCACATGCGGCGCGTTAAAGGCCAGCATGACAAAAAACGGATCGTTTTTATGCGCCCGGATAAAGCGGGTCGCCTCCGCGCCCAGCGCCTCGGTCAGGTGCGCGGGCAGCTCCACTGGCGTGCTTTGGCGCAGCAGGCGGTTGGTGCGTGCGTCGGCCGCATCGGTGGCGTTGTACTGGGTGACGCCGTCCGCGGTATAGGGATGGGTGCCGCCGAGAAAGCCATAAAACTCGTCAAAGCCCCGGGCGTTGGGGTGGTGCTCGGGCTTGTAGCCCTGGTGCCATTTGCCAAACAGCGCCGTCGCGTAGCCCTGCGTTTTGAGACGCTCGGCGATGGTGGGTGTGTCCAGCGGCAGCCCGAAGTTGGGCCCAGCGCCGCCAGGATTGAACTCAAAGCCCATGCGTTGCTGGTACACGCCCGTGAGCAAGGCGGCGCGGCTGGGCGCGCACACCGGGTGGTTGGCGTAATACTGCGTAAATCGCACGCCCGAGGCGGCCAGCGCATCAATGTGAGGCGTGCGCACCTCTTTGTCGCCCTGCACGCCCAAGTCGCCATAGCCCAGGTCGTCGGCGACCAGGAAAACGATATTGGGCTTGCGGCCCGGCGTGGGCCCACTGCCCGGCGCCGGTGCTGCGAATGTGCTGGCAGAGCCGCTGAGCCAAAAGATCAATAAGAGCTTTGCAATTAGCAGGCCCTGCGAGTTTTGCGTAATTTTGCGCATTAAGGTGGTCCTTTGGAAGACGGGGCCGAGGCGTCAGCCACGGTGCGAAAGCCGATGTGCGAGGCGCCCAAGCCCAGGTCCTGCCCGTGCCGCGCGCCGGGGCGGTAGCGCATGCAATAGCCCGGTGCACACAGGAAACTGCCGCCCTTGATGGTGGCCACCGGCACGCCTTTTTGCATCGGGTCGTCGCCTTTGGCGCCCACCTTGAAAGTGCGTGGGCGTTTCTCGTAATAGGGGTCTACCGTCCACTCCCACACGTTGCCGAGCATGTCGTGCAGGCCGATCGCATTGGGCGTAAAACAACCGGCTGGGGCCAGGCCAGCGTAGCCATCAATGGCGGCGTCTTGGATGGGGAACTTACCTTGCCAAGTGTTGGCCTGGCTGGGCTGCTCGTGGTCATTGACACTGGCCGGGTCGGCGCCGCGGGCGGCCCATTCCCACTCCACCTCGGTGGGCAAGCGTCGACCGGCCCAACGGGCATAGGTTTGCGCGTCAGCCAACACCACATGCACCACAGGGTAGTTTTCGCGGCCCGCGATGCCTGAGCCCGGCCCCTCGGGGGCGCGCCAATAGGCACCAGGCACAAAACTCCACCAGGCGCTGACGTCATTGGCCAGCGCACGCTCGGCGTTTTTGAGCTGGAACACGGCCGAACCGGGCACCAACTGGTCCGCGGGAATGTCGGGGTAGGCGCGCGGGTCGGGGCGCCGCTCGGCCACGGTAACGTAGCCGGTGGCAGCCACAAAGCGGGCAAATTGCGCATTACTCACCTCGTGGGTATCCATCCAAAAGCCTTTGCGTACCTGCTCTTTGCGCAGCGGGCCCTCTTCAGGAAAACGGTCATCGCCCATGGTGAAGCTGCCGGGCGCGACATACACCTGTGCCTCGGGTGCGAATTCTTTGCACACCTTGGCCGCATTGCTGGCCTCCACCGCCTGCGGCGGCTCGGCTTTTTGACAAGATGCCAAGCTGGCCGCTGCCAGCGCAAGCGCCAGCAGGCTCCATGCGTGACGCAAAAAAGGAGCCACGTTTAGTTGGCGTCTGGCAGGCCGCTGGCGCGCACTTTGGGCTTTTTATTTTCATGGCGGCCACTTTCGCCGCCCTGGTCTACATAGCCGCCCGCCGGGTTGAGTTGCTGCAAGGCCAGTTGTAAACGCTTGCGCGCGGCCACGGCGGCCGGCTCCTGGCTGTCTTTGGGAACCAGGGTCTCGGCAAAAGGCGCGTCGGCCATGTCAAATAACTCGCCGTCCTGGGTGAGCTTGAAATTGGCCTCGCGCACATACCAATTTCTGGCTAATTGGACAAATGCCCAGTCGCGCGGCTTACCTTGGCCGCCTTGTAGCTGGGTGGCAAAGCTGCGTCCATCCATGGTCACGCCAGCAGGTAATTTGGCACCGGCAAACTCGGCAAATGTGGGAAGCAGGTCGCTCGAATCGATCAACTCTGACGTCACCTTGCCGGCAGGCACCACGCCCGGCCAGTTGACGATCAGGGGCACCAGCGCCCCGCCCTCTTGCATCGAGCCCTTGCTCCCGAACACAGTCCGTCCACCAATCTTGGCAAAGCGGCTGGGGCCGCCAGCGGTGCCGTTATCACCCATAAATACCAAAAGCGTTTTGTCCCGCAACTTCAAACGATCAAGCTCGGCCACCAACTGACCGACCAATTTGTCCATATAGCTGATATTGTCAGCGTAGAGGGTTTTGCTATCGGGCACGCTGTCGGGCGTGGGCAAGATTTCGGTATGCACATGCGACATCGAATAATGCACAAAGAATGGTTTGTCACGGTTTTGGGTAATGAAATTGACCAGATGCTTGTGCATCAGATCGGGCATGTATTCTTTGTCGCGCAAAGGAACGGTTTTGCCATTAACCAAATACTCTTTGCCCTTGGCCTGGGTATTCCAATAAACACCGCTGCCTTTAAATTGCAAATAATCGTCAAAACCAAATTCGCCTGCGGTCAAAGGCAGTTGGCCCCATTTGCCGATCATGGAGCTGACGTAGCCGGCGCTCTTGAGCACTTTAGGCGTGAGTTGTTCGGTGTGCGAAAACACGTCGCCAGTGGCGTCTTGGCTGGTTGCGCCGGTGCGAAATGGGTAGCGGCCACTCAACATCATGGCGCGCGATGGCCCGCACAAGGGCACCGTGTAGCCACGGGTATATCGGGTGCCGCCCTGCGCCAAAGCGTCAATATGCGGAGTTTTGTAATTATCCGCACCGTAGGCGCCGACCTCGCCAACCCCATAATCATCAGCCAAGATGTAAATAATGTTGGGCTTGGCCGGTGGCGCAGCCCAGGCTGGCGCCAATGCGCCCAGCGCCCAACTCAGAACCATCAACAATTGCAAGGATTTCAGCATACAAGGCCTCTTCACACAGGATAAATGGGTTTATTGCAGGCGCAATATAGCGTGAGATGCAGCGAATTCAAACACCAGTCGCCTGGGTTTTCAGCCACAAAATGGGCTGGGTAATGGCGATATTGCGTTGCACCTCATCATCGCTGCTATCGGGCTGCAAACGGCTCCACAACTGGAGTAAATCGCCGCGCGCAAATGCATTGCCGCCGAACAGCAAAGCGCTTTGCCGCATGGGCCAATATTGCCAAGCCTGAACATCCGGCGCATAAGGCCACTGGCTTTTATTGGCAATATAGGGCGCCAGATACGCCAGGCCTTTCTCCATACTGCGACCATCAGCCAGTTTGAAATTCCACAGATTTTCAGCTGGCGTTGACAAGACTTGGCACAGGGCCGCCATATTGTCCAGTTGAAACAGCGAATAGGCATAGGGCTTGGTACGCTTGAGTTCCTCTGGGAAACTTCCGTCGAGCGCCATTTGCGTTCCGATGAAGTTACGCTTAAATTGCTCTGCCGCCAGTGCCATACGCACTTTGTCCTGGTTAAACCGCGCAAATACGGCGACCTGTAACCAATACGCCACGGAATGGTTGTTTCGCTCCTTGGCTTCGTCTTGCCCGTTGGCGCTGCTAAGCATCCACTGCAGATAGCTTCGGAACCAATCTTGCACCGCGCTTGAGATGGACGCGGACCACCCCGGTAAACCGGCAACAGCCTCTATCGCCAAGGGGATTTCTATGAGGTGCAAAGTATCAATAATTCCGATTCCCCGCCCCTGCGAAACGCCGGGAATGGCCTGGGCATACTGCAAATGCGGATTCATGCGGGTGTTGGGATGCACAAAAAATACCGCTAACAGTTGGGCCATTTTTTCCAGGTATTTTTGCGTCTTGTTACCCGGGCCGCTGATCACAGCCGCTGCAGCAAGTGCTGCTACCGCATCGCGCAGGGTACGCACGGCCAAGCGGTGGTCGTTGAAATTGCCCGGGTTACTTTGGCCATCGCGCCGGACAAAAGGCAGCCCATCTGCGCTGGCGGGGTTGGGCCACCAGTAATCGCCATTGGAGTAATAGTCATTGACATTGCCCGGACTCAGAGGGCTGGAGGTTTTCACAATACTCACCGGCGCCAATGCCAAGGCCGCTTGTGCCGCTTGGTGGATGCGTATGCGGTCTGTGTTTCCAAGCTCTTCCCAACCTAAGCGCTTGGGCGATGCATCAGCCGCCGCCGCTGGGTTGATACGCGCCCACATCGGCAAGGACAGCAAAAAAATACTTAAACGGCGACGGATGCCAAAGCGCTGGGTATTCACAAAAAGTCTGGCGCCACCAGGCATTTACTGAACAACGGGCTTGGCCGCTTTCCATCCCGCAGTGAGTTGCTCACGCATAGTCTTCACCAAGGCGGCGTGTTCGGGTCGCTGGGCAATATTGAGGTTTTCGTCCGGGTCAGTTAGGTGGTCATACAGTTCCAAGGCCACGACTTTGCTGAGGTCCGCGCGGTCAACCCATTGCACTATGCGGTAGCGGTCATTGACCATGGCATACCCCATGAGCGGCGTGCCACCGGTGACGTAGGCGGTGCGTGGATATTGGCTAAATGCCACCTTTTTCCACGGCATTTCGGGTTTATCCAGCAAAGGGCGAAAACTCGTTCCTTCCAAATGCTTGGGCAGCGGCAAATTAGCCAGGTCTGACAAGGTGGGGAAAATATCGACCATTTCGACAATGGCATTACTCCGGGCGCCCACTGTTTTCATACCTGGGGCGGAGATCAGCAGCGGCGCATTGGTGTCAATTTCCATATTGGTGTGCTTGGTCCAGGCGTCATGCTCGCCCAGTTTCCATCCGTGGTCGCCCCACAAAACCACGATGGTGTTTTTGCGCAGGTTCAGGCGGTCCAACTCGTCAAGTACCTTGCCCACCTGGGCATCCGTATAGCTGATGCCGGCGTAGTAGCCATGCTTTAGCGTGCGCGCCAAATCCGGTGGAATCGAGGTCTCGGGAATACCGTGGTAGTTGCGCAATTCGCCGCCGTACATCACCGCGTAATCGGGTGCGCCAATGGGGCGGAAGGGGTTATGGGCCAGCGCAATTTTGGCTGGGTCATACATATCCCAGTATTTTTTGGGAGATACGAAGGGCAAATGGGGTTTTACAAAACCGATAGCCAGGAAAAAGGGTTCTTTTTTCTTGCTCATTTCACGCAGGGTTTGGGTTGCCAAATCGGCCACTTTGCCATCGGTGAAGGTGTTGTCGGGCACGTCCGCGCCTTCATAGGCCGGGCCGCGCATATTGACGCCGCTGGACGGGCCGCCATCAGCCGTGAGAGGCTCGGAGGCATTGCGCTTGGGTTTGTCGGTGGCTTTGAGCTGGTTCAGTCGTTCGTCCAAAGCCACGTTTTCCGGCAATGCATATTTCACTGCCGACGGTGTTTGCCAAGGCACGGACCAGGTGGGGGCATCGTCATAGCCGCCGTGAAATATCTTGCCCATGCCCTGCACAAAATAGCCGTTGTTTTTGAAATGCTGGCCTAAGGTGACAATGTCCGGAGCAGCTTTACGGAAATGGGTGACCAAATCCCACACCTTGGTGGTGTCCGGGCGGGCGCCGGTCATGACGCTGGTGCGCGAGGGCGAGCACACCGCTTGCTGCACATAGGCTCGGTTAAAGGTCAGGCCCTCTTTGCCGATGCGGTCAATATTAGGGCTTTTGATGTAATCCTTGCCATAAACACCGAGCTCGGGGCGCAGGTCGTCGACCGCGATAAACACCACGTTGGGCCGCTCAGCGGCCAGCGCCGAGACACTGACCGCGCAGAGGAAAGTACAAGACAGGATTTGGCGCTTCATTCAAGACTCCTCGGGAAACAAATTAGTTGTGAGGTATGGTAATCGTTATCCTTGCTCAAAAACTAAGTAGTAACCCTCATAAATTTGTAAAGAATAGTGAAATTTCAAGGAAAGCTCCGAAAATCAACCTAGCATCTGCTGGTCAATGTAAAAAATAGGAAAACGTTTTATGAGCTGTCTTATCCCGCAATGACCGATGTAGTAAAACTTCTTCGCATGGCGCACCCGATGCTGCGGATCGCCCTCGTGTTTGCCGCAGTCCATGGGGCCCCAGCGCAGGCCGATGCGCTGTACCGCGCTGCCCAATCCGCGCAAGCGCAGGCGCAGTACCAATGGGCACTGCGCTTGGAGGAAGGCGCAAGCGCCTGCCCAAACCCAACCCTGGCTATGCAGTGGTATGCACGCGCTGCAGCCAAGGGTCATGCTGCAGCGCAGAATAATTTGGGCGCCCTGTATTCTGAGCAAAAAAAATTCAAACAAGCTTTGCACTGGTACCAATTGGCAGCGAAGAAGGGCAATTCCAATGCGCAATTTAACCTTGCACTCATGTTTGAGGTGGGGCGCGGCGTGCCCAAAGACCAAGAAAAGGCGCAATATTGGTACACACTGGCCGCTGCACAGGGCCACTGGAATGCCCAATACAACCTAGCTAGGCTGTTTGACGACGATTTGCCACCCCTGCCCTCGGCTCCATGAAAAATGGATTCCCAGCGCGGACCTGGTGACTGGTGACGTAATTCGAATGGCCCGAGGATGCGGGGCACCTGGGCAGGTGGAAATTCCCCCAAATTCGGCATGAATATTGCTTTAAAACAATGGTGATGTGACGAGATTACCGCCTTAAGCGGGGTTTACGCCTCTCAGGGTGTCAACTTTTCGCTTTCCGAAAATGGGTAGCATGGCTGCGCTAGGACTGCGCCTGTGCGCTCGGCGGCAAATGATTGCCGCGTCACATTGAAGCGTATTGAGTGAAATTCTTTGGGGCTAATCATGTTGCGAACCACCCGCCATCCGGTCAGTTATTCGTCCAGCGCGAGAAATGGATACGTCTGGGGGCTGGTAGCGGCCCTGACACTACTCCTTGGCGCCTGTGGCGGAGGAAAGAGTGACGCGCCCGCAGCGCCGGGACCGGCACAAATTAGCGTGAGCGTTACCGGCCTGTTGCCGGGGAAAACCGTGGTCCTCAAAAATGGTACGGAGACTTTGACCTTCTCCGACAATGCCACGAAGTCTTTCCCCACGGCGGTGACCTTGAATTCGGCGTTGGCCGTGTCCATTACGACGCAGCCTGATGTGGGCCAAACCTGCGCGATTACTTCAACAGGCCAGACGGTGAATTCACAGGCATACACGGTAACTGTCGTATGCACACCCTTTAGCTACACCATTTCAGGCATCGTCTACGGCTTGGTGGGGGGGCAAACACTCCAATTGCTAAATAGCGTTGGCACAAATGTGCAGGCTAGCGCACCTGACGCAAGCGGGCAATTTAATTTTTCCGTGAAATGGGGAGATAACTATTCCGTGACTGTTCTGGCACAACCCTCGCGGCAGTTATGCACGGTTAAGAATGGGACAGGTACCTCCACATCAAATGTCGTCAATGTAGAAGTGCGCTGCATTGGACAAGTATGGAATATCTTCACTGCAGCAGGTGATGGACGCGCCACAAGTTCCGACAGCACAGATAAATCAATAAACGGATCCTTTTATGCTCCACAAGGCGTTGCGACCGATAGTTCAAACGGTTCAATTTTGGTAGCCGACACCAATTCAGGGGCCATTCGCAAACTGGTCTATGACCTGACGATGCCGGCCACCAGCGCAAGCACAAGCACCGTAGCAGGAGTGTCTTTTCTTAACGGACTGAATAACGATGGCATCAATAGCCGATTTAACGGACCAGTTGGCGTGGCGATTGATACTTTGGCTTTTGCAACGACTAAAACGACAACTATTTATGTAGCCGATACTGGTAACCATTTAATCCGCGCTATTAAAGTAAACATCGATGGTTCCAACACCGTTACTTCGTTTGCAGGAAGCGGCATCCCAGGATATGTTAACGACACCAAAGAAAAGGCTCAGTTCAATCGAATAACTGGGATTGCAGTAGATTTAACCGGAAATATTTTTGTCGCGGATACCGGCAACCACGTCATTAGAAAGATCACCTCCACTGGCGTGGCTACTTTATTCGCCGGCACCCCCAATACGGCCGGCTCTGCGGATGGCTCCACCACAACAGCCACATTTAATTCGCCAATGGGTATCGCCGTTGACACATTGGGCAATGTGTACATTGCCGACACGCTGAACTCGACCATCCGTAAAATCAGTAACGGAAAAGTGGAAACCTTGGCCGGTAAAGCCGGCACGGAAGGAGCCAAAGATGGTAACCGCGCGGTTGCATCCTTCTTCCGTCCCACTGGCATCGCGATTGACAGCGCGTTTTACTTGTACGTCGCCGATACCCAAAACAACAAGATTCGATTGGTGGATCAGACTGGCGAGGTGATCACCATCGCGGGTGCACAGGCGCCTGGCTCGCTAGACTCCTACCCAGGCGCTAGTTGTACGGGGGCAAATAACTGTTCACTAAGCGGCGGCAGTTTCAACCGACCCAGTGGAATCGCCGTTAACAAACTTGGCGATCTTTTTGTTGCTGATATGGGGAATAATAAAATACGTTATTTAACAAAAACTAATCCTGCGCCTAAATAAGCAATCATGAAAAAAATTTCACTCATTTTTATATCGCTTTTGTTTTGGGGCTGCGCGTCTATATTAGGCAGCGATCAGCAATGGATTAGCTTTGTAACACAATGCAATAGCACTAACCAGACGGCATATTGTGTCGCATCAAATGACCGTGGGCGCTGGGAATTTCAGACGCCAGCCAAGATCAATATACTGAAAAGTACTACTACCCTAACGGTGGTTTGCGCTAGTTCGCCGGCGGATGAGCATCGATATGCCGTTGAATCG
>Ga0114967_10004168_pt1 | contig 11698 bp, 4 predicted proteins | sample M_130628_MF_Meta_FD_92639 | JGI IMG/M metagenome (GOLD analysis project Ga0114967, IMG submission 92639) | Freshwater microbial communities from Lake Montjoie, Canada to study carbon cycling - M_130628_MF_MetaG | ecosystem: Environmental > Aquatic > Freshwater > Lake | place: Lake Montjoie... | reverse complement strand
CATTGACAACAGGTGCTCAACCTAATATTACCTCACTTGGTACGTTAACATCATTGGCTGTAAATGGAAATATAACTTCTGTAAATTTCACATCTATTGCGGGTAGATTTGCAGGTAATGGTAGTGGCTTATCCAACTTATCTGGTGCTAATGTTGTTGGTACTGTAGCTAATGCAACATATGCGGTAACAGCCGGATTTACTACAACAGCAGGAACGGTTACTACAAATGCTCAACCTAACATTACAAGCGTTGGTACATTAACATCATTAATCGTAAGTGGAAATATTGATGGTGCTAATGTAGCCGGCGGTAATTTAGTTTCTGCTAACTATGTTGCCGGCACACTAACAACAGGTGCTCAACCTAATATTACAACTGTTGGAACATTAACCGGCTTAACAAGTTCAGGTAATATTACAGCTCCGTATTTCTTTGGTAATTTAATAGGTAATATAGACAATGCTAATTATGCGTCATATGCAGGAAATGTAGTCAACCCATTACAGCCAAATATTACAACAGTAGGCACATTAACTAGTTTAAGTGTATCTGGTAATATTATAGGTGGTAACTTAATAAGTGCTAATTTCTTAACAGGTACGCTTACTACTCAGACGCAATCTAACATACATACTGTTGGCAATTTAGGATTCTTAAATGTCGATACAACTGTATCAGGAGCAAATGGTAATATAACATTTAACGGTAGTATGAGTGGTACTGGCCCTCAAAGTGACATTGATATTACTGGTGACCTTTATGTTAGTAACATTTATTCTACCATTGTAGCCGGAGTACTTAGTACTAATGAACAACCAAATGTAACACTACTTGGTACACTAACAGAATTGACAGTACGAGGTCCAGCTGATTTAGGTAGTATATCTAATGTAACAATTACTGGTGGTAGTGCAAATTATATATTATCTACTGACGGTGCAGGTAACTTATCTTGGGAACCACCCGGTAGTGGAACTGCAGCCGGTAGTAATACTCAAGTTCAGTTTAATAATGAAGGTTTATTAGCCGGCAATTCAACATTTACGTTTAATAATGTAACCAAAACACTAACTGTACTAGGAAATATTCTATCAAATAGTACAATTCAAGCTAGTAAATTTATATCAAATGTGTCTACCGGTACTGCACCCTTTACAGTTACATCTACTACAAAAGTAGCAAACTTAAGCGTAGAAACTGCAAATACTGCATCATTTGCCACTAACTCAACAAACTCAAATGTTGCATTGACAGTAGCAAATGCGGCACAACCAAACATCACAAGTGTTGGCACATTAACTGCACTAAATGTTAATGGTGCAGGAAGTATTACTGGTAATATACGAGTAGGTAATTTAGACACGAATGGTACGATAGTATCAACTAATACAAATGTTGTTGGAAATGCAAATGTTAATGGTACCTTACAAGTAGGCAGTGCTGGACAATTAAAAGTATTAGGTACTGTTAATACTGCTAGTTCTTCTAATGTATATTTAGGTAATGTTGCAAACATTCATATAGAAGGTGGTATTAATGGTTACGTATTATCAACTGATGGCGCAGGTAATTTAAGTTGGTCAGTTGGCGGTGGTGGCGGCGGTAACGGTGTTCCAGGTGGTTCAAATACTCAGGTTCAATATAATGATGCAGGTGTATTTGGTGGCAGTTCATTCTTAACATTTAATGAAGTAACAACTACTTTACAAGTAGCCGGCAATTTAATAGCAAATAGCACTCAAGTTGGCGCCGGAATTTATAAATTTTCAACACAATATGTTTATTTTGCAACAACTGCATCTACCTCACCAAATCAAGTTTTATGGTCTACTTCGGCAGCAAATGTTTCAGGGGTAGATTTCCATGTCATCGCTACTGATGCGTCCGGATCAACAAGACAGTCATCCAAAATATCATCATTGTTATATGGAAATTCTGTTGCGTGGAATGAATATGGTGGTTTACAATTAAACGGTGGAACTGGTTCATTCTCGGTTGATTATGATCCGGGTGATATTATTACACCACCAAGGGTAAGATTGTTAGTCACGCCGGATTCGGCAAATTCTACAACTTACAAGATGATGATTACGGAGTATGCACCGTGATCTATTATAAAAATGAGATAAATATAAGTATAAAGGAAATGAATCATGGCAATTAAACCATTCAACTCGGTAGCAGGTTTCTCGGTAGGAGAAGTTCCAGCTAACGTGATACTGGCAAATGGTGATATTACAACAGGTAACGCAAATTTAACCGCTAATCTTTATGTAACTAACACAGCTAATGTCGGTAATTTACGTACAGATAACCTGTTATATGCTAACGGTACAGCTTGGGATTTCCAAGAAGCCGCCGGCAATACATGGCAGATTCAATATAATGTTTCTAACAACTTTGGAGCCAGTGCTAACTTCACGTATGATGATAGCATTCAGAACTTTACTATATTGGGTAATGCAAACGTTACTAAAACATTCTTTGGTAACGTTGCTAACTTCAGTGGTAATCTAACTTCCCTAAATGCCAGTTTAGGTAACTTAGCTACTGCTAATTATATTAATGTTACTAATAACTTCACCGGTAATGTTGCTAACTTCAGTGGTAATCTAACTTCCCTAAATGCCAGTTTAGGTAACTTAGCTACTGCTAACTTTGTTAATGTAGCAAGTAATTTAGTTGTAAGTGGTAAAAGTAATTTAGGTCCTATTGCTAATGTATATATTACAGGTGGTTCAAATGGTCAAGTTGTTTCTACTGATGGCACAGGTAATCTAAGTTTCGTTACAATTGATACATTTCAACTTCAAAATGGCAACAGTAATGTAGTTGTTGCCGCTAATAGTAATGTAACAGTAGCAGCCAATGGTATCAACGTACTTACTATTTCAGGTTATGCAGGCAATGCGGCTAACAACGTTTCAAATATTGCAGGTCAATTAGGTATAACAGGTAACGTTACTGCTCCAAACTTTATTGGTAACGTTGTTGGTAATATCTCAGGTAACATTGTTATTCCTGGTTCTAATACAGGTGTTGTATTTAATGATGCTGGAAATGCTAATTCAACACTAGGCTTCACTTTTGATAAAACATCGAATGCGGTAACTGCGAACGGTAACTTAACTGTTAACAATGCTAATTTAGGTAACTTGGCAACGGCTAATTTTGTCAATGTAGCAAGTAATACAATCACAAGTAATTTAACAGTTAATCTAGCATTAGATGGCAATACTGCTAACTTTAGTGGTAATGTTATAGTTCCCAACTTAACAGTCAACTTACAATTAAGCGGTAACACAGCAAACTTTACCGGCAACTTAACAGCAGCCAATTTAATTGGTGCATTAGCAAATGGTAATAGTGATATTAAAATATATCAAAATGCCAATGTAGAAGTAACTATTGGTGGTACTGCAAATGTTGCAACTTTCTCATCAACCGGTTTATATGTTGCAGGTGATGTTAACTCTACAACAGGTAATATTACATCAAACGGTAGCGTTACTGCAAATGGATTCTTATACGGTGCAAATGCTAATGTTACTGGTCAGGCAATATTAGGTAGCGTATTAACTGCAAATATTACAGCCCCAACTGGCGCTGTAACGATTAGTGCCGCAGGTGCAAATGAAAACATTCTTCTTGTACCAACTGGTATAGGTAATGTTGATGTTGGTTTACACAATATTACTCAAGTTGCTACTCCTGTAAATCCTAACGATGCGGCAACAAAAGAATATGTTGATAACATCAGTCAAGGTTTATACATTCACCCATCCGCTAATGTCACAACTACAACTAACTTAAATGCTAGTTACTTAAATGGTGGTACAGTATTATCTGTTACTACTATTACTGGTGGCACTACACTAACATTCAGTACAAATCACGGATTGTCAGTAGATAGTGATATTCAATTCACAAACTCATTCAATGGTATTGTTGCTGGTGAAGGATATTTTGTATTCAGTACACCGGCTGCAAATCAGATTACTATTAAGAATGGTTACTTTGGTACTCAAATTACAACACTTACAAATGCTACAGGATTAACACAGCCGGCATTAGGTGAAGGTGGTGTTGGTGCTACTCTTACAAATGCAGGTGCACAAGCCGCACTAACTATTGATAGTGTATTAATGACAGTTGGATTAAGGGTTCTTGTTCAAGGTCAGACTAATCAAGCTCAAAATGGTATATATGCAGTAACAACAGTTGGTACTATTTCTACTAATTGGGTACTTACAAGAGCTAGTGATGGTAATTCGTATGCTCCTAAGAGTGATACACAACTAGGTTCAGGTTCATACTTCTTTGTTACACAAGGTACACAATATGCCGGTACATCTTATGTATTGACAAACCCTCCGGGTGAGATTATATTTGGTACTAGTAATATTACTTTTGCTCAGTTTGGTAGTGCTGGTGGTTATACTGCAGGTAACGGTATCTATATTAATGGTACTATTATTTCTGCAAATGTAGATTTAGTAACAACTGCTATTGTTGCTGGCAACATTACTGTTAAAGCTAGTGCAAATCTAACAACGCCAAACATTGGTGATGCAACATTCAGTAGCTTAACTTGGAATAATTTAAGTAATGGTAATGTTTCTGCTAACAACTTAAGTATTGGTAATGTTGCAAATATTGGATCAAACTTAACAGTTGGTGGATTAATACAAGCTAACGGTAATATTTCAAGTAATGCGGCCATTAATGGTAATACTGCAAGCTTTACAAACTCAGCTAATGTTGGTGGAAACTTAATAGCAAATAATATTACAAGTAATAATGCTTTTAGTACAAACACAGCTAACATAAGTTCAAACTTAGTAACAAGCAATGCAACTGTTAACTTACAATTATCAGGTAATACTGCAAATTTCAGTGGTAACATTGTGGCCGGTAACATCAGCACTACAGGAAGCGGTGGTAATATTACTGGTGCTAACGTTGTAAGCGCAAATACATTCAGTGGTAATTTAGTAGCAAGTTATGCAAATTTTACAGGTAATATTACAGCTAATAACTTAACTGTTAATTTAGAATTAAGTGGCAATATTGCTAACTTCACTGGCAACTTAACATCATTGAATGCTAATTTAGGTAACCTAGCAACAGCAAATTTTATAAACGTATCAAGCAATTTAAATGTTACTGATACTGCAAATGTAGGTAACTTGAGAACAAATAATCTATTATATGCTAACGGTCAACCTTGGGATTTACAAGAAGCAGCCGGCTCTAATAGACAAATTCAGTTTAATGATGGTAGTAACAATTTTGCCGCAAATGCTAATCTTACATATGATTACGTTACTAGCAATTTAACAGTTGTTGGTAATGTTATTGCTACAACTTTTGTCGGTAATGTGTCTGGTAATATTTCTGGAAACATTGTTATTCCTGGTTCTAATACAGGTGTTGTATTCAATGACGGTGGTAACGCTAATTCAGTAACAGCATTTACGTTTAACAAAGTATCAAATGTAGTAGCCCTTGCAGGCAATCTTACTCTTGCTAATACTACAATTGCGACAGGAACTACAACAACATCTAACGTTAACGCTAATCAGACTATCGTACAATTTAGTACAACCGGTATAGCGGCTATGGAGTTTTTAGTTAAAGGCATAGATTCTACTGGTTCTAAATACAGTGTAGCAACCGTTACAGCAGTAACAAATGGAACAAATGTTGATTATGTAACATATGCGACAGCATTTTTGAATTCAACAACAGGATCATTAGCAGTTAATATAGTAGGATCTAATGTAGCATTACAAGTTACTCCGGCAAGTAGTAATAGTACGGTTTGGACCACACAAGTGAGATTTATTTAAGAAGTAAGAAATGGCAATAAAACCTTTTAATGCAGTAGCTGGTTTCAGTGTAGGTGATGGTAACAACAAAGTTGTAATAGATGCCGACGGTAATCTATTAAACACATCACAGAACATCATATACGTAGGTAAAAATGGCAATGATAGCAATGACGGTACTATAAACAATCCGTTTCTAACTATTAAAGCCGCAATGATTGCGGCTGCGGCCGGAAACATATCAGTTCACGTTGCTCCTGGAACTTATACTGAAGATAACCCTATTACTATTCCAGCTAACGTAGCATTGATGGGTGACAACTTAAGAAATGTATCAGTAGTACCACAAACCCCAGCCGCTGACTTGTTCTATGTAACAAATGGGTGTTATGTCTGGGGTATTACAATTAAGAACTATACAGCCAATGGATTTAGTTATAATCCAGCAACCCCTTCACAGAATGTATTTGTAAGCCCATACATACAAAATTTAACATCAAGCACTACTACTGGTACTGCTGTTTACATTGATGGAAACAATGTTAGTAGTATAAGCACTAAAGCAATGATTGTAGGATTCTTTACTATCATTAATCGTGGAGGTAAAGGTATTCATATTGTAAACTCTGGTTACAGTCAGTTAGTTAACATCTATACTATTGCGTGTGATATTGGTATTGAAGTAGAGTCAGGTGGATTCTGTACATTGAACGGCAGTGATTGTTCTATTGGTAACTATGGTTTAATCGCTGATGGTACAGGACCATTACAAACATCTGGTACATTAGAATCAGAACTATACGGAACATTTGTACTTAATAGTTTGACTAATGGACAACCTAACGTGAATACAGTTGTCTTAATTCCCGGTGATCCCAATTATTATACAATTGATACTATTTTACCTAATCAACCAAGTGCCGGAAAATCAACAGTAGTTATACAACAAGTTTTTACTCAATCTGTTGCCCCCGGAACAAACATTGAATTTTATACAAGAAGCTCAATTATAGCAAGTGCTCACACATTTGAATATGTGGGTGCAGGAACTAATCCAGCAACAGCATTACCACAATATGGTGGTATACCTATTGAAGCAAATGAAGTTATAGCTACAAACGGAGCAGTCATAACATTTACAAGTACAGATCAAAAAGGAAATTTTAAAGTAGGTGATGGATTTACAATCAATCAAGCTACTGGTACTATTAGTGGTACTGATTTTTATGTAAGTTTATTTGCTCAAATGACACCATTTATATTGGCGTTGGGTAGCGATTAAATACAATAAAGAATAAAGGAATAACATGCCAGCCGCATTAAATAATTTTAGAACAACATTAGCAGATATAACAACTACTACAGCAAATGTATACACTCCGCCTGTGGGCTATTCTACGGTTGTTTTGATGGCACAAGTTAGTAATGTTGGTAACGATACAATACAAATAACAGCTGGTGTAAATAGAACCGGTAATACAACATTACTAATCAACGAGGCCAGTGTGCCAATCAATGATGCTATTACAGTACTAACTGGACGATTAATTTTAAACTTTGGAGATACGTTGCAATTTACAAGTAGTGATGATACTAGCGCACAATTAGTATTGAGTTATTTAGAAACATTGATTACCGGATCATAAAATATGGGAATTAATAACTCAAAACTGTTAAGCGGTCGAGTTCCGGTTACCCCATACAGTAACCTGACAGTCGACCGTTACCAGTTCTTAGGACTTGGTTCTGCTGAACCTAGTCTTGGTGCAGGAGATGCAAACTCAGTATTGACACTAAGTACAAGCAATAGTAGAGTTTGGAGTAATACTCTTACACTAACTTCACTAAATGTTTTAGGTTCAAGCAATCTAGGTGATATTAGCAACGTACATATCTTTGGCGGAGCCAATGGCCAGCTTGTTCAAACTGATGGCAATGGTAATCTAATATTTGCTGACCCAGCTGTTGTTGACAGCGCGGCTCCAATGCCCTTCTACATCCCCGTAGGTGAAAAATATTATGTCCCTGACAGCTTTCAAGGCTTGTTTACTGTTCCAATTGAAATTGATGGTGAATTAGAAGTAAATGGTATATTAGCTGAAGTTGGTACTGCTATTAACTCACTTAATAGTCAAATCATTTTTGATGATAACGGTGAGTTAACCGGTAATACAGGATTCACATTTGACACAGTATCAGGTAATTTATCAGTTCCTGGATCAGGTATATTTACTGGTAACTTATTACCTAGCGCAAACATTATATATGATTTGGGTAATACAACCAATCGTTGGAACGATTTATATCTATCTGGTACTACAATTTATATTGGTAACAGTACAATTGCTACTTTGGGTAATAATCTCGTTCTTACTAATGACATCGGTGGTCAATTTGTACTTAGTGGAAATGCAAACTCAACTAGCTTTTCTAGTGCCAATGGAGCCAGTGTACTTACACTAACAGAAACAGACATAACTTTTACTGCTAACGGTAATGCAAATATCTTTAAAATTACTGGCACTGGCGTAAATGTAGCCGGCACATTAAGTTCAACTGGAAATGCCGCAGTTAGTGGTATACTAACTGATAATTATTATTATGCTAATGGGCAACCATTAGATGTAGGTGGTAACCCCGGTGGCGCAAACACAAATATTCAGTTCAATAATAATGGTGAATTTGGTGGAACTGCCAATCTAACATTCAATAGTGCAACCAACTTATTAACATTAACCGGTAACATAGCCGCAAGTAATGCTAATTTGGGTAACATTGTTACGGCAAATTATCTAGTATCAAATAGCGGATGTGTACTTATTGCGACCGGAGCTATTGCAGTTATCGGGAACGCTGCCGGAATTTTTAATTCGGGCATAGTAGATATTAATTTAGGATTAGTAGCTAATGTCGTAGTTGGCAGTAATGTTGGAAATGTTACTATTCAGGGTAACTTGATAGCTAATAACAATGTCACAGTAACCGGAAACGTTTCCGGTAATTTGTTAACTGGCACATTAACAACAGGTGCTCAACCAAACATCACAAGTACAGGTACATTAACTAGTTTAAGTGTAAGTGGCAATAGTAACGTTGGTAATATTGGTGCTACTGGTGGTGTGTTCACTACTGTAACCGGTACACTAACAACGGCTTCACAACCCAATATTACTAGTGTTGGCATATTATCCGGATTGTCAGTAAGTGGTGGAATTGAAGTTAACGGTAATGTTCAAGCTAATACTAATATTGTAGTTATAGGAAATATATTATCAGGTAATGCTAACTTAGGTAATCTAGCAACAGCTAACTATTTCTCAGGCACATTAACAACGGCAGCACAACCAAATATCACAAGTACAGGAACATTAACTAGTTTAAGTGTTACCGGTAATATAACTTCAGGCAATTTAAGTGCTTCGGGCAATATAACGTCTGCTAATTTAATTGCCTCATTATTAAGCGTCACCGGAAATATAACTTCAGGTAATTTAAGTGCTTCAGGTAATATAAATTCTAGTAACTTGAATGCTTCTTTCTTAAGCATTACAGGAAATATAACTTCAGGTAATTTAAGTTCTTCAGGAAATATAAATTCTAGTAACTTGAATGCTTCTTTCCTAAGTATCACCGGTAACATAAATTCTGGCAATCTAAGTACTGTAGGTAATATAGCTTCAGGTAATATAAGTGCTTCAGGAAATATAAATTCTAGTAACTTAAATGCTTCTTTCTTAAGCATCACGGGCAACATCAATTCCGGTAATATAAGTGCTTCAGGAAATGTAAGTTTTGGTAATATAAGTGCTTCGGGTAATATAAGTTCCGGAAACTTAAGTATTACGGGCAATATAACTTCTGGTAATTTAACAATTTCAAACACAATTGATGCAGTAAATATTAAAGTTACTGATTTATATAGTAAACGAACATCAATCCCGATCACATCTACTACTCTAATTGATATATTCCCAGTCAACCAATTTAGGTCTGCTAAATATACAATGCGAGCGGGCGACGGGACTGATTATCAAGCACTAGAAGTTCTTTTAGTTCATAATAACATAAATAGTATTATAACTGTTTATGGTAGCTTATCAACCTCGTCAACTGATTTGGTAGCTTTTGACACAGATATTAGTGCAGGGAATGTGAACGTATATGCAACCGCGGTGGGCGCAAATACAAATTTAAACTTAATGGGAACATATGTCCCGGATTAAAAAGGAAGTAAAATGACTACAAAAAATTTCGTTGTTAAGAATGGTATTACAACCGGTAATATCATTTTAGACGCGGCAACTGGTAATATAACAGCTAATAACTTATCAATGGCCGGCAATGCAACGGTTGGTAATTTAATTACAACAGGGGCAGGTGGCGGCAATATTACTGGGGCTAATTTAGTTTCTGCTAACTTCTTTACAGGTACATTAACAACAGCCGCACAACCAAATATTACATCAGTGGGTACATTGGCAACGTTGTCAGTTTCTGGTGTAAGTACATTAGGTGCTATAGGTAATGTTAGAGTTACTGGTGGTTCTAGTGGCCAAGTAGTATCAACTGATGGCGCTGGTAATTTGTCATTTATCTCAATCAGTTCTTCTGCACTTACAAATGGTAATAGTAATGTAACCGTATTAGCTAATGGTAATGTCACAATTTCAAGTACAGGAAATGCAAACGTAGTAGTTGTTGATGGAGCTGGAGCAAATATAACAGGCACATTAACTGCTACTGGTAATATAACTTCTCCGTACTTCATTGGTAACGTTGTTGGTAACGTTTCTGGTAATATTTCAGGTAGTATTACTATCCCTGGTTCTAATACAGGTGTTGTATTCAATGACGCCGGAAATGCTAACACAAGTACAGCATTTACGTTTAATAAAGGTAGTAATCTAGTAACTATTACTAGTAACGCTAACGTAGGTAATTTAAATTCAAGTGGTTTTGTAACAAGTGCTAACTTATCTGTATCAGGTAACGCTAACGTAGGTAATTTAGGTGTAACAGCATTAGTCGCAACCGGATCAGGTAGCTTTGGTGCTAATGTTACATTAAACGGGTCTTTCTTAACCAATATTGGATATGCAGTTGCAAATACAGATGCGGCATCTAAACAGTATGTTGATACAATGGTATCAAGTGGTATCAGTTATCACCAACCAGTCAATGTCGCAACTACAACTACATTAGCAGTTGCTACAGGCGGTACAACCGCATACAATTCACCTAATGGAGCTGCAAATGGTATTGGTGCTTATATTAGTACAACTGGTACATTCTTATTAATTGACAGCGCAAACGTTCAAACAGTTGGTACACGTATCTTAGTTAAGGATGAAGCTAATGCAACATGGAATGGTGTTTATACATATTCTAATACGACAGCTATCGTTCGTTCTACTGATACTGACGAATATGGACCAGACAGCACATCACAATTAAGTATCAATGATTACTTCTTTACACTAGGCGGTGTAGTTAATGAGGGTGTTGCTTTTGTAGTTAGTGCCCCAGCCGGAGTAATTACATTTGGTACTAGTAATATTACATTTGCACAATTTAGTACTTCACAAGTTTATGATGCTGGTACAGGTATTAGTATTGTTGGTACTACAATTAGTGCTAACGCAAGTCAAACACAAGTTACAGCAGTAGGTACACTAACAAGTTTAAGTGTATCTGGTAATGCTAACGTAGGTAATATTGGTACAGGAGTAGTTACTGCTAGTGCTAACATTACCGGTGGTAATTTAATTACAGGTGGATTAGTTTCTGCTACAGGTAACGTTACAGGTGGAAACTTAGTAACCGGCGGTGTTTTATCTGCTGTAGGTAATGCTAATGTAGGTAAT
>Ga0114967_10004166_pt1 | contig 11702 bp, 6 predicted proteins | sample M_130628_MF_Meta_FD_92639 | JGI IMG/M metagenome (GOLD analysis project Ga0114967, IMG submission 92639) | Freshwater microbial communities from Lake Montjoie, Canada to study carbon cycling - M_130628_MF_MetaG | ecosystem: Environmental > Aquatic > Freshwater > Lake | place: Lake Montjoie... | reverse complement strand
CATAAACACTCCTAAAAAAGATGTAAGAGCGGTAGAGGTTTTTAATCTAGATTTGTTGTTTATTTTTATAATTTTTTTCATAGTTTCAATAAAATTTTTTAATACGTTACAACTAAAGTTATAGCTCTAGTAAATGTGCCTACTGATCTTGAATATTGTCCAGAAGCAACTCGACCATAAATAGTTCCTATACTAGCTTCTGATCCAGTACCTGCTGCACTAAAAGAATTACTACCTAAATATAATAAGTCAGAACCATAAGCTGTTTTTCCAAAAGTTGCTGTAAGGTAGTTAGAAGTATCTGCTGAAACAGAGCCTCCGCGATAAAGTTTATAGTCTCCAGCGGCGCCTCCAGCATCATATTCTGTTAAGAAAGTAACTACTCCTGTTGTTCCAACTGTGCAGTTCTGCATAACATTCACTGTTGCATCTGAGTTTGCCGAAGGAACATAAGCGCCAAAACTCATTGCTCCACTAACAGAGAAAGTACAAACTGAACCAACGTTTGTTGAAACTGTAAAAGTTCCAGTTGTAGTTGTTGCGTTAGCAGTTTCTAAACTTGCGTAAATCATTGCTGCGCTTAACATACACGTTAAAGCTGTAGTGCTTTTAGCTAAAACTTTTTTTGAATTTTTTCTCTTAAAAATTGTATTCAATTTAAATCCCTTATTTTCTTTTGTTATTCTCATTAAAAATTCTGCTTTATTTATCGGTCTAATTATTAAATATAAAACGTTAATGTAAATTAAGCTCTAGACGTAAAGGTTGTAACACCTAAAACGTGTTCGTGTAAAGAGAGAATAATAATTAATTTTAAAAATTTATGTTGGCTAAAATCCAAAATCGATTTTGATTTTTTTTTCCATCTGAATCAAGCCCTAGTGTAGAAGCTCCTGGGTTACTACCATTAGTATGCGCCCAAATTAATTTAGATGAGAACAAATTGGCACTAACTAAATCCAAACTAATTCCATAACCTGAGAGAGAATAATTATTATTTCTAACATTTGTAGTTCCTACCTCTTTATATTGTGTAATTTTACCATAATCATAAAAAATAGATCCAGACAAATTTCCTAAAGAATTATTATTTATTAAATTATATTTCACATCCACACTATATTTATACCCTTCGTCTCCTGAAGCTTCGCCTACTGGATATGCTCTAACACCAGACGGCCCTCCTAAGGACATTTTTTCAGAACTATCTAAATTTTTAGATGCAAATTGAGCGTCACCAATAAAGTTAATATTTATTTTTTCAGTCACCTGTTGAATTCTAGACAATTGAATATTTTGTTTATCAAAATTTCCGTTAGTCTTATAACCAGTAGCACTTTGGTCGCCAGTTAAACTTGAGGCTATTTTTGAAAGATCTAAATCACCATGGATAAAATTATAATTAAATTGTGTAAAACCTCCGCCAAAAATACCATCTATTTGCTGTGCAGTAATTCCAAAAGTATAATTATCAACTTCTTTATCTGACGTAACGGAACCAGTCGTTGTGTTGTATAAATATTTTTTATCATAACTTATATTTGTCATTAAAGTTTTTGATACCGAACGATATATCGGGTACTTAAAGTTTAAGTTAAAATCTTCCGCTTTGCCAGTGCTTAGCGGATTAGTCGTCAACTCTTTTCCAATTTTAAAGTCGACTACACTATAAGAAGTTCCCGCCCTTAAACCAGAAAACCCAATTGGTAGATCATAAGATATTTTTTTTAAATTCAAATCACCTTCTATAGCTTTAGTTCCGAGTATATTAATATGATCACCTATGGTACTTGGATCGTTAATATCAACAGAAATACTTGCGCGCAGATCTCCTGTATAACGGTTACCATAATTATCAAATGTCACTCCGCCCTGCACCAACGGTCCCTCTTTTACATCTAAAATAATTTTTGTAGAGCCCGGTTCATTACCTGGCTCAAGATTAACACTCGCTACCACTCCTGCGTTGTCATTAATATTTAACAAACCTCTTTCAATTGAATCTTTTAAAAGATTTTCTTTTAAAGATTCATCTAAATAAGCTTTCACTTTACTTTCTGACATTCTCAAATTTTTCTTATTTATTTTGTACGGTTCTTTTGAATCTAATTTTCCTTCATTCACTAAAATAACAACTACGCCATTTTGAATTTCTTGTTTTGGAATAATTGCCTGTGCTAAGAAAAATCCTTTTTCATTATAATAATTTGTAATCCTGTCGGCAGCTAATTGGATCTGCGCAAAAGTTAATGATTTATTAATTAGATCTAATAAAAGATTTTGCAGTTCTTGAGTTGGGACTGCTTTTATATCCCCCTCTAATTTAAAAGAATTTACGACAATTTTTGCATCCGAGGGTTGAATCTCTTTTTTTTCCTTTTTTTCGAGTAAATTTTTAGGAATTTGCTTGGGTATTTCGTTCCGTTTATCGCGGTCTAGTTCTTGTTTTAAAACTTTTCCCGCATCTGGTGGCGTTGTTTGCGAAAAAGCAACTGATGGAATTAAAAAAAATATAAAAAAAAACTTCTTCATTTTGTTATTTGGTGTCGTCTTACTACTTATGCACACCTTATGCATTGCTTTGCGATTATAAGCAATATTGTTAATTTTGATGACTTTAAGCTCTTTTATTAACTAAAATTATATATTTTTTATCCACATAAAATCAATCTTTAATCGTTGTGAATTCTCATTAAGCTAATATTACATTATTCTAATATTCATTCATCGATCGATGAAAAACATTTTATGGATAAGCTTGAAACAGCAAAAGAATTATTTTTGGAAGGTGTTCGCTTATTACAAGGCAACCAATTTGTTGAAGCTGAAAAAAATTTCTTAGATTCACTTAAAATAATTCCAGATAAAGATTCTGTATTAAATAATTTATCAGTAGTTCAGATAGCATTAAAAAAATACAAAGAAGCAAGAGACAATACCAACAAAGCCATTGCATTAAATGATAAGAGTGCTGTCGCTTGGCAGAATCTTGGAATTATTAACATGGATGAAGGACAGCATGAAAATGCTATACAATGCTTTGCTAGATCTATTCAATCCAACGCAGCGTTTGCAGAACCGTGGAACAATCAGGCTATAAGTTTGGCCGCAATTCTCAAATATAATGAAGCTCTTATTTGTTGCGACAATGCAATTGCTATCAAAAAAAATTTTTTTGAAGCCTATAATAATAAAGGTGATATTTTAAGGAAATTAAATAGAAACGAAGAGGCTTTAAAATGTTACAACGAATCAATTCTTATTAACGCTGAAACTGATAATGCTCCTGCGTATACCAAAAGAGGTGATCTTTTATGCGATCTTGAAAAACATGATGAGGGAATCTCGTCTTATGACCAAGCAATAAAAATTAGAAAAAATTTTATAGAGGCATGGTGTAATAAAATTTTAGCCTTAAATAAAATCAAAAAATATACAGAGGCATTAGACACATGTAACGAAGCTTTAAAAATTAATGACAAACTTGGGGAATTATGGGTCAACAAAGCTTTACTATTAATTAATATGGAGAATTTTAAAGAAGCGCTTGAAGCTTGTAATATTGCCCTTACGATAAATGAAAACCTGCGTGAAGCATGGAACAATAAAGGCCTAGCTGAACAAAATTTAGAATTATTTAAAGATGGAATTAAATCTTTTGAAAAAGGCATACAACTCAATCCAGATTCTCATGAATGCTGGCATAACAAAGGTATTTGTTACTTCTGGTTAAAAGAATATGAAAAAGCCGCAGAATGCGCAGATAAAACCATAAAATTAAATAAAGATTTTGCCCCGGGCTGGATGGCAAAAGGTGCGGCTTTAACAAGACTTGATAAACTTGAAGAAGCTTTAATTTATTTTGAAACAGCCCTTCAAAAAAATCCTAATGAAGTTGCTGGAATAGCAAATTATGGACTGTGCCAACATCAACTGGGCTTAGTAACAAAAGATATGAGTTGGTTTGCAAAAGCTAAAAATACTTACGATCTTGGAATTAAATTGGATCCTAACTTTTATGAAAATTTTTTTAACAAATCGCTTACTGAACTAACTCTTGGAGAATATAAAGAAGGATGGGTAAATTATGAATATCGCTTAAAAATAAAAAAAGCTAAAGACAAATCACCATTCAACTCATTACCAATATTAAAAGCTAAAAATATTGAAGATTTAAAAGATCGGAAAGTAATTATTTGGTCCGAGCAAGGACTTGGGGACTCTATACAGTTTTCAAGATTTGTTTTAGGCATGATAGAAACTGGTGCAAAAGTTATCTTCCAGGTACCAGGTCCAGTGGTCAATTTATTATCTAAAAATTTGAAGTGCAAGGTGGTTTCTAAAGGGGAGACTATTATAGATTATATTGATTTTCAAATTCCTCTGGCTAGCTTACCTTGGCTGTTCAAGTCTACCTTGGAAACTATTCCATTTAAAAATGGTTACTTAAAATCCTCTAGCATTAAAGATTATGAGTGGAAAAATAGACTTAAACTTTCGAACACAGAATTAAATATCGGAATTGCTTTTTCTGGCAACCAAGAATATGTGGGGGATAAATACCGATCAACTACTCTTAGTTCTTTTGAGCCGCTATTAAATAAAGGCAAATTATTTTTACTTCAAAAAGATATAAAACCAGATGATGAGATTTTTTTAAAAGCGCATCCCGAAATTGAATTTATTGGAAAAAATATTGATGATTTTTATGACCTCGCCTCTGTTGTGCAAAATATGGATTTAATTGTTAGTACAGACACTTCAATTCCACACTTAAGTTCAGCTTTAGGAAAAAAAACATTTATGCTGCTATCGTCAGTTTGTGATTGGAGATGGTTAATGAATACTGACTACTCACCATGGTACTCTTCGTTAAAAATTTTTAGAAAAAAAGAAGCTGTTGGAACTTGGAAAGACATCTTTGATGAAGTAATCAAGGCGCTACCAGCAAAATTATAAATTACATTTATTGGTTGCATTGATAAAATTTAATTAGCTCAATCTTTGTATAGGTTAAATATTTTTATCCACAATTCAGATCTTCGCACTCTGATATTAATTTTTATACTCTTTACGAATCTAATAGTTGCTATTGAGTGCAACAAACTTACTTAGATAAAATCAAAAAAGATTCAGTGTGCTTAATTTTAAGCTTTATTATTATTTTCTTTATATTTATTGAAAATACTAAAGCGCGTGCAGAGATAAATACTGACTTTCGCACCTTTCAAGTCACAATGAATATACCATCGAGTTGCAATATAAATATTGACAACACAAAATTGTTAGATGGAGCTTCTAATGTGCTTTTATTGGCCGCGAACGTTAAAGTTGAATGCAACACAACAAGTGCAATAGTAAAACTGATAAACAAAAATTTAGAAGAATTTAAAAATAATAGTATAGCTCTAAATTTTACTAAAAATAATAGAGAAAAGATTGAATTTGAAAAAAATTCTTTAGTCAGTCTGGTTCCGGCTACTTTAATACGTTCAGACGTTGATGATGAATACTCAAATTACAAAAATATATTAGCTGCAAACATAGACAGGGATAATACTCTTGTTGCCGCAAATACTGTTGCTACAAATAGTTTAAAAAACTATGCAAACATTAAAGATAAAAATATATATTTTGAAGTTACTTATTAAGTTTTAATTATTAAATAATAACTTTTATAACTATTTTTTAATACCCAAAATCTGCTTCTTCTCTTCAAAATTTCTTATAAATTTTAACGTAATGTAGGTAATGAATTTTAAATTACATCAAATATATTGAGTTAATAAGCATATAAGTAAGGTGCACTGACACCCAATGCTAGAACAAAAGAAACGAATAATATAATGGCTTTAATTGAACAATTAAAAAGGTACTAGTTTTTGAAAATTTTTTATTATTTATTTAATGCGATAATAATATTTATTATTAGTCTCTTTATTGCCTTTGTTTTTAATAAAGCGTCCATAAAAAAAACTATCGATTCTAAACAAGCCGAAACAAAGCCGATCGCAAAAATAGAGGAAGAAAAAAAATTAATTGCTTCTCAGTCGCCTCCGCCTGTGATTGAAGATAAAAACCCGAGTATTTCTGAAATTTTACAAAAAAAAATTGATCCAATAGCAAACATTACAAAAGCTGACGTTACTAAATCAGCTGCGGCTCCGGAAAATGGCTGCCCGAATGAGTCTGAAGTATTGCTATTAGACTTAACTTTAAACTTAATGACACTTCCCGAACCAGTTCGAATAGAAAAATTGCGCAATGGAAATTTTGTATTACCCAAAAATGTATTTGATGATTTTAATATTATTACAAAGGCACCAAAAGTTAAAACTTCTGATTGCTTAGATGGGTATATGCTAGAAAAAAGTTTAGGTTTTGCTTTTGAATACGATTCAGAAAAATTTACACTAGATATTAAGGCGCCTTATGATGCTTTTGCGTTAAATATTTATGACAAAAAATCTGCAACAAAAAGTATTCCTGAACCTTCTCAGCTTGGCACATATTTAAACTATAGTGTTTTTGGAACCCAAGTTCCTAGTAGTTCTACAAGTGGAGAGAAAAAAAACATCAATAGTGCAAGTGGTCTTTTTGAACATATTATATTTAATAAATATGGATCTTTATCTAATTCCTTAATTGCTAAGGAAGTAACGAGTGCTAACTCAAGTTTTGTTAGAGGTGATAGTTATTTTCAAAGAGATTTTCCAAGTAGTTTAAATACTCTTGTAGTTGGGGACACTAATAGTAGCGATGGTAATTGGAGTAGAGCTGTACATTACTTGGGTGTTCGTTGGGCAAAAGATTTTTCGTTACAACCGGGATATATCTATACTCCAAATAATAGCATTTCTGGTTCTGCTGCTTTGCCTTCGGTAGTTGATGTGTATATTAATAATCAAAAAACTTATTCTGAAAAAATTACCCCCGGTCCTTTTAACTTTTCTCACTTACCTATTCCTGATGGTGCTGGTAACGTCAGTTTGATTGTTAAAGACCTTTTAGGAAATGAACAAATTATTAATCAAAGTTTCTTTCAATCTTCATATTTTCTTGCAAAAGACGAAAGTAACTATTCATTTGAATCTGGTTTGTTTAGAAAAAACTTTGGTACAAATAGTTCTGACTACTCTAGTCCTTTTTTATCGTCGTCCTATAATTATGGGGTAACAAATACATTGACTACTCAAGGCCGTTTCGAGCTGCAGCCCTCAAGACAAGCTATTGGAGGCAGCTTAAGTACTAATTTGGGGAACTTTGGATTATTACAAGGCTCGACTGCTGTTTCTAATGATCAAGATTATGGAGTTGGAGGATTATATGGAGCCACTATTCAGCATCAAAATAGTTATTTTAATAGTAATTTATCATATAAAAAATCTGCTGTAGACTTTAGACCCTTTGCAAGCAGTACCTCTGAAACTAAACCAAAAGAGCAGATAAATGTGGGATTATATTTTCCAATTATTTTAAATGAGAAAAAATTTTTACCTGAAATAAAAAGTGCTCTTGGAGTAAACTATATTGAGCAAACAAGATGGAATGCTGAACCCTTTAGAGGACTTTCGGTAAACTCTGGCTTTCCTTTGCCTTTTGGTGGATCACTTGGATTTTTTGCAAACAAAACATTAACGGGTACTAATAATTGGAGTTCCGGAGTAACTGTGGGGTACTCTTTTGGAGGTTATAATTTAAGAACATCTAACTCTAAAGATCCAAGTGGAATAAACACGCAAACTACATCTATAAGCAGTAACGCACCTAATGGACCTGGTATTGGCTGGGGAATAACAAATGATAATTTTGAAGATAATTTAAAATTAAATGCAATAGTAAATACCAACGCAGCTCAAGCCACCGTAGATATTAGTCAGCTCAAAGGAGATATTACTGGCAAACGTTTAGGACTCAATGGTTCTTTAGGTCTTCTGCAAGGACAAGTTTTCGCAACAAGAACTATTGGTACGCAAAGTTTTGCTATTACTAGAGTTGGTGATTTTGAAGGTATACCTATTTACAGCCAAAATACAGTTGCCGCGACTTCAAATAGCAGTGGGATAGCTGTTATTCCAATAAGACCTTATGAAAAAGCAAAAATAGAAATAAAAGAAGAAGATCTACCTTTAGATCTAGAGACGAAACAAACGGAATTTTTTCCAACATCATACGCACGCGCGGGTGTATTTGTAGATATTCCAATACGTTACTCTAAAAATCTTTTAATACACGTTAAGCAGACTGACGGAAGAAATGTACCAGCTGGTGCTATAGCTCGCTTGTCTTCTAGCGAAGAACAGTTTGTTATAGCAAAAGATGGTGAACTTTATTTAATGGGCTTGTCTGAGAAGAACCGCGTAGTTATTACTTGGTTAGAAAATAAATGCGAATTCGATATTGCTGTAGACTTTAAAAAACAAGACCAAGAAATTACTGAGCACTTTGTTTGTGCTAAATAAATCACCACTAATACTGAATACTTAAAATTGGCACATTTGCATTATTAGTATAGTCGCCAGCGGGTAATTTACTTGTATAGTTAAGAACACGGCCATAAACAGGTTTTTTGTCCTGACCATTGCCACCAATATTTTTAACTACTCCAAAAATAGGATTATTCTTATTCCATTCCATCGACCTATTCGCTGAAGTAAATAATTTATAAAAAATTTTATTTTTTTCATTTTGATCTAAGCTTAATGGTCTGCCATTATTATCTATCACTAAAGTATAGTTTACATCACCTTTCATATTGGAGCATAGAACAGTAATTTCACCGACTGACTCTAAATTTTTACCTTCATTAAGTAGTCCAAAATTTAATTGTGCTGCCGCAACATAACAGTCTGCCGCTTTAGCGCTCGACACAGAAGTAAACATTAACAATATTAAGTATTTTAAAATAGATTTAGAAAAAAAATTTTTTTTTGTCATTTTTTAATTCAATTTATATAAAGTTTAAGTTGATGCTATCTTCTAATGTTCCTGATCCGCTGTAAGTTCCTCTTAAATATTGAGGAGTAGATGATCTAAAACGGAAGATGCCGTTATTTGTAATATTTCCTGAATAATCACCATTATTTAGACTGCCAGTTCCTGCAATGGTTAATCGTCCAGTATTAATAATAGTATTTCCAACATATGAGTTTGCTCCTTTTAAAGTTAACGTGCCTTCTAAATTTTTAACAACAGAACCCATAACGTTTGAAATAATAGTGCCTTCATAGTTTGTATTTGTTGCCTGATTAACAGTTAATACTGATCTGTTGTATAGCCAGATTACAGAACCTGCCACTCCTTCAGATGTTAATGAGCCAACTTCTGTTGAAATATCATCATGGATTAATAATAATCTTGCTGCATTCGTAAATACAAGTGATGTGTTTGGAATTGCATTGCTAACACCTAGAATTACTTCTCCACCGGATAAAGTAGTTGCTCCAGTATAAGTATTAACTCTATTTAACGTTAGAACCCCATAACTTGTTTTAGTAAACGATCCTGCTCCACTAATTACTCCGTTGTATGTTGTGTTAGTCGTTTGGTTAACTGTTAATGCCCCGCCAGTTCCAAGTACAATGTATCCTCCTGTTGCTCCGCCACCTGATAATGAACCTATAGTTTCTGTTTTGCCGTTAAGGTTTAATGTTGCCCCGCTAACATTTGCTAAACTTACAAAACCAATATCTGATAAAACGTTACCTGTTGAATCTTCACTAATTTTTAATGTTCCTGCATTAATAGTTGTGCCGCCAGTATAAGTATTTGTTCCCTTTAATGTTAATGTGCCAGATCCGGCTTTTACAACTGATCCTATGCCAACAATAGTTCCTGAATACAAAGTATCAGAACCAGTAGCTTGGTTTATGGTTAATGTAGAATAAGGACCGGATAAATTTATCTTCGCTCCAGAAACATTAGTTGCTGTTAAAGTTCCAATATTTTGAATCTGACTGTCATTAAATAAATATATGTTTGCTGTTCCAGTAAAAGTTAAAGGAGTATTTGGTAAAGCATTATTAACATCTAAAATAATATCTCCAAAACTAACATATGTTGTTCCAGAATACGTATTTACATTACTTAACATAAGTGTGCCAGCGCCTGATTTTGTAAATGATCCAGCGCCACTAATAACTCCTGCGTACTCACTAAATCCAGATTGATTAACAGTTAATGCTCCACCAGATCCAAGTGTAATATTTCCACCAGAAGCTCCTCCACCTGATATTGAACCAATAGTTTCTGTTCTGCCGTTAATGTCTAAAATTGCTCCTGTAATATTTGCAAAATTAACAATTCCTGTATCTAATAATACGTTCGTGCCCCCAACTCTTAATGTTCCGCTATTAATGTACGTTCCACCTTTGTAAGTATTGCTTGCTGTTAGAGCTACAACTGTTCCCAAAGAACCTTGCATTGTCAATCTAGTGCTATTTGTAGTTCCCGCTAAAACTGCATTTATTGTATGCGCTGTTCCTGAAGTTGGATTTAAAACAAAACCTGAAGCTTTTAATATATTTCCACTTGTGCCAACTGTAATTGATCCATTAGTTAATGTTACCGTTCCAACAGTTTCTGTTGAGTCATTTAAATTTAAAATACCCCCATTAATTGTTATTGGAGCCGTATCTGCAACAACCGTTCCTATATCTACTCCTGCTTTATCTAACGTTAACGTTCCTGAAGAAATTGTAGTTAATCCTGTGTAAGTATTTATTCCTGATAATGTCCAAGTGCCTGATCCGTCTTTAGTAACTGTACCTGTGCTTATTTGAATAGGACCTTTTACATTTCCATTGCCTGCTCCACCAAGTGTTAAAGCATAAGTTCCAGTAATTGCATTTCCGCTTGCAACATCTAATGTTAATGAATCGCTATCTGAATTAATTCTACTATTAGATGCTAAGGTAATTAAACCACCAAAAGTATTATCACCCGAAATATTTCTTAAAGCGCCCCCAGAACTAATTCCAGTTCCATTTAATGTTAATGCTTCAGTGCCAATTGTAATTCCACCTGACAATTCTAAAACGGCTCCGCTTGCAACTGTTGTTCCCGTAGTTGTTGTTCCAAGAGCAGTATCGTTAGAAGCTCTTAATGCACCTGCAGAAATTGTAGTTGCTCCAGTATAAGTGTTGGCTCCTGATAAAGTTAATGTACCAGTTCCAGCTTTAGTTACTGCTAAAGCAGAAGTGTATTCACTAATAATTCCTGTAATTGAACTTGCTCCTGTATTGGTAACACTTAGAGTTCCTGTAGATTTAATTGCAGCAGCAGTTAAAACATCCGTTGTAATAGTTAGTCCTGTAAGTGGAGTTGTTGCACCAACAGCGCCTGAAAATGTTAAGTCACCAGTTGAACCATTGTTAGTAACGGTTAAAGTATAAGCGCCATCTACTGTTGAACCAAAAGCAATCAGTCCTGTATTAGAAGTTAATGTAGGACTTGCAGTTAATGTTGTTGCACCTGTGTAAGTTTGTGCTCCTGTTGTTGTAATGTTGCCGCCGATGCTAGAAGCTCCTGAAACATCTAAAGATGTTCCGCTAGAAATAGCTGCAGTTGTTGTTAATAAAGTTGTTTGAACTGCGGCTTGGAATGTCGTTGCACCATTAATTGTTAATTGTGCTGGTCTATATGTATTTCCAATTGTGCTTACAAATGTTGGAGTTCCAGAAACAATAATTGTTCCCTCTCCT
>Ga0114967_10004164_pt1 | contig 11703 bp, 9 predicted proteins | sample M_130628_MF_Meta_FD_92639 | JGI IMG/M metagenome (GOLD analysis project Ga0114967, IMG submission 92639) | Freshwater microbial communities from Lake Montjoie, Canada to study carbon cycling - M_130628_MF_MetaG | ecosystem: Environmental > Aquatic > Freshwater > Lake | place: Lake Montjoie... | reverse complement strand
AGCGGCGTTGTGGCCCGCTATGCCAATGGCATCAAGCTCGTCATGCGGGATACCGGCTGGCTGGGGATGGGGACGTGCAGCGTGCGTTTTGAGGGAGAAGATGGCTGGATCGAAACCGGCGACAGCGGCAACATGCTCCTGGGGCCGGGCGCCTTGAAGGCAGAATATCGGGAGTTCAGCGATTCAGGCACCGATCCCACCACTCACATTCGGGAGTTTTTGCGGTGCGTTCAATCAAGAGGCATTCCCGCAGCCAATGCCGATGTCGCCGCACAAACGCATGTCGCGGCCCATGCCGCCTACATCGCATCCCAACTCGGCCGAGCGGTGAAGTTCGATCCGGTTGGTGAACAATTTGTCAACGACGACGAGGCCAATCGCATGCGTGGCCGTGCCTACCGCTCTCCCTGGCATGTGTAGCTGACTCTGATCCGATTCAACCGTCCGCTGTGTTCACTTCAAAACCTCAACACAAATCCACATGCCCCTCCTCAAAATCTGCCGTGGCCACATCTATTACCGCATTTTCATTCTCTGCGTGGTGGGTGCCATGGGGGCGATCAGCGCAGCAGATGAAGTTGCCGAGCTGTGTGCGATCCTCCAGTCGGATGCCTCCCTCCACGATCGAGGGGTTGCCTGCCAGCGACTGGCCGTTGTCGGCAGCGCAGAATCGATTCCCGTCCTCGCCGCATTGCTGGGGGACGCGAACCTTTCTCATCTGGCGCGGGTTGCCCTCGAAGCCATCCCTTCTCCTCAAGTGGATAGCCTTTTTCGCCAGCAGCTTTCCACTGCCAGCGGAGATCAGCTCATCGGGATCATCGACTCGATTGGGAATCGCCGGGACGCGGCGGCCGTTGAATCACTCAGCCTGCTGTTGCCACAGTTGTCTGGTGCCACGCAAGCCGCTGTGCTTTCCGCCTTGGGCACGATCGCTAGCCTTGAGTCGGTGGAGATTTTGCTCACGCGGCTGAAAAATCCAGCGAACCCCGATTCAAACGCAGTTGCCGATGCGGCGCTCCGCTGCGCCGACCGATTCGCTCTGGAAGGAAAACGAGCCGCTGCGCTGCGGATCTATGATGCCGTCCGCGCCGCGCCCGTTTCCCCCACGCTCCTTGCGGCAGCCACGCTCGCCACGATACGCATCTCCGGCAGTAAAGGCTTGGCGCTGCTCAACGAACAACTCGCCAGCAGCAACGACGACCACTTTGCGGTGGGATTGCAAGCCGCCAGACGTATGCCCGCAAGTGATGCCGTCGGCGTGCTCGCTAAGGCGCTGCCCAATGCCACTCCCCGACGAGCGGTGATGCTCTTGGACGCCCTGTCTGATCTGGGAGACACGAGCGTCCTTCCCGCTGTCAGGGAAGCGGTCGGCTCTGAGAATGCAGGGGTCAAAGCCGCTGCTATTTCCGCCTTGGGGAAGCTAGGGGAGGCGTCGGATCTCGAGCTGTTGTTGGCAGCCAGTGGCAGCGACAACGCGGCTGTTGCCAGCGCCGCGCAGAGGAGCCTTGTGGAGCTTGAGGGGGAGGGAGTCGACCAAGCCATTCTCAACTCGCTTGAGCGCGCCACCGCACCCCAGGCAACGCTCCTGCGCCTCATTGGCGCCCGGCGGATGAATGCTCTGCCTGTGCTCTGGGCAGCCATGAAAACGCCAGACCTGCCAGTGCGTCTGGCCGCGCTCGACGCACTTGGTCGCACCATACCAGGCGCCGATCTCCTCCCGCTGGTCGATGTTGTGCTCACCACCACTGGGGAAGAACATGCCGCCGCGATTGCGGCGCTCACCTCGGCCTGTCGCAGGGCGAGCGATCCTGATGAAACCGTCCGGCAGATATCGACTCGATTTGCCGCTGCGCCGCTCGAACTTCAGCGCGAGCGGTTTGACATCCTCAAGACGATCGGAGGCGAGGAGGCCCTCCGGCAGGTGATTCGGGGTGCCATGGATCCGGAGGAACCGATTCAGGATGCCGCCACGCGAGCCCTCGGCGAGTGGCCAACCCCCGATGTTGGCCCTGAACTGCTGCCCTTGTGTCATTCGCTCCAGACACCCAAGTATAAAATCCGTGCCCTGCGGGCCTATATTCGGGTCTTCAAGCAATTCGGCTTGCCGAGCGAAGAGCGTTTGCAAATGGCCCGCGACGCCTTCGCTTTGGCCACTCGGCCGGAGGACAAAGTTTTAATCCTGCACGCCCTGCTCAGTTTTCAAAATCTGGAATCGCTGCAGTTTGCTCTGGAACACATCAAGGACCCCGGTCTCGAAGCGACCGCAGCGCAGGTGGCGATTTATATTTCTGACCAAGTCAGCGACAAGCAAGCAGTGATCGACGCGATGCGTGCGATCCTCGATTCCGGTGCGGAAGAAACCTACGCCAAGCAGGCCCGCGACGTGCTGGCAAAAAATGGGGCTCTCGGCCAATAGCTCGAGAGCGCTCTTGCAGAGCGAGTGCGACGACTGTCTGCATCGATTGAGCGATGGAGGCGAAGGGGTCGGCGAACGCTTCAGGAGCGCTAGCGACGAAACTTTTGCCGCCCCGCAGCCGAAGCGCCACGAAAGTCGGATGAGTTCTAGAGTCCGCGCTCGCGCACCAGTCGCACCGCATCAAGCGCGGCGCCACGGGCGCCGGCTGTATCGCCATTGGGGATCACGTGGATCGGGATGCCGGCCTGCTCCTCGCGCTGCGAGGGCATGCCGGCCCTGATCTCCTCCACGAACCACTTCTGGAAGGCGGGGGATGTCTCCACGGCACCACCTCCCACAATGAGTGCATCGGGATCGAAGACGTTGATCATTTCGTCAAAAAAGAGCCCCAACGCATGCGCCTGGACGCGAAACACATCCCGGCAGAGAGGATCCCCCGCCTCCGCCCTACCCCGCACCAATTTCGCTGCTTTGGCGACGTCGCCCAGCGCGGCCAGCGGATGGTCTGGCTGGCGGGCGAGGAAATAGGGCAACAGCGACTGCCTGATCGCCGTCAGTGAACAAACCGATTCCAGATCGCCAACACGGCCACAGTTGCAGGTGGGGACAAGGCCCTCAATCCCCTTGATCTGGCTGTAGGGAATCAGCACATGCCCCAGTTCACCGCCGAAACCATGCTTCCCGGTCACCACCCGGCCGTTGGTGATGACGCCCCCTCCCAAGCCGGTGCCGACGATCGCCGACACCGATGTGGCGGTGTTCTCCGAACCGAACAAGGCGACATGCCCCCAGAGGGCGGCTGCATTTCCGTCGTTGAGATACGTCACTGGCAGTCCCAGACGGGCCGAGAGGCCCGCCCGAATGTCGTAGCCGCACCACTCCGGGTGGACAAAATTGGTGGAGCCACGCCGGCTGAACACACCTGCCGAGCTGGCCGGTCCGGGGGTATCGAGTCCGATGGCGACCAGATCGGAGAGTTGCACTCTGGCGGCTTCCGCAGCGATCGCCAGTCCATCGGCAATTTGCCCAAGGCAGATGTCCGGTCCTTCGATGCTGCGGGCCGGGTGCTCGCACAGGCTTTCGATGAGAAACTGGCCACGCTCATCCAAGAATGTGTAGTTGATCGCAGTGCCACCGAGATCGATACCTGCGACGACTCTCGCTGTCATGGTTTTGCCTATGGTTGCGCGTTGAACTGGCGGGTTATTCCCCGTTTGACATGTCCCACGATTGATCGCAGGCCTCTCGTCCGCAGGATGCCCAGCACCTCAGCCAGACCCATGCGCTCAAGGAGGTCGTCAGGGAGGGCCTCTGCCTCGGCTGCCGGTTGGTCTTCGATGGCCTCGGCAAGGAGAGCTACGAAGCCTTTGACGGTGGGAGCCTCCGGCGCCACCTCGGCCACGAGCCGGGCTCGGCCAGCGGTCACCTCGGGCCAGAGAAAGACCGGCGTCTGGCATTCATGAACGCGCCGGTCCTCAATCGCCTTCCGCTCCAGGTAGGTGGCGGAGAGGGGAGGCAAGCGATTGGCGAAATCGAGCAGCAGTTCCAGCTTTTCGCGACCGTCGAGGTCGGCAAACTCGCTGATGATCGAATTCAGTCGGGTCTCAACGCTGGTCATGCGTGGCGCATCATGCATCGGAGGAAGGGATTGGCCGCAGAGGAAGGTGTGTCACGATCCTCAGGCGTGGACAGGAGCCGGGGAAACAGACGCTCGGGCCGCGTCCGCGACACCATGCGGCTCCGATCCGCCGGAGGGCTCTGTGCCCTTCACCACCGGCACGCCGACGCAGTTGCCCCACTCCATCCAGGAGCCGTCGTAGTTTCTCACGTTTGAAAAGCCGAGCAGATATTTGAGCACGAACCAGGTCAGGCTCGACCGCTCGCCGATGCGGCAGTGGGCGACGGTGGGGGATCGCCGCTTGAGGCGGGACTCCTTCGTATACAGCTTTTCCAACTCCTTGACCGATTTGAACGTGCCGTCGTCGTTGACCGAGAGCACCCAGGGCACGTTGACGGCGCCGGGGATATGGCCGCCGCGCAGGGCGCCTTCATTGGGATAATCGGGCATGTGGAGCCGCTGGCCACTGTATTCCTCTGGCGAACGCACATCGACCAGCGCCCGGCCCGCCTTCTGGTGCTTGAGCACCTCGTCGCGGAGGGCTCGCACCGAGACATCCTGCTCGGGGGCCACGTAGCTTGTCTGCTGCGGATGGACTCGGTCGGTCGACCAGGCTCTGCCGTCAAGGTCCCACCGCTTGCGTCCGCCGTTCATGATCCGGCAATCGGGGTGGCCATAGAGCTTGAACACCCAGAAGGCGTAGCAGGCCCACCAGTTGTTCTTGTCGCCGTAGAACACGACGGTGGTGTCGTTGGAGATGCCGTATGTGCGGCAGAGCTTTTCGAATCCCGCCCGGTCGATGTAGTCGCGGCGAACCTGATCCTGCAGGTCGACCTGCCAGTCGATCTCCACCGCACCGGGAATGTGGCCCTGGATGTAGAGCGCGCGATCCTCGTTTGACTCGACGATCCGCACCTTGGGATCGGCTGCGTGCTCCGCCACCCACTCGGTGGTGACCAACACTTCAGGATGGACGTACTCGGCCATGGGGCAAAATCTCCTTCGCAGCGGAATCACGATCTCTCGACAACCCGAATCGTAGCTATGCGGAACCCTCCAGTCCATTGCCCCGGGGAAAGCGGCCATACGGCGGGTGTGAACGGATGGCGGGCGGCCTGCTAAGATGGTCTCTGCCGACCAAGAGTCCCGCCGGGGTGTCCGACCCTCTGGCCCAATCAGGAGTGATTTTTCGACCGATGGGTGCCGCCTTCATTTATCAGATCACCGACCTCACCAAGAAGTTCGGCCAGCGGGAACTGCTCAAGAACATCAACATCGCCTTCTATCCGGGCGCCAAGATCGGCCTGCTGGGCCGCAACGGCTCCGGCAAGAGCACGCTGATGAAGATCATGGCGGGCATCGATAAGGAATATGAAGGCGAAACGCGTCTGGCCGACGGCTATTCCGTCGGCTACCTGCAGCAGGAGCCACAACTCGATCCCCAGAAAACGGTGTTTGAGAATGTGATGGACGCCGTGGCCGGGACGCGGTCGATCCTGACCCGTTTCGAGACGATCAATGCTCGGTTGGGGGAGTCGATCGGGCCGGATGAGATGGAGAAACTGCTCGAGGAGCAGGCGCATGTGCAGGATCAGATCGAGGCCAAGAATGCCTGGGATCTGGACCGGCAGGTGGAGATCGCCATGGATGCGATGAATCTGCCCCCCGGTGACTGGGAGGTGACCAATCTCTCCGGCGGAGAACGCCGCCGCGTGGCGCTGTGCAAACTGCTGCTGGAGCGTCCCGACATGCTTCTGCTCGACGAACCGACGAACCATCTCGATGCCGAGAGCGTCGACTGGCTGGAAAAGCATCTGGCGGAATACCCCGGCACCGTGGTGGCCGTCACCCACGACCGCTACTTTCTCGACAACGTCGCCAAGTGGATTCTGGAGGTCGATCACGGCCGCGGCATCCCCTTCGAGGGCAACTACACCTCCTGGCTGGAGCAGAAAAAGGCCCGTCTGCAACTCGAGGAGAAGCAGGCCAGCACGCGGCAGAAGACGCTCGACAAGGAACTCGAGTGGATTCGCATGTCGCCCAAGGCGCGGCAGGCCAAGAGCAAGGCCCGCGTCTCGGCCTATGAAAAGCTGTCGGCCGAACAGGCCGCCACCCGCGATCAGGATGTGGAGATCTTCATCCCTGCCAGCCGCCCGCTCGGCGATCTGGTGATCGAGGGAGAGGGGCTTTCCAAGGCGTTTGGTGACAAGGTGCTCTTTGAAAACCTCTCCTTCCGGCTGCCCCCCGGCGGCATTGTGGGCATCATCGGCCCCAACGGCGCCGGTAAGACCACGCTCTTCCGTATGCTCGTCGGGCAGGAGAAGCCCGATAGCGGCACGCTGCGGGTGGGGGCCACGGTCGACATTGGCTATGTCGATCAGAGCCGCGACTCGCTCGATCCCAACAAGACTGTGTTTGAAGAGATTTCAGGCGGCCACGACACGATCGAGTTGGGCAAGAGGACAGTCAATGCCCGCAGCTATGTCGCCAAGTTCAATTTCCAGGGCCCTGACCAGCAGAAGAAGGTGGGCACGCTCTCCGGTGGAGAACGCAACCGCGTGCATCTTTCCAAACTGCTCCGCGGCGGTGCCAACCTGCTCCTCCTCGACGAACCAACGAACGATCTCGACGTCGACACGCTGCGATCGCTGGAGGAAGGGATCACCAGCTTCGCCGGTTCGGTGGTGGTGATCACCCACGATCGCTGGTTTCTCGACCGGTTGGCAACCCATATCATCGCCTTCGAGGGAGACGGGTATGTCCATGTCTGCGAGGGCAATTTCGAGTCGTACGAGCAGAATCGACGCGAGCGGCAGGGAATCAGTGCCGACGGGCCGCATCGCTTTCGCTACAAGAAGTTGCAGCACTAGCTTTCGCGCCTGAAGGGCCATCCATGGCCCCTTCAGGCTTTGCGGCATGCGGAGTCACAGCCGAGGTGTGCCTCGCATGCCGGGCGGCCGCCGTCCGGGCGGCCGTGGGTGGAAGGGGTCGGGCCAGGGATGGCTTGCTCCACCGCCAGCTAGATCATCGGCAGTTGGGCGGCGGAGGCTGCTGCGCGGAGTTCTTTCGGCAGCGGAAAATAGACATCTTCCTGCCGGATGGAACGTTCTTCCACGGTGGCGTTGTACCGAGTCACCAGCCACCGGACGCAGTCCTGCACCACGCTCTCCGGGGCGCTCGCGCCCGCAGTGATCACCACCGTCTCACTCCCCTTGAACCAGGCTGGGTCGATCTCGTTGGCCCCGTCGATTAAGTGGGCGGTGATCTGACTGTCGCGGGCCAGTTCTGCCAGACGTTGGCTGTTTGAACTATTTTGACTCCCCAGCACAATCACCACATCAGCCCCCTCGGAGACTTTCCGGACTGCCTCCTGGCGGTTCTGGGTGGCGTAGCAGATGTCGTCCTTGGGAGGGCCCACGATCTGCGGAAACCGATTTTTGAGACTTTGGATCACGCGCGAGGCGTCGTCCACCGAAAGCGTTGTCTGAGTGAGGTAGGCGAGTTTGTCATGCGGGCCGAACGGGAGCGTGGCAACTGCCTCGGCCGTCTCCACCAGCGTGAACGCATCGGGGGCCTGCCCCATCGTGCCGATCACCTCGTCATGCCCCTCGTGGCCGATGAGCAGGATGTGGTAGCCCTGCTTGGCATATTTGATCGCCTCCAGATGCACCTTCGTCACCAGCGGGCAGGTGGCATCGATCGCCACCAGCCGGCGGGCTTGAGCGACAGCCCTCACCTGCGGGGCCACACCATGGGCAGAAAAGAGCAGCACTCCTCCTTCGGGGACCTCTTCCACCGTGTTGACAAACACTGCCCCCTCGCGGACAAACCGCTCCACGACATGCTTGTTGTGGACGATTTCATGAAAGACGTAGACCGGGGTTCCATAGAGGCGGATGGCCGTTTCGAGGGTCTCGATCGCCATGTTCACGCCCGCACAAAAACCGCGCGGACCGGCAAGAAGGATTTTCATCGATGGCTTTCGGCAGGGAAGCAGCAGGGGAACGCGGGCCGGCAGCGGGCCGGCAGTGCGACTGGCGGCATCCGCAGCGGCCGCGTGGGCGGTTTGTGCTGGGGAGAGTATGGTAATGAGACAGATTGTATTCGACCAGCGCTGCCGGCCCGAAGCGGTTCCCGCCATGCCCCTGACACCCCATTCCGCCAGCACCGCAGGCCCACACTCCGGGGCGGGCAACCGCGATCCCACCCCCTGGCAGATGGCAGCAGTTCCGGAGGGCGCTGATCTGGCCGCGGCGGAGGCCTTTTGCCGGGAGGTGGCCCGGCGGCACTATGAAAACTTCACCGTCGCCACCAGGCTGGTGCCGCGCCGCTTGCGCCAGCATCTGGCCAACGTCTATGCCTATGCCCGCTGGAGCGATGATCTTTCCGACGAAGCCGCTTCCCCTGCTGCGGCGCTGGCCGGCCTGCAGGACTGGCGGAAGGGATTGGAGGATTGTTTTGCCGGTCGGCCGAGCCATCCTGTGTTTGTGGCGCTGGCCGACACCGTGGGGAGCACAGGCCTGCCGCTGCAACCCTTTGCCGATCTGCTCGACGCCTTCGCAGAGGATGCCGATTTCGATGCCCGGGGCGTGGCAGTGCGCTATCCCGATCGGGCGGCTCTGCAGTCCTACTGCCGGCGGTCGGCCGACCCGGTGGGGCGGATCGTATTGGGATTGGAGGGGTGCCGCGAGGAGCCGTTACTGGAGCTCTCCGATGCGATCTGCACCGGGTTGCAGCTGGTCAATTTCTGGCAGGACGTGAAGCGCGATCGGTTGGCCGGAAGGGTCTATCTACCGCAGTCTGATATGAATCGCTGCGGTGTCACCGAAAGGATGCTCGATGGAGATCGAGCCCCGCCAGAACTGCGCGGGCTTGTGCGCGAGGAGGTGGACTGGGCTCGCGCCTTCTTCGCCAAGGGGGCGCCTTTGGTGACGCTGGCCCCACGCGTGCTGCGCCCCGCCATCCGGATGTTTGTGGGCGGGGGGAACGCTTTGGCCGATAGTATTGAGCGGGCTGGCTTCAACACCCTCTCCCGCCGGCCCACGGTCAACCGCTGGCAGAAGGCCCGGCTCGCCGCCGGGGCCTGGTGGGGCGTGGCCGCCAACGCCATGCGGGGATATTCATGAACACGCTGGCTGCCGACCACGCCGTCTGCGCCGAACTGCTGCGGCGGTCGGGATCGAGTTTTGCCCTGCCGATCCGGCTGCTGCCCCCCGAGAAGCGACGCGGCACGACGGCGCTCTATGCGTTCTGCCGCCGCGCGGATGATATCGTCGATGACGCAACCGATTCCGCCACAGCGCGGCGCGATCTGGATGCCTTTGCCGACCAACTGCACGGGGCGCTTGGGGGCGAGGGCTCCGCCGATCCAGTGATCCGGGCGCTGGTCGATACCACCCGCCGGTATGCCGTTCCCGAACATTACCTCCATGAAATTCTGGCCGGGGTGCGGATGGACCTGGAACATCCCTCCTACGCCACGTTTGCCGATTTGGAGGAATACTGCCGGCGGGTCGCCAGCGCCGTCGGCCTGGCGGCGATCCATGTGTGGGGATTTCGCACGCCGGAGGCACTCGTGGCTGGGCACGCCTGCGGGATGGCCTTTCAGCTCACCAATATTCTGCGCGACATCAGCGAAGATCTCGGGAGGGGGCGGATATACCTTCCACTGCACGATTTGAATGCCGCCGGGTGCAGCGTGGATGCCCTGCGGAAAGGGGTGATTGGGAGCGAATTCAGCCGGTTGGCGACGCTGGAAGTGAGCCGGGCCGAGCGATTTTTCAGCGCCGCCCAACCGCTCGATGGCATGCTCTCCACCGACGGTCGGCTGGTGTTCCGGGCCATGTTTGGCGTCTATGGTGCCCTGTTGGGCGCCGTGCGCCGGGCGGGAACGAGGATCTTCTCCGAGCGGATCAGGCCGCGCAAACCGCTGCTTGTCGCCGCAGCGCTCGTCACGCTCGCCACAGGGCCCAAGGGAATCCGGCTCCCGTTGTAAAACTCCCCTCTGCGCGGGAATTGAGTGTTTGGTTCTGTTTTCCTTCTTCAGCCGAGTCGATCCATGCCTCTGCCCGTCACCTCGCCCGCCCCTGTGCCAGCAGCTGCCTCTGCGTCGCGCGTGGTGGTGGTGGGCGGGGGGCTGGCAGGACTCTCAGCCGCGGTGGCCCTCGTGGAAGCAGGATGCGCCGTCACGGTGCTGGAAGCGCGACGCCGCGCTGGGGGGCGGGCGGCATCCTTCGACGATCCACAGGGAGCGGGGCTGGTGGACGCCTGCCAGCATGTGGCGATGGGATGTTGCACCAACTTTCTCGACCTCTGCTGCCGCACAGGGCTGGCCGATCGCCTGCGCCGCGACCGCACGCTCTGGTTCATCGGCCCCGATGGCGTCCGTGCCGACTGCACTCCCTCGGCCTGGCTGCCCGCCCCCTTGCACCTGGCGCCTCTGCTGCAAGGCATGCAGCATTTTTCGTGGCGCGAGAAGGCGCAGCTGGGGTGGGGCATGCTGCGGCTGGCCCGGCTGCGGAATCCTCTCGCCGCTGTGCCGCAGACCAGCCGGGCGTGGCTGGAATCGATCGGCCAGCCGGAGAGCGTGATCCGGCTTTTTTGGCAGCCGGTGCTGGAAAGCGCGCTGGGCGAATCGATCGATCTGGTGAGCGTGGCGGCCGCCCGCAAAGTGGCCGTGGATGGTTTTTTGGCGCACCATCTGGCGGCGGATGTGTATGTGCCGCTGGAGCCGCTGGGAGTGTTATTCGGCGAGAGGTTGGTGGCCTGGCTGCGGACGCGGGGCGCCACAGTGGAGACGGGACGGGGCGTCACGGCACTTGAGCGCTCCGGCGACGGCTTGGTGCGGGGAGTGGTCTGTGGCGGCGAGAGCATCCCCTGTGACGCGGCGATTCTGGCGGTGCCGTGGAAGCCGGCGGCCCGCTTGGTGCCCGATCTGGTGCCGGTTGCCGACGAGCGGCTGGCCGGCTCGCCGATCACGGCAGTGCACCTCTGGTTTGATCGCGAGGTGATCGATCTGCCGCATGCGGTGCTGGTGGGGCGGGTGTCGCAGTGGGTGTTTCGCTCCGACTCTCCTGCCGGAGATGGACGGGGCTACTGCCAGGTGGTGATCAGTGCCTCTCGCGGTCTGCTCGGCGGGGATCGGCAGAAGCTGGTGGAGACGGTGGTGGCCGAACTGCGGGAGACGTTTCCTCTTGTCCGGGAGGCCAGCTTGCTGGAGGCTCGCGTGGTGACCGATCCCACGGCGGTGCTCTCGGTGCGGCCGGGGGTCGATGCGGTGCGCCCGGCCGCGATCACCGCGGTGGGCAATCTTTTTCTGGCTGGCGATTGGACCGCCACCGGCTGGCCCTCCACGATGGAAGGAGCGGTGCGCAGCGGCACCACGGCCGCCGTAGCCGCCCTCTGTAGGCTCGGCCTGCCCGCTCCAACTCCAGTGCCCGATCTGCCCAAGGGGCTGCTCGCCCGCCTCATGCTGGGGGGCTGACCGGCAAACTGCTGCAGAGCCGTTCCAGAGCGAACGCCAGCGATTTTCCATCCACCACAGCATGCTCCCACAGCCGCCACAGATCGACGGCGGCACCCGGACGGCGGCCGAGGGCTGCGCAGGCCGCTCCCAGCCGGCGCAGCGACGACTGCGGCTGGACGAGGCGGGCCACCTCAGGCGGAAGTT
>Ga0114967_10004163_pt1 | contig 11704 bp, 9 predicted proteins | sample M_130628_MF_Meta_FD_92639 | JGI IMG/M metagenome (GOLD analysis project Ga0114967, IMG submission 92639) | Freshwater microbial communities from Lake Montjoie, Canada to study carbon cycling - M_130628_MF_MetaG | ecosystem: Environmental > Aquatic > Freshwater > Lake | place: Lake Montjoie... | reverse complement strand
TACGCCAACGCTTTCACCTACACCAACGCTTTCACCTACACCAACGCTTTCACCTACACCAACGCTTTCACCTACACCAACGCTTTCACCTACACCAACGCTTTCACCTACACCAACGCTTTCACCTACACCAACGCCTTCACCAACGCCAACTCCCGAACCTTCGCCAACGCCAACGCCAACTCCCGAACCTTCGCCAACGCCAACTCCAACTCCAACTCCAACTCCAACTCCAACTCCAACTCCAACTCCAACTCCAACTCCAACGCCTAGCTCTACGCAAGTTAGGTCAGCAGACGATGTGGAAGGTCAACCTTGTAAGGTTAAAGATGCCTGGCTTCGAAATACGAAGGGAGAATTTACTTGTATGTTCGTTACGAACTCCCAATTAACCTGGGCGCGAAATTTCTCCGGCGAGAGGACATCTTGGACGCCACTCCCTATTCGCACTTACGAGGTAAACACTTACTCTTCACCGAATTTACCAAGTTCGCCGATAGAGAGCTGTAAAATAAAAGATCAAACGCCACAGCTATACCCGGGCGATCAGCTATCTTCAGGTTTTCCTTATATGACTAGGTTTGCGAGCTACCCTAAGAAGATAAGAATGGCACTAGTCCCCATAAATTTTGCTGACCTACCGGGAGAGACGAATTTCAGACCACGTCTCGAAGCTGATATGAAAATAATGGCGGATTGGTATAAGGATGTTAGTGGTGGAAAGTTAACTGTCGAGTGGGTGGTTATTGACAACTGGGTAAGGCTTCCTGGCGTTAGTACTGATTATTATGTGCCATTCTCAGGTGCACGCCCTCAGACTGGTAATTTCTGGCGAAAAGTTTTACCTGTTGTAGACCCAAAAGTAGATTTAACAGGTGTTCAGGTTATCAATTTCGTTATCCCACTTGCCCAAAAGTATCAAACTGAAGGCTTCCAAAGTTTCCCAAATGAAACTGAAATGAAAGAGGTAAAGTCTTTTCAAACAAACTTACTAAGTTTTACAACAGCTGGTCCACCATTTTTGGAGGCCTCGAGGGGTACGACACTTTGGTCTTACTGGGCTCACGAATTTGGACACGTAATAGGTTTAGCACACGTAGGTTCTTCTCATGGAGAATCTAAACCCATTAACAGCATGGACCTTATGGGCAATCAAGATGGGCCTTATCGGGAATTAAGCGGATGGATGAGATTCATAATTGGCTGGCTTGAAGATTCTCAAGTCTATTGTCAGGATCTAAATTCATTGACTGAAACTAAAATAAGCTTGGTTCCACTCAGTGATACAAAGTCTGGAATAAAAATGGTAGTAATACCAACTGCTTCTGACTCGGCAATTATCATTGAGTCCCGTCGCCCAACGCAGTACTCATGCAATGTAGACAATCTGCCTGGTGGCGTTCTTGTGTATAAATACGATGCCAAATTGGGTGATCAAAGCTACTTCTTGATCGCCCAAATCCCCAAAGATCGAGACGAAGTGATTCGCTGCCCTGGAAATAACGGCATGCAATTTTATCCAGATTTACTTCTCCACACCGGTGATGAACTAGTGGTTGGAGATGTGAAAATATCAGTTACTTCCAGCGGCACATTTGACCAGATAGTCGTCACTAAAAATTAAGTAATAGTCTTGGCAACTAGCTAAGAGTTGTTTCTGGAAAACTAAAATCAAGTCAAGGTGTTTGTTTTGACTATTTTCTAGGATTTCTAATTATTTGTGATCTAGGAGAGAATAAGTACTATGTTGCTCTCGTTTTACGTTCATATCCCGTACTGCATAAAGCGCTGTGGGTACTGTGATTTCAATACTTACACGCCATGGAGATAAGTAAAAAACAATATCTACAATATTTAGTTTTCTAACTGTGTGTACTAACTACAGATTTTGTAGACAATACCCACAACTTCTTACTTGTAGAACCTAACATAGGGGACTGACAAATCCAATAGGACTATTTCTTTACTTTATAGCCAGCAGGACACTTGGGATTTACTCCTTGTATCTTCTTTACGGTTTTTCCTTTTGAGCAGGTGATTACCTTCAATTTCTCAATAGTTGCAATTTGCTTTTCGATTACCGCTGTTTGTGCGTTGAATACTATTTCTGGCAAAGTGGCATCAGAGTAATTTATCGCTTCAAGAGCACCCTGGAGTTTTATAATCTCTTTCTTTAAATCTGGCTTGAGCCTAAATTGCGAAGTTAATTTGTCCCTTAGGACTTTCACAATAGCGCCTCTGGCTGTAATTAACTTCTGCGCTATCGCAATTGCTTCAGCAGCCTTAGCATCTGCTTCCTGCTTGGCTTTCAACTCTGCAGCAGCCTTAGCATCTGCTTCCTGTTTGGCTTTGAGTTCTGCAGCAGCCAACTGATTATCAAGACAGGATTCGGGAGTAGATTTGATACTGCCAAAATTTACAGGTAAGCAAAGTTGAATTGACCTGCCACTGACAATCGAAAAACTCGGCGAGTTTAATCTTAACGGAGTAAGTGTAAGATCACTCAAATCAGAGGCTTGCCAATAATTAAAACCCCTAAAAGTGCTAGTTGGGTAAAATTGAAAGGTAAAAGTTCCAGTTCTTGAGACAAACCTCGCTGTACTGGTCACGGGGTACTGAATTCCAGTCCAGGTCAAACCGTTTGAAATATAAGGGTCATGATCTTGATTTACATCATTTAACACAATTACAGAATTGTTCATTAGATGACTTTGAGCATCTGTAACTTTAACTTCTAACTGCACAAATTGTGGTAGCCTAAAATCTATTACTCTGTCCTCTTGAAGACTTGTAAATTTCGTTTTCCAAGTAGATGATCCTGGATTAACACGGTTGACTTCAAATGTGATTCCAGTATTGCTAATCAATGAGCAATCTTCACACAGGACAAAAAACATCTCAATCGGAGTTCCGGTTGGGACATCTATTGAATATTTTCCTTGAGAATCCAGATTTCCCACGATCTGCCCTGTAGGGACTATTGCGAGTGCTCGAGATGGAGATTGAAGAGGAACTCCTGCAGAGTTAGTAACCTGACCGCTAATGTTCACATAAGTTGCCGCATTTGCATTTGTAATTGGAAGCAAGGATGCGAAAATTGAAGACAGAATTAAAAAACTATTGACCAGGGGCTTGTTCTTCATGGCTCATTCTTGCATCAAAAATTCAAAAAAGTACGGAAGTACCGAAGTCCCTGTTTGCCTCACAATGCGAGTGTGAGTCTCTCATTTTACGTCTATAGCCCTTACTGCTTAAAGCGCCCCACTTAGATCACAAACTCATTAGTATTTGATTATGAAGGCTTTAAAGGGACTATTACTTTCAATCGCTTTACTCCCTAGCACCATGTCCAGCGCAAACGCTGCTTCCATTGCGGACTGTATTTCGGTATCAAATGGGCAATTCAAAAAGAGTTCGTATGAAAGTACATATGAAATTACGGTAAGAAATGCATGCGGAGATAGTGTAAAAGATTCACTGAATTATACAAGCCTTCAGTTTTATGCGGGATCATCTGTGCTTAATGCTGAATCGGCTTCTATTCTATATCTTTCTTCATATGGCCAGAATTTTACTTTCAGATTGAGAAATCTAAAACCAGGTACCTATAGTCCTTACCTAAAAATTTGGTCACCTAAAGATTACAGTTCTCGCACGGTTTACTTACCAGGTTTTTCCATCGAAGATCCGCTCAACTGTGTAAGTGTGTCAAGTAGTGAATTCTTAAATAGTAAATTTGATCCAATGTTAAGAGTTACAATAAAGAATATTTGCTACGATTTAACGAGCAGCGCTTTTTCTGGATTTAAGTACAGTTTAAATCTACCTACTTATTTTGGTTACCTGAGTAGTCAATCTATTTATTCGCTAAGTAGTTATGGCTCTTCATTGGATTTCTCGTTGAAAGGTATAAAATCAGGGAGCCATTCACCAACATTAGAAATCAGAGACAGTAGTTACCAGACTAAGCGAGTCAATTTGGGTACTTTTTATGTTTCTTCAACTCCAACACCAGCACCAGTACCTGTTCCAACAAAATCCTCGGTATCTGGAGATAGTGCTTCATTTACTCAGGTTTGTGCAACATCAAAAGAGTTTTCAGAGCAATGTTCCGATTACCCTGATTTTAGTTTTGATTTTTGTAGCAGTTTGCAGAAAGCCTCTTTACAAGAAATGGTTGCTAAAAAATGGGTATTCCTGTGGACCGTTACAGGAACCAGAGATTCTTCTATTTGCTCTGATTCAAAATACCCCTATTACGTATTGGCATCAGGCCAGAATAAGACTGGAAAGAAGACTTCCATGAGGTTAGTTTTCACAAAAACTACCAAGATCTCCTCATATACACAAAATTTCACCTTAGTATTTCGTTAACTATTAGAAGTCGTATTTATAATCTGAAATACATATCTGCTAACGTACAAAAATACGAATTTTCTGCGGAAATTTACGAACTATTCTATTTTTAAGTAGGTAATAACCCACAATAGCCTGGTGTTTACCTTAAGTGAATAAACAAAAATTCCGCTGTCTTCTTATCTATTCAATGTATTGGTACAAATGTCCTTAGAATATGCGTAGTTTTTACACCCTTGCTCGATACACCACACAGTCTTTCCAAGTATCTCTAACTCTTTCTCAGTACTCTTCCAAACCTTGTTAAACGGATTTGATTGTTCCGCTATGGGCTTTGACAAATATTCGCTTGAATTTACCGCCAATAAAGTATTGTTACTTGAGCCCTTCTCGTTACTTACAGTTCTTTCAAAAACTACGCTCTTGTTTGTGCCTTTAACATTGGAATTCCAAATATCTTCCCGCCAGGCCCATCGACCATTAGTGTCTGCTCTTTCACAGACCCCTGAACACTTTTCTATGCTGGTATCAGGAAAAGACTTAAAAGTTAAAATTGATAAATCCTTAACACGGTACTCGTAGTAATTTCCATCTCTTTCCCATGAATTCACAAGAATTGGGTCTGCTGGTTTCTCTCTTCTCTCTGGGCGTACCCACTCGATACTGCTCTCAGTCACTACGGTAGAGTCGAAATTTCGTACCCTGGTTACAGTTATGACTGCTTTACTCCCAGTTTTTGCACTTGCAAAGAAATAAAATGGTGATGCATCTGAATTCATATTAATTTCCAGACGAAGTTTGGTTTTATTTCCTTCAAGAATAAGTAATCGAGACTCTTTCCCAATGGTTACAGTTTCTTCATATCCACTTCCATCTTCATAGATGCCAGGGAAACTTAACCTCACGAGAAACGACTCTTCTTCAGTTAAAGGTTTCGATTCCCATTCCAAGAAAACAGGCTCAGACTCCATTTCAAAGAAATAGCCTGAGAAATTCTCATTGATTTTGATAGAAAGATTCTGCATTTCGGAGGAAAAAATTGAACAACTTGAGACAAAAAATGAGCAGAGAACAAGGACAAAAAGATGCATTTTCTTCATTTAAAAACACCCACTGATCGAATCCTCCTTCAAGGCCTCTGTGCGTCCATGACGGCTTGTGTTCGTGCCTTGCTTCATCATGTGTTCAATGTATCCCAATAGGGTCTTTTCAAGCCTTCAGACCACTCGCCAGTTGAACCCGAGAAGCAGCGATTAGAGGGAAAACCTGGATGACCACGATCGAAATGTCAGCGGCAGATGGGATAATTTGATTATGACGATTCCAGTGGATACTTCAAGCAACTACATGAGAGGCATAATCTTTCGTGATTCTCACACGATGACGTTGAACTTTCCTGAACTCTATAGTGATCCAGCCTTTTGTGGATCTGAGGCTTTCATCTTCATTTATTCTGAAGAAGAAAAAGAAGAGGGGTATCTAATAGCCGATTTAGTCTTCTTCGCCTGTGATAACAACAATCTCTATTTACTTGATGGCAAAAAGTATATTGTAAAGATTCCTTATTCCTCTCTTCAAACTTTCTGCCCCTACACAGTAAGTAAAAGAGAGTATTTTTTTCCACCTGCAAATTCACCTAAGCGAGCGATGCTTATTGAAATAAAGTTTAATAATGAGAAAAATCTGTCACGAACTTTAGTTCTTGTCTTTCCTGACTCGGCACTGCATGCATACGAGTTAGATTTTCCATCACAGAAAGTACATTTGCAGTTAATGGAAGCAAATAAGACTCATAATTTTATTACACATGAACCCACTCCAAGTATTATTAATTTAGGTTCTCAATTAAATGGCCATTACATCCCTAATGAAATTAACACAGAAAAATGTGTAATCGATTATTACATTGGTATTTAAAAAGTTATCACTGCAAAAAGTATGCTATAATTAGATTGTAAGCAGAGGTGCTTACAGAAATAACCACCACCACGAAAGCACTCTTAAGAGTGACTGCAATGCCTCACAAGGGCGTTGTTATCGTGGTGGTTTTTTGTTTTAACAACTGAATAGTTTCACGCTCGGAGAGGCAAGGGCGCACACATGCATTGCCCATCGATAGATAGACCATATCTATAACGGATGAAGAAGTGCTATTGGTCGCAGCACAAGGGGAATTAACCAGCAGGGTGAAACGCATTGCCCATCCTGATTTGGCACAGAGTTAATTCTAAATGGCGCAATTCATGACGGTAATTTGTCATGCACTCAGAAACTTCAGGGGAAATGAGTAGGGGGCTGCTTTAGCCCTCTATTGCTTAGACGGGAAATGGTCATGTTGTTAATAAACAAAACAAGGAGAAGAAAATGATAAAAACAGAGGTATGTAAATGGTGTTATCAGGTTTATCTATCTAAAGATAAAGGAAAGCACTCAAAGTGTTTAAAAGATAAAAGTAATTTTATTTAAGAAGAAAAAGCATCAAATATGATAAAACGAAAGGGCAAAAAAATGATCAAACAGTTGTTTAAATATGAAGAGAAGGCAAAGTTAGTTAATTACTATGATGAATATGACTGGGAACAGTTGATTAAACAAGAACCAGTTATTGGTACAAATGTCAATGGATTGCTTGAGTCTGAATATCTATTGGAAGATACAGATAGGGAGTACGTACGATGCAATTAGAATTTCTTAATTTTAGACGGACGGCGCCAAAGGATGCGAAGGAATATAAGGATGCCGTAAATGAAACTCTTGATGACTTGAAACTCTACAAGAATGAATTGGCTGAGGGATCAAATATGAGCGTCAAAGCAATAAGAAACAATTTCCTTTATGGGAACTTATTTCCTGAGAAAAATATTGATTACTTTGTCCTGATGAATGGCAAGCATCTGGTGGCATATGGATACGCAGTTCAAAGGCCAGGTGATGTGTGGACAGAGTTAGGCTTATGGGTTAGAAAAATGTACCAAGGTAAGGGTTGCGGTGCTCACATGTTGAAACTATTGGCTCAGCACGCTTATGAGAATCACTCAAGTATTGGTGTCTATATTGTCCGTGATGCAGGTAATTTTGCTATGGCTGGTTTGGCTAAGAAATTAGGTTTCAAATACGACAAAATGTTTAATAGAGAACCTTCGCATCATCTCGACAAGGAGAACATTGATAACGACAAAGTTGCTGGGATTAATGTGCACCATATTTTGCTGTGGGATGACAGGGGCGCACTAAATATTGCAGCCTAACTGCTGAGATCGTGTACGAGTACCGATCCTGAAATATTCAGATTTTCACCTTACTGAAATAGCAATAATCAGAGTAAGACATTTACTGCCGAAGGCTATGGGTATCCATGAGCGTTCTGTTCCGTTTCGTATGACTGAGGTCTATTCTTGGGTTGTGGCCGCTGAAAGTAGAACTCATAGACCTGATGGCACTCCACGGACAGTTTCAAACAGGCGAGGCGAAATTAGAAGGTTAACAATTGGAGTTAACGATCTGCAGACTCTTTTCCCCAGGATAGCATCTGAAATAATTGATGGGGATCCCACGCAGATAACAAAAGGGTCTACAAAGAAATATTCGTGGAAGTGCCAACTTGGGCACATTTATTCAATGAGTGTCTCGCAGCGGACACAAGGTAGAGGCTGTGCTGTTTGCGTTGGGAAGCAAATAAATATTGGGATGAATGATTTAGCATCTATGTTCCCTTTGATTGCAAAAGAGGCAGATGGCTGGGATCCAAAATCAGTGACTTTCAGTAGCAATTTGAACAAAAGTTGGATTTGCGCTCTTGGTCATAAGTGGAAAGCGAATGTTAATAATCGGACAAGTCAAGGCATGGGCTGCCCTTATTGTTCGGGACGATTTGCATATGCTGGTTTCAATGACTTAGCAACAACTCACCCTGAAATTGCAAAAGAGATGTATCTCCAAGACCCAACAAAATTCACTTTTGGTAGTGGTAAAAAAGTGGAATGGAAATGCTCAGAGGGACATCTATGGACGTCCACAGTTAGTCAACGAATTAAGAGAGATTGCCCAACTTGTCATGTAAGGCTCAAAAGTATTGTCATTGGCAAAACTGACTTAGCAACTACGCATCCAGAAATAGCAAGTGAAGCAGATGGTTGGGATCCAACGACAGTTAGTAAAGGCAGTGGCAAGAAACTTCAATGGAAATGCATTAAGGGGCACACTTGGATAAGTTCTGCAGGAAAGCGAACATCTAAAGATCCCAGGAATTGCCCTGTGTGCTCTAATCAAAAAGTTCTTGTGGGTTATAACGACTTAGGTTCAACACACCCCCAGATTGCAAAGATTGCCTTTGAGTGGGATCCATCGACTGTTGTCGCAGGTTCAAGTTTAAGGAGACAATGGATTTGTTCAAAAGGGCATATTTATTCAAATGCAATCGCTCGGGTTGTGGCAGGTACCTCCTGTTTAGTATGTAGCAATGCTGTTGTTCAAGCAGGCATTAATGATTTGGTTACAACAAATCCAGAAATTGCATCAGAAGCAAATGGTTGGGATCCCCAAGAAGTCCACATTGGAAGTCATAAAAAGTTGAAGTGGCGTTGCAGGTTAGGCCACGATTGGAATGCTGTTGTTAGAAGTCGGCTAAAAAACGGTTGTCCAGTTTGTGGGAATAGACGGATTTTGGCAGGTTTCAATGATCTTTTAACTCATTTTCCTGATATCGCTAATGAAGCGGATGGCTGGGACCCGAGTTCCTTTGTATTTGCGACAACAAAAAGAATGCCTTGGATCTGCGAAGATGGTCATCGCTGGGAAAGCACAATTAAAAATAGAACGCAATTGGATCGAGGCTGCCCTTCATGTGCTACATCAGGCTTTGACCCAAACGAAAAAGGTTGGCTTTACTTCATTGAACACCCAATATGGCAGATGCTTCAAATAGGAATAACGAATGATCCCAACCGAAGACTCTCCTCACACAAGAAATTGGGATGGGAGATTATTGAATTACGGGGCCCGATGGATGGACTCAACGCAAGAAACTGGGAAACTTCAATCCTCGCTATGTTGCGAATTCAAAAAGCGGACCTTGCAAACCCAAAGGTTGCTGGAAAATTTGATGGATTCACAGAAGCCTGGAGCAAATCAACCTTCACGGCTAAGTCACTAAAAGATTTGATGGACCTCACCGAAAAATTAGTTGATTAGATTATTTTTTAAAGAGATTTTCTTGTGATAAACGAGTTTAGCCAAAAAGGTTCACCACTGTAGCATTAGTCGTTATTTTCTCCTGGCACCTTGTAGGTAATGAAGAAACCAAGTCAGAATTATTAACTTGAGAATAGATTGCCATTGTAGTTTGTACATTCTTGTGACGCATCTGCTTCATCATCACATTAGGTGGAACATTTCTTCTCGCCATATCTGTAGCAAACCAGTGTCTGAGCATATGGGGATTAATTCTAATTATTCTCTCCTTATTCTTAGTTCCCAACGACATGCATGCCGATGTAATCAATTTAGTTGGCATTCCCTTTTTCCAGTATTGCTCTTCCTGAATACTGAGAATTTCCAATGCGAGCCATTCAGGAATCATTACCTTGCCGACAGTCTTGGGACTTCCGAAAGATTTGCCGTCTTGAGAAAAGGCACGATCCACGTTTAGAAAGTAGTTATTACCTTCTTTCTTGATTTGCTGGGGGACAACAGCACAGGCCTCACCAATGCGTAGACCTGCATACATACAAAGAAGTAGTTGTAGTCGATATTTACTACTCTCAATTACTTTGTGAAGTTCTTCTTGAGTAGGTAGGTCATAGACTTTAGATTCACCCATAACAACAGGTATTTGATTTCGTCCATAGTTGAATATGTTTCTTACATATCCCGCATAAACCCTTTTAACATTCTGATTTATGATTCCATCAATTCTTTCCCAACATAGTGCTGGTGTTAGAGATTCATATTCCAGTTCCCAAAGTTCTAACTTCTTCAAGCACCTGACCATGTTCAGTTTTGTCTGGTATTTATATGGCTTATTGGCTACTTCCAGTTCAAAGTATTCTTTAATTAGCATTTCGTTACCTTTCCAAGCAATAAGAGGACTATTTATGCTCGAAGCAGAAAACCAAATACATTGTGGATATTGTCTTTAGAAAACCTCGCATACAATACGTATATGACTCTCTCGTTTTACGTTCATATCCCGTACTGCATTAAGCGCTGCGGCTACTGTGATTTCAATACGTATACGCCCTCCGAGCTACAAGATGGTGCCACACTAGAAATCGTTTCGAACGACTATATCGATGCCGTTTTGCGTGAACTTGAGAGTGCACCAACTTCACCAGTTCCGACCATCTTCTTCGGTGGGGGAACTCCTTCACTTTTGCCACCTGCTGACTTAGGGCGAGTTATTGCTGCAATTCGTAATCGCTTTGATTTAGCCCCAGATGCTGAGATAACACTAGAAGCAAACCCTGATTCGGTAACTGCTGAAAAATTGTCTGAATATCTTGCAGTTGGTTTTAATCGAATCTCATTCGGTATGCAATCTGCTAAGCCACATGTATTGGCAGCCCTTGATCGCACACATAATCCCGAGAACGTTGGAAAAGCTGTGAGCATGGCTCGTGCAGCTGGCTTTAATTCAATTAGCGTTGATTTGATTTACGGAACACCTGGTGAATCGTTAGATGATTGGCGCGAAACAGTTGAAGCGGCACTTGCTTTAGATATTGACCATATAAGTGCATATGCGTTGATCGTTGAGACAGGTACCAAGTTAGCTGCGCAAATTAAGCGTGGTGATTTAACGATGCCTGATGATGACTTAATGGCAGATATGTATTTGCTGGTTGATCAGCTTTGTGAGCAAGCTGGTTTGAGTTGGTATGAGCTAAGTAATTGGTCAAAGCCGGGCAAGGAATGTTTACACAATATTGCTTACTGGAAGAGTGCTAATTGGTGGGGGCTAGGGCCAGGGGCTCATTCACATTTAAATGGCGAGCGGTGGTGGAATGTTAAACATCCGACTGCTTATAAGACAAAGTTATTTGCAGGAGAATCTCCAGTACAAGATCGCGAAACCATGAATTCATCACAATTGCGTGATGAGGAAATTATGTTGGCGATTCGAATGCGCGAAGGTTTAAGTTTTGAAATGCTGCAACCACAGGAACTTGAGCGATTAGCTAGCTACCGCGAACAGGGATATCTAGACACCTCGAGTGATCGCATCAAATTAACGCCAACGGGTCGGTTGATTGCTGACCGAATCGTGCGCGAAATCGTTATGTAGTACCTTTTACCCACTATGGAAACCACAAAGCTCGTATTAACTTCATTCTTAGCCCTGATTTTCCTT
>Ga0114967_10004160_pt1 | contig 11705 bp, 12 predicted proteins | sample M_130628_MF_Meta_FD_92639 | JGI IMG/M metagenome (GOLD analysis project Ga0114967, IMG submission 92639) | Freshwater microbial communities from Lake Montjoie, Canada to study carbon cycling - M_130628_MF_MetaG | ecosystem: Environmental > Aquatic > Freshwater > Lake | place: Lake Montjoie... | reverse complement strand
TCCACCACAGCCTCCACCTTGGTTGGATAATTCAATGGTATAATCAACTAGTCCATCATTATCAATATCTTTAATCAATAAAGGACTTGTTTTAAAGTCCCATTCCCATGATGACAGAAACCGGTATTCTGTCTCTTTAGAAGTAACTTCAAGTCTATTTTTTTCCTCTTTGATTTTATACGGTTCGCAAACTTGTTTAAGCAAATCCTTTTTTAAAATAGGATATAATTGCTCAAAATTTAAATTAGGTTTTTCGGCTAATTTTTCATTTTCTGGAGTTCTGTCTTTAGTTTGAGCATTTACTGTATCTGAAGTTGATTTTAGAGAGGTATCAATTTTTTTATCATCTACATTGGTTTCTGATTGTGTGGGGTTTGATTGCTGGCAAGAAGAAAAAATTGATACAATGATGAGTAGATGAATAATTGATTTCATTTTGATTTGTTTTTTGTTTTTTGTTTGTTGTTTTTTGTTTGTTGTTTATAGTAGCTATTTATTTTTTTTAGGTTTTAGTTTTGTACTAGGCGTGTCAATTCGCATTTCTACCTTACCTGTAGTTCTTTTAATTTCATGGGGAATTGTATCTTTTGCTGTTATAGTTGTTTGATTTTCTTCAGGTGTTGAAACTTCACCTGTTGTGGGTGTATTGCAACCAACAATAGTCATACAAAAAACAATTAATAATAGTACTACTGATTTAAAATATCGAGTTTTAAATTTATTGTCTGTTTTAAAATAAAGCTCTACAAGAAACTGATGGTGTTTAGGCCTTTTTACAGCCACTTGAAGTGTTTTAAAATGTCCGCATACATTTTGATTTTTTCCTTGTAGATATTCTTTTATTTCTTCTACTTCCCATGTCGTAAAATCTATAACAGTCTTATTGCATGCACCACAATGTTTTCCGTTGTTTTCAGGAATCATGTTGTTCCAATCCTTATTACAAGGATTGAAAACTGTTATTGTTGTATTTTCCATGTTAGACTTTTTATTGTAATACGTTTTTTGATTTAAATGTATGGTCTTTGTTTTTATAAATTAAAGATAATAAATATTTAATCCCCACAACTCGAACTGCATGAGCTGTCAGCGTCTGAGCTGTCTGATGAATCATCATCAGAACCGTCATCATCATTGTTATTCCATTCTCCACTTGCACCTCCTCCACCAAAACTACCTCCATCAAACCCATCAAACCCATTGTTTTCTTCTGATGAGAACATGGTATGAAGACCATCTGATTCATAATAAGAACTGTCGGAGTTTCTATTTATCGGCGTTGTTATTTCATCTTTTTTTTCTTTGAATTTCGTTATATCCCAAATATCAGCTGGTGGTTCAAAACCAAATTCTTGCTTATAAAGATCTATTGTATGATAATATTGTGATTGAAATAGTTCGGTCTGAATATCCATTGATATCAATTCAGGATTATGATCAAAATCGCTTTGAATAATTTCATTGCAAAATTTCCTATACCCTGAACTAAATAATAAATGTTCGTGCCATACTTGGTCAATTATTTTTGAAGGAGTTACACTGAAATCTGCGATTACACCTAGGTATATAAACTTTTTATATTCAGATATTGATTTCAATGCAAAGTTTTTTTTCCATTTTAGTTTTCGCGAAATTTTATCAGCAAAAGCTTTTGTTGATGGATTTTGACCTCCAAATTTTGCAGCGATTTCATCAAAGAGATGAGTGGGTACCAAATGATCAAAATGATAGTTTGCAATTTTTAACCAAAGTTCTTTTTTATTCATGTTGTATGTTTTTTAATTTTTTTATTCTACTTCTAACATTGACGCAAATTTTTCAGCAGCTATAAATGACATGCTTTTTGTTAGATGAATATCAAATTTCTCTTTTATTACATCAGCCATAGATTCATCAAAAATTCTTAGAACAAGCCGCAGATCCGGTTGAAAATATCTAGCATTTAAGCCAATTTCAAGATTTGCATAATCATTATTAATTACTGAAATTAAAGCGCGACAATGCATTGCATTTACATCCTGCATTACATGAGGCAGGCAAGCATTTCCGTTATAAACATCTATGTTAAGATTTCTAAAATACTCAATTGTTTCAGAGTCTTGATTGGCTTCTATGATAATAATTTTTTCTCCTCTGTTGTGAAGCTCTTTCGCAATAAAGTAACCTAGTCGACCTAAGCCGCAAAGAATTATATGGTTTTTATACTTATATTTTTTTATGCCCAAAGAGCGTTGTGTTCTTTTTTTTATTATTCTGTCGATAAGTAATGAGAAAATTAACCAAATAAAAACGGTGGAACAAAGAATGAGTAGAATTCCAATAATCTTACTTAACGCGCTAGAATGCTGAAGATTGATATCTCCATAACCAACCGTTGATATAGTTACTACAACAAAATAAACAGCATTAAGCCAAGACAAATGGTCAATAAAATGAAAATATGAAACACAACTAAAAGCAATCAAAGAAAACAATAAAACTAAAATCATCAAAAATGAAATGCTTGATTTTTTTTCATGTTTAATAGAGTTGGGTTTTACGCCCAATTTAATATCATGCTCAATTAAATTATCGAGTGCATTCACAAAAAAAGGCGCAGCTAATTTTGCAGGATTGATAATTTTTAGGTTAACATTGGCTTTTTCTAAATGCGGCCGTATATTCTCATTAAACAGTGTGGCCGTAACAGGTATATCAGGATACAAAGCCATTAGTGGAATAACTATTTCAAGATTATCCTCGTCTTTATCAAATAAAACATAAGTCATAGTAAAAGACTTCATGTCTAATTTGTCAAATATTTTTTCGATTTCATCTATGGTGGATGAATCTGGATTTTGAAGATTCGAGAAAATGTTTGGCAAATGCGTCACAATAAAACCCTTGTTAGTTGCCAATAATTTCGTTCTATTAGCTAGATGCCCAGATCCAATAATTAATACTGTTCTATTGTTCATTGCTTGTTTTTTGTTGCTTTGCTTTTACAATATCACCACATAAATCTAATGGTTTGCTTGTAGCCGTTGGCAGACTTTTGACGGTATTTTATATTTATTAAAACTTGAAAAAAATTGTTATTTGTTGATTTTCTTTCAAATGCTTACACATTTTAAAACTTAATCAACTATCAATTTCCTTTTTCAATATTTCAAAACTTTGATATCGATCACTTTTTTTCAAATGACATGCTTTTTCAATGATTGCTTGAAATTTCTTTTCAGATTCAGAAAATTCATATGTTGGAAAAGGATTAAAACAAAAACCTTCTGAAAAATTGAATCCACAATAAAAATTGGGTTTAAACCCTGTTAAAGCATAAAATAAAATCAAACCAACAAGATAAATATCAGTTTGTGTATCTATTGCATTAGGGCCATCTTGAATTTCTTCAGGCGTTATGAAACATCGTGCGCCTTGATTTTTAAGGGAAGCGAAATGATTCAATCCAAAAATTACAGATTCTTCAAACCCTAAAATTTTTAAATTACCATTTTCCTGGATGAAGATGTCTGAGGGATTTAATCTACCGTGAATAACTCCTTTATTATGTGCTTGTATAAATGCATCAATAATTTGGTTCATTAATTGAGTAACCTCATTTATGGTCAACCTTTCTCTTTCATGAATTAGCTCATTTAAGTTTTTTCCAACCAAATACGCTGATGTTACAGCAATGCCATCTTCTTGAAATAATAAATCGATGCATTGGTTTATGTTTTCATGATCAATAGATTCGTAAATGGAATTTATTACATTATTCCGTAGGCTGTTAATTCTAGTTTCAGTAAGAAAATCTTTATGATAAATCTTTATCGCAAATGGATTTTGTGTGATTTTGTTGATTGCTAAATAAATGGTTGAATTGGCACCTGAATGAACCTCACGAATTAATTGATAGTTGTTAAATGAATCCATTTTCTTTTTATTCGCTTGACTATTGATTTAATATCTATAAATGGTTACACGTTGTAAGTGATTATTTTTTTACTTGATTGAGTGTCAACTTTCTGCTGTTTAAAAACCTTTATTTAATTTCTAGATTATTATAATGCTTTATTTTTTTGAGCACCCTTTTCAAAAATATATCTTTTAATCTACATTCAACTTCGTAACAATATTATTATTAATTAATCTTCACTGGTTTTAAAATCGTTTTCTCAAAAAAGCTTTTAAAAAGGGGTAATCCTTTTGGCTCATTGCCGTTAATATGTAATAAGATAATACTTCCTTTTTTAACTTTCTCCCCTTTGGCAAGCCATGCCTTGCTTGATAAAGGAATCAGCCCATAGCTAATGAGCTTTTGAGTAATATTTTCATTGCAAATCAAGCCGGGAAACCTAAAAAATGGAGATGATACGATACCATTGCGCAACATTATTTTTTCATTATTTAAAACTTCAACATCAAAATTTGTGTTTTCACTCAACATGAAATTATTTAGTAACTTTTTTTTGGGGTCATAATAGTGACTGTAAGAATGGTTAACCCAAACAATTTCTACTTCCTTTTTTTTACTCAAAATATAATCTAGATCTTTCTTGTGCTTTTCGGCCCATTTGCCTGAAATACACAAATAAAGGGGACTGGTTTTTTTTGAAACTAAATAATCAAAAAAATCTTGATCAAACTTTCTTGATGAAGGACATAAATCCATTGTCAATGCATAACCATTTAAAGTTGTTGAATCAATACCAGAAGTCTTATAATTTTGCTGTCTGATTTTATCAATTAATCTAAAATAATTTGATTGGGTAGATACATTAAGAATACTATCAAGTTCAAGTTCTTTTAACAGAAAGACTTTTGTTTGTAATGAATTTACATCAAGCGCTAAGGCATACTCTGTATTTGTATTTGAATCAGTAAACTTCCTAAAAGTGATAAATCCCTCTTTATTTTTAATTGATTTAAGAAAGACGGAATAATTAGAAATGTTCCTAAACATCACATTTGATGAATCTGTGTTTTCTTTAGGAACTTCTGGATTATTAGGCTTTGGTAAGTTTTTTACTTTCGATGGATTTTCTTGGCATGAAAGGAATATTATAAATAATAAATAAAAAATTCTTGATAGTATCATTTTATAATTTTAACGTTAACAATCTTCTTGTTTTCATCAAAAGTATAAATGTCGTTCAGCAATTTTGGATTTTGTACATTATTAAAATTTTTACTGACTGAAACATTCATTTTTACAAAATAACTGACTGTGTTGTTTTCTGTTTTGTATGGCGAAATATCTGCTAGTCTATAAGTATGATAAGGAAATTTATCGTGATACTGTTTATGACTCTCAATCAAATCATATTTTGAAACTGGTTTAGAATCCATATATCCAGTTAAAACATCTGCATAATATGACGAAAGCGCTTCATAATTATCATTTGTCAAATCATAGTAGTATGCAATCATTATGTTTCTGTATTCTTCTATGTTTTCATTCAATTCACTTGAATTGTCCTTATCAGAAATTTCATCTGTAGTGGGTTTTGATTCCTTTTCGGCTTTTCCTGAATTTGACGGCTCTTTTCCATTGTTATTGTCTGCTGTTTGATTCAACGAAGTCGAATCTTTAGCATCAATATTGGTTATGTCTTTTTGTTCCTTATTGATTGATTGATAAAGAAGGATTGAAATCACAACCAAGCAAAAAACAATTATAGTATAGAGAATTTTGTTTTTTGGAGCCTGTTGGTGTTTATTTGATTCTATCACTCCTTTGGTTTCAAAATTTGATTGGTCTATTTTTGGAGCCAATTTATCAATGTTAATTGCATTATTTAATTCGTTGAACCATTCCATGCAACTTTGATATCTATACGCTCTATTTTTTTCACAAGCTTTCTTGATGGTTGTTTTAAACCTATGACTAACTAAATCAAGTGGCATCGGTTCCTGTACGATTTTATTAAAAATATCATATTTTGAGTCTGTCACATCGTCGTAGGGAGCTCTTCCAGTACAAGCAAAAAACATGGTAACTCCCAATGAATAAATATCACTGCGATAATCAATAGACTTATCTGTTTTTACCTGCTCAGGACTCATGTACATAGGCGTTCCGATTTGTGTGTCCGTTTGAGTCATATCATTGCCTAGGCCAAATAATTTCGCAATACCAAAATCTAAAATTTTAATACGGCCATCAGGAAGAATAAAAATATTAGAAGGTTTGATATCACGGTGAACGATTCCTTTTTCATGGGCATATTGAAAAGCAGATAATGCTTGGGAAAATAACTCCATAATTTCCTTTTCATTAAGTGGACCGCGTCTTTTTATTTTCTGATTTAAATCCTCTCCATTCAGAAACTCCATAACAATAGATAATTGATGTGGTTGATCGTCAAAATCAATTACTTTAGTGATGTTTGGATGGTCTAATGAAGCCATTAATTTAGCCTCATTTATAAACCGCTCACGAATTTGTGGATTATCTGATAATATAGGATTTAGTACTTTAATGGCTACTTTTGTTCCTAACAATGCATGTTCAGCTTCGAAAACAGTAGCCATTCCACCTTCACCAATTGATCTGATGATTTTGTATTTTCCAATGGTTGTATTGATCATATTTTTTCTTTAATCCTGAACCTTATATCAGGCTGAATTTCTATAAACGAATATATTTAAATTAAATAAATTTTTATTCCTTCGAATTCACTTAATTGATAAACTTGTGAAGTAATTCACCAACAGTTTTCTCAATCCGCTGTAAAGATTATTAATATTGTCTCAATTGTCAGTCTCTAATTATTAATTTCTCAACACCAATCATTTTATTTTCTTCTGTAATTCTAATAATGTACATTCCACTTGGAAGTTTGTTTCGTAATAAATCAATCGTCTGTCCCGAAATGTTTTTTATTTGCTTTAACGCTTTTCCATAAACATTGTAAATCGTCATGGTTGCATTTTTAAGATTGTTAGTTGAATGAATAGTTGTTGAAGAAATGAAAGGATTAGGGTAGATGGAAATGTACTTTTTTAAATTTTGATTAGTAATTACGTTTGTTTTTCCCGCTTGGATTCAAGCGTTTGGTGTGCTATTGTAAGCGTAATCTTTTATGGTGAAGGATGAGGATATTGCTAGTAAATCGAAGCGTGCCCAGCCATAGTATGTGTTTGTTCCCACAATAAGTTTTAGGGCTAAATATTTATTTGTTGCACTAGACCAGTAACCGATGTTGGCTCCCATACCCATTGTACCAGGATTATTAGCATCATACCATGTTGATAATGTGTCGCAGATATTGTTAGATGCAGATAATGCCCATGGTAAGTGAGCACCTCCAACAAAATTGCCCGCATAAGCATTGTTATTTTGAGGGGAACAAATTACCCCAATCATACTACCACTTCCACCAAATTGAATAATGAAATCAACAATATTATCATTATTCAAATCTAAAGGATAAGTAGCATTGGGCGTTTCGTCAGGTATGTCTGTATATATAATTTGTGCGTGTAAATTAATGTTGAAAACAAGTAATAGTAATACACAAAATAAGGGTACTATATTTTTAAGAATTTTAAATTTTGTTTTCATTTTTTAGATGAAGGTGATTTTCTTTTAAACGTTGGATGTTGAATTTAAAATTATTGCAAAAGATTTTTGGATGGATGATTTGGTGGATTTGAGCATTTATAATCATTGTCCCTGAAGCACTAAAGAGTACTAAAGTCTTCAACAGCGTTATTTTACTTAAACGCTGATTTGAGTAGGTGATTTATTTTATTTTTTTAATCCTAACTTTTCTATTTAATTTATTTATAATAATGTACTTCTGTTTTGCGCATTAGTGGATTATGGTACTTTCGAGCTGAAAGGATTTGACATTTTAATCTACATAATAAACAACATTAATTAATTTCCACCCACTTTGCGTTAGTCTAAATTCTAAATAACAATTGTTTGTTTCGGCAAAATCAATCTTTTTTTTATTTGCCCCTTCAGATTGGATGGTAGCACTGTTTATACTATTTTGAAGTGTTGAGAATTCGCTTCCTCCCTTTGCACTTTTTATCCATTCTTTTGCTGGCATATTTGCTAATGTCTTATTTGATAATAATAAAAACTTGCTTTCATTATCATTGATTATTGCATATGTAAAATCTTTAAAAAAATAATCCCATTTTTTATAGTTTGATTGCTGGTTTTGTGCGGTACTTGAAAAAAAACTTAAACAAATTGCTATTGAGCATAAAATTGATTTCATAAAATTGATTTAAAAATATTTTTTAGTAAATACAAGATTCAACATTCACAAGCATTCTAAACTAATAAATGTCTGTGCAATTGTCTTTTTTATTCCTATTGCTATCGGCCACTTATTGATATTAATTATTAGAATATCGCTGAAGTTGAATTGTCCTTTCATTTGTAATCTCTTCTAAACAACCATAAAAAATCATAGGCTTCATTGATCCTCCTTCATATTGATTTGATACAGCTTTACAATGAGCTTCCTTGTATTTTATCCAAGCTCGTTGTGCTTCAAGAAGAAGCGTTTTTTCATTTTGAGTAGTTAATGATTTCATTAATTCCCTGTAAACCTTAGTCATTTCTGCATCAGCTTTCTCATAAGCAATTGAAGCCTCCGCATTCATTTGTGATTGTGATTGACTAAAGCCTAGATAAGAAATAAAAATTAACACCATCGTTAAGATTGCTTTTTTCATTTTTTTGTTTTTAATTAGTTGAGTAAAAGTTTTATGTAAACTCAATTATATTTTTAAAAGTATTTTAAAAATATCCTTAGCAAGATTGTTACTTCTTTATGGCGCGAACCGCGAAGCCATATTTTGCAGAGTATGCTGCTTTTCCTCCACCTAAATCCTGAGAACAAAAACCAATATCTACAACAATTGTATTTGCTCCTTCAGATGAGGAAGTCCACCAGTACGAACATTCCCCTTCGCTTGCTGATCCATGTTCATACACATAACCGCCTTTTTTTGCTTTGAATCCAGAACTTCCATTAGATTTTATTTCAAATTCATTAATGCCAGCAGTTTCTTCATCTTCGACATAAACAGAATAAGTCGCCATTGATTGAGTGGCTTTACCTGATTGAGCATCACCGCCGCCTAAAAATTTTATTAATTGATTGAATTGATCATAAGTTGGTAAAATAAAACCTGGGGGTAGGATTCCTCTACTATCATTTACAGCAAAAGCATTATACACATAAGTTCCATTACTCAGTTTACGAAAGCAACCTATTTTTTTATTCCCATATTCTTTCCACTGTTTTTCACTTTTGGCCTCATTGATAGGATCACCATTGTTATAAACTGAAGAATTTATGTCAGCAGTCAGCCACTCTTGTTGCCCTATTTTTATAGTTGGAACAATCACTGCTGGTTCAGAAATTTTATTTGTATCAACGTCAACAATAGAATCTTTTTCATTTATTGTAGAGCCAGCTGTTTCTGTTTTTGTATCCTCTCCACAACTTGTGAAAATTAGAGAAGCAAATAAAATTGCCAAGAAATTTGTTTTTACATTTTTCATTTTAATAATTTTTAATTTTTTGGTTCTAATCATTTGGCCTTTCGATTATTTCACTTTTTTTAGCGTGAGTTATTACTACACTTTTTTCAGTTTTACGAAATATTTTTAAAACTCTTTCAAGTTTATTTTTTGGCAGTTAACTTATTTATTGTTGTAGTGCCATTTTTATCCCCAATAATTTATTACCCAATATCATTTTTAATCGCTGAAGTTTGGGATAATCCGAGGTTAATTATGGTCCCATAGTATCTAGAGCTTCGCCCATATCCATATTATGTCCTCCCATATCAACATTTTCATTTTTTTGATATTCCACAGCTGCTGAATCAGCAGGCGCCGCTGTCCAAGCTTTTTCGTCTTGTCCACTTGTTCCACTTGATGTTTCATAAGTTGTGGTTGTTGAAATCGTGGTTGGTGAAATGGTAGTTGTTGAATCACTAGTTTGTGGTATTGCTGATGAGTCTGTTGATGCTTCTTCATCTTTTGTTGCTCCATCATTTATTCCACTTATTCCAATTAAAAAGAATATTAAAATAACACCTGCAACAATCCCAATTATTAATCCTTTTTTGCTCTTTTTTTCTTGTGGTAAATTTGTTGATGTTTTACTAGATGGATTTAACCTGTTTTCTGTTTCTTGTTTTAAATTATCTACTTGCGTTCTCGTGTTTGTAGTATTTTTCTTTGTCTGATTATCTTCGTTAGATGAAGCAGATGAATTCGTGGAAGAAGGATTGTTCATCTCACTTATCCAGTCATTGCAGCTTTGAAAGCGCTCTTCCCTATTTTTTTCGCAAGCTTTTTTAATGATGTTGTTGTATTTACTGCTACCAGTTATTTGGGGAAGTGGTTCGTAAACTATTTTATTAAAAATATCAAACTGCGAGTCTGTTTCTGAATTATAAGGTGTTTTACCATTTATAGCAAAAAACATGGTAACCCCTAATGAATAAATATCGCTTCGGTGATCAATAGATTTATCAGCTTTCACCTGTTCTGGGCTCATGTAAATAGGCGTACCCATTTGCGTTCCCGTTTGAGTCATTTCGTTGCCTTGTCCAAACAATTTGGCAATTCCAAAATCTAGGATTTTGACGCGTCCATCTGGAAGGATAAAAATGTTGGAAGGTTTGATATCGCGATGAACAATTCCTTTTTCATGGGCATATTGAAATGCGGATAAAGTTTGAGAAAAAACATCTGTAATTTCTTTTTCTGAAAGAGGCCCATTTCTTTTTATCTTTTCATTTAAATCTTCCCCTTCCAAAAGTTCTATTATAATAGAAAGCTGCTGCGGTTGTTCATCAAAATCAATGACTTTAGTGATGTTTTGATGATTTAAAGATGCCATGAGCTTGGCTTCATTTCTAAAGCGCTCTTTAATTTGTGCATTAGCCGATAACATCGGATTAAGAACTTTTATAGCCACTTTTGTTCCAAGCATTTCATGTTCTCCTTCGTAAACGGCGGCCATTCCACCTTCACCAATTAACCTGATGATTTTGTATTTTCCAATGGTTGTATTTATCATATCAGTTTCTTTAAAATTTTTACTAACGCGGTTTTCCAAAAAATCCAATCTCACACACCCTCTTCAAAAATATATCTTTTACACTAATATTTAAACTTTTATAATATTTTTTAAACAGGGATGATTATTATAATTCAATAGAATTGCTCAACCTTATGAAGTAGCCAATGTGGTTTGTTTTTTACTTTCAGATGAAGCTAGTTTTATTACGGGAAGCCTTTATTCTGTTGATGGCGGGTATACTTGTCAGTGATGAGTTGATGGGGCATCGACTACCAAACCCTAATCCAATCGCAATTATTCACCACATCGTGCAACTTCACCAATCCCTGACCATATACAATTTGAGCCTCTGTAAATCTTGCAACAGGGGGCTGAATCGCCGACATAACTAACGTATCTCCAAAAACCTTGTAATCTGCCAATGTGGTCGGCGTTTCATTTACTACCTTGTTAAAACTGTTTGTAGAAATAAACGCTTCAGTAATTGTAAAATTAATTTCTGTAGTTTTAGCATCTTCCGAAACAGCCAATTTAAAAGACCAATAAACTGGAATATTCATCGAAGACCATGCTTCGAGAGTCTCTATACAAAACGGCTTCGCTCCAGTTCCACCAACGCTTAAAGGGTTATTAGACAAGGTGCGCGGAATAGAG
>Ga0114967_10004159_pt1 | contig 11708 bp, 8 predicted proteins | sample M_130628_MF_Meta_FD_92639 | JGI IMG/M metagenome (GOLD analysis project Ga0114967, IMG submission 92639) | Freshwater microbial communities from Lake Montjoie, Canada to study carbon cycling - M_130628_MF_MetaG | ecosystem: Environmental > Aquatic > Freshwater > Lake | place: Lake Montjoie... | reverse complement strand
GAATTATTCCAACACACAATCCTCAAATAAACCTTCAATGGAAAGCAACGAAACATCACGCAAACCTTCTGCGCGCGCTAAAATCGGCACCCTAATCTCCAATGAGATAGGGAGAATCCCGCCTCAGTCGGTAGATTTAGAACAAGTGGTTTTAGGCGCTATGATGTTGGAACGTAATGCGGTGAATGAGACCATTGACATCCTCCATGAAGCAAGTTTTTACGACCCCAAACACCAATATATTTTCAAGGCTATTTTGGATTTATTTGCCGCTACCAGTCCTGTTGACTTGGTCACGGTTACCGAACGTCTTGCGAAAAACGGTGAGTTGGCGGCAGCAGGTGGCGCAGGGTATGTTTCCCAGTTAACCAACAGGGTTGCTTCTTCAGCGCACATTCAATACCACGCAAGGATTATTTCTGAAAGGTACATCAAACGAGAATTGATAAGGATCAGCAGTGAAATCATTCGAGATGCATACGACGATACCAAAGATGTGTTTGATTTACTGAATCAAGCAGAATCTGGATTGTTTCAAATTGCAGAGAACAACATGACCAAGCAGGTGAACACCATGTCAAAGGTAGTTAAAGATGCCATTGAGGAGATTGAAAAAGCGCGAAGCAATTCGGACGGCGTTTCAGGAATCCCTTCTGGCTTTGTTGAATTGGACAAGATTACCTCAGGATGGCAGCGTTCAGACATGATTGTCATTGCAGCGAGACCAGGTATGGGTAAAACCGCTTTTGTATTGTCCACAGCAAGAAATACGGCCGTAGACCACGGTATGGGGGTCGCAATATTCTCTTTGGAGATGTCTTCCGTTCAATTGGTAAAAAGACTCATTGCCGGGGAATCACGCATAGATTCTGAAAAACTAAGAAAAGGAGATTTGGCCGACCATGAATTTCAACAAATGCATTCCCGCATTGTAAAATTATCCACAGCGCCTATTTTTATTGACGATTCACCAGGACTTAGTGTTTTTGATTTTCGTGCAAAATGCAGAAGGCTAAAATCTCAGCACAACATTGAATTGGTGATCATTGACTACTTGCAGCTGATGTCTGCCAAAGACGGAAAAAACAATGGCAATCGCGAACAAGAAATCTCTACCATTTCACGCTCCATCAAAGAAATCGCTAAAGAATTAAACATTCCCATCATCGCACTCGCCCAATTAAGTCGTTCCGTTGAGCAACGTGCAGGGGACAAAAAACCCATGTTATCGGATTTACGGGAGTCGGGTGCCATTGAACAGGATGCGGACATCGTTTCCTTCTTGTATCGTCCTGAATACTATAAAATTGACAAGGATGAGAATGGAAATCCGAACAAGGACATCTGTGAGTACATCATTGCAAAACACAGAAATGGTAAAACCGATACGGTTCGGATGCGTTTCGAAGCCAAATACGCACGCTTTGAGAACTTAAATGAGAACAATGAATACGATGCCCCAATGAGCAATACTGCGATTTCGAACTACAATCAAGATTCAAATACCATCACCATCCAAAGTAAAATGAATGGAAATCCTGAAAAGGATAACGATTTTGACTTTGGAGACAACCAAGAAGTCCCTTTCTAAAATGAAGTCTTTTCTACTCACCCTTTTGCTTCTATGCAGCGTTCTCCGTGGACATGCAACCCAAATCCTTGTCCCGATGGACAATGGCCAAACCAACCACTTAAAAGCCTATGGCATTGCCTATTGGACCTTGGAAAATGGGGTTGTGATCGAATGGTTGTTGAATTACAAAGGCGGCGCTTTTCTGATGCCTCACCTTCAAGAAATTGAAAAGGAACTTAAAATACGTGGGGTGAGGTACCAAATTCTTACCGATGGACAGGTCAATGCCATTAAAACAGAAATCTCCAATCCCGATGTAAACATGGAAGTCGTCCAATTGGAAAAAGCACCCAAAATTGCCGTATACACCCCACCCAATAAACAACCATGGGATGACGCGGTAACCATGGTATTGGAATATGCAGAAATAAAATATGACAAAATATATGACTCAGCGATTGTAATGGGTTTGCTCCCCAAATACGATTGGCTGCACTTGCATCACGAGGATTTCACAGGGCAATTTGGTAAATTTTATAGCTCGGCAGGGCAACAAGCTTGGTACAAAGAGCAAGTACGGGTTGCAGAATCCAATGCGAGGATGTTGGGATTTAAAAAAGTTTCACAACTTAAATTGGCCGTAGCTCAAAACATTAAGAACTTCGTAATGGGAGGTGGATTTCTCTTCACCATGTGCAGCGGCACAGACAGTTATGACATTGCGCTATCTGCCGAAGGGGTGGACATTTGTGAAAACATATTTGATGGGGATCCCGCAGATCAAAATGCACAGAAAAAACTAGACTTCAACAAAACCCTTGCGTTTCAAAATTATACCTTGAACAAAGATCCTTACTTCTACGAGTATTCTAACCTCGACGCTACTGACCTAAGAAACAACCGCACCATTGAAGAGGGTGAAGATTATTTCACCTTGTTCGAATATTCTGCGAAGTGGGATGTTGTGCCTACCATGTTAACCCAATGCCACACCAGTACAATTAAAGGATTTATGGGACAATCTACCGATTTCCATAAGGAATTCATCAAACCCAATGTGCTGACCATGGGTGAAACGAAGTCCATTGGTACCGTGCGCTACCTTCATGGTGAATATGGACAAGGCATGTGGACCTATTATGGTGGCCATGACCCTGAAGATTACCAACATTTTGTAGGCGATCCTCCTACGGATTTAAATTTACATCCGAATTCACCTGGTTATAGACTGATACTCAACAATATATTGTTTCCTGCAGCCAAGAAAAAGAAAAGAAAAACCTGATTTTAATGTTTTTTTATTGAACTGAAGGTTTTTTTTAATAAACTTGCACACGAATTCTCCTGGTTGATACAACCTCCCCTATAATTTTAACCCGCCAACCCATTCATGGAAAAAAACGAACTAGCAAGTAAAAGTCTTAATGATTTAAGAATTATTGCGAATACTTTGAGCATTGACAATGCCGATGAAATGAACAAGAATGAATTGTTGGCAGCAATCGCGGGACATCCATCCGAACAAGAATCTCCAACAGAATCAAACGACCGTTCGCAGGAACCTATTGCTGAAGCGGCACCCAAACAAAGAAGAGGTCGTAAACCAAAGACTACCCAGGACACAACCGATGCGGAACCTACACTCCCTTTGGATTTTGATGCTCCAACAACGGAAGTAGAAACTGAAAAGAAAGAAATTAAACCCAAACCGGTAAGTAGAGTACCGCAAAGTGAATCGATAAAGAATGAAGAGGAGAAAGCTCCCTCAAAACCCAACCAACAACCCAACCAACAACCCAATCAACAATCCAATCAGCAACCCAATCAGCAATCCAACCAACAACCCAACCAACAACCTTACAGAGCTCCACAACATGCGGAAAAGCCACCTGTCATTCGAGAAGACCTCTATGACTTAGTAGGAATCGTAAGCGCGGAAGGTGTTTTGGAAGTTATACAAGACGGCTATGGTTTTTTACGCTCATCTGATTACAACTATTTGCCTTCTCCCGATGATATTTACGTAAGTCAAAATCAAATTAAGCTCTTCGGACTTAAGACAGGCGACACGGTAAAAGGTACCATTCGTCCTCCAAAAGAAGGCGAAAAGTATTTCCCATTGGTGAAAGTCGAATCCATCAATGGTCGCGACCCATCATATATTCGTGACAGGGTTCCTTTTCAGTACCTCACCCCTTTATTTCCTGACGAAAAATTTAAGTTAACGGGCCATGCGCAAGAAACCTTGTCTACCCGAATCATGGACTTGTTCGCACCGATCGGAAAGGGACAACGTGGTATGATTGTAGCGCAGCCTAAAACGGGAAAAACCATGCTCTTGAAAGATGTAGCGAATGCCATTGCCGCCAACCATCCCGAAACTTATTTAATTGTATTGCTCATCGACGAACGTCCAGAGGAGGTTACAGACATGGCAAGAAGTGTCAAAGCCGAAGTCATTGCCTCAACCTTTGACGAACCTGCAGAACGCCACGTGAAAGTTGCGAACATGGTACTTGAGAAAGCCAAAAGAATGGTAGAATGTGGTCACGATGTTTGCATCTTATTGGATTCCATCACGCGACTTGCCCGCGCTTACAACACCGTATCCCCTGCGTCTGGAAAAGTCTTATCGGGAGGGGTTGACGCCAATGCCCTACATAAACCAAAAAGATTCTTCGGATCCGCACGTAAAATTGAAAACGGAGGGTCTCTTTCAATTTTGGCAACTGCACTTACAGAGACAGGTTCAAAAATGGACGAGGTTATTTTTGAGGAATTTAAAGGTACTGGAAACATGGAACTTCAGTTAGACCGGAAAATTTCCAACAGAAGAATCTACCCAGCCATCGACATTACGGCGTCAGGAACAAGAAGAGAAGACCTATTGGTTAAAAAGGATGTGCTTCAAAGGGTGTGGCTTATGCGAAAATTCATTGCGGATATGAACCCTGTGGAAGCCATGGAATTTTTGAAATCACATATGGAAAATACACTTTCCAATGAAGAATTCTTGATTTCAATGAACAGCTAAGATGAAAAAAACCCTTGTCATAGCCTTTGTTTTTGCAGCACTTTGGATGTTAATTAAGTACGTTGCTTTCGTGATGGGAATGTTCACCTTTGGAAGCGTTCAGGTCTATGTTTTAATCAATATGCTTTGCCTTACAGGTGCCATTGCAGTCTCCCTCTACTTTGCCAAAAAAAGCGAAACCGAAAGCGGGAATTTACTACAAGACATCCGGAAAGCTTTGGCCGGCGGAATGTTTTATACCCTAATGGTGAGTATCTTTCTTTATGTTTTTTACGCCAAAATCCATCCTGCATACAACGATTATCAAATCAATCAAGCAAAAGAATTGTTGGAGGACCCAAAAAACATTGAGAAAATACGATCGAAAAACCCTGACTTAGAGAATAAATCAGACAAAGAAATCCGAACAATGTCCATGCGCCAATCCAAACAAATTGCCAATCCCAGCTTTACTTTTGTGATTTCATTGCTTGCACTTACGCTTTATGCCATTTTGAACAGCATGGTAATCGCAATCATTTACCGAAAGCTTTTGTTCAAGCAAGTCAAGACAAATTCGTAGAGAGTTCCGCTCCTAATTCGTCAAAATTGATTCCGTCAAAATTCCCGGACGACATCATTAAAAGTACCGATTGTTGCCCCACCTCTTTGTGGATAAAATCCAAAACCGATTGGGTATCATTGACCACAACTACGTTTCCACCAAAACCTTCGTACACCATTTCCTTGGTGATTGATTCGAGTTTTTTATGTGCCACTACCTTTGGATTGAAATACACCAAGGCCGTGTCGGCCGTTTTCATGGTGTCAAGATACTGAGGTAAAAATTCCTTTTTAAGGGATGAAAAGGTATGTAGTTCCATACATGCAACGAGTTTGAACGATTTGAATTGGTTTTTAACCGCCGCCGTTGTTGCCTTCAATTTGGAAGGAGAATGGGCAAAATCTTTGAACATTTTAAAAGGGGGAACGTCGACAACTTTTTGAAGGCGTTTTCCCGCCCCCGTAAAATCTGACATGGCCTGAAGAAAATTGTGAGCATTGATGCCCATTGCTTCTGCGACGAACATTGCACCCATGAGGTTTTGCAAATTGTGTTCACCAAAAACCAGTAAAGGATATTCCTTTGAATCGTACTTCAACAATGTACCCTCAGCATTCACTTCGTATTCCGGAATTTGATACGCCACAGAAGATCCTGTATGTAGATTCGACACCGCCAAAGATTGTAAGACAGGGTCCTCTTCGTTGTAAACCAACACTCCGTTCGGTTCAATCTGTTTGATAAAAATATCAAACTGTTCGACGTAATTCTCAAAAGTCGGAAAAACGTTAATGTGGTCCCAAGCAATCCCACTGATTAAGGCAATGTGAGGTTTGTACAAATGAAATTTCGGCCTGCGGTCAATGGGTGAGCTCAAATATTCGTCCCCTTCCAGCAAAATAAACTTAGCTTCGTCCGTAATTTGTACCATACAATCATAGCCTTCCAATTGTGCCCCCACCATAAAATCCAATGGAAAATCGAGTTTCTTGGCTGCATGAAGAATCATTGAAGTAATGGTGGTTTTTCCGTGACTTCCGCCAATCACCACCCGGATTTTATCCTTACTGGCTTCGTAAAGGTATTCTGGATACGAATAAATGGGTACATTCAACTTTTTTGCTTGAAGGAGTTCAGGATTATCCTCCCGGGCATGCATTCCCAAAATAATCCCATCCATTCCTTCAGTTATCTTATTGGGAAACCATCCCATTTCATCAGGTAAGATTCCTTCCTTCTCCAATCGTGTGCGAGAAGGATCTAGGATTTCATCATCAGACCCTGTTACCTTGTAGCCTTTTCGGTTCAAGGCGATTGCTAAGTTGTGCATGGCACTTCCTCCTATGGCAATAAAATGGATATGCATTTTTTTAGGTAAAACTAAAGAAGAAAAGGATTGAAAAATCTAAATCTCAATGGACTTACTGACAACAATTTTTTAATTGCAGTCGGTTTTCACATCTACGCCCTCCGCAAAGAAAGGTTCGCCGGTAGAATCATGCATCCAGACGGACTCGGGAATGCTTTGTCCATTCAAAGTATAAGCGTGGTGACCGGAATCCGTGGTGGTTTGTTCAAACACCACTCCATATCCATTTGGATTCACGACAATGCGTCGAACAATGATTAAATAGGTAAAGCCCATTTCGTTTTTCGACTCATAAATCTTCTCCGTCATTTTATTCCATGGAAAACATACGCCATTTTCATCCTTCAAATAATTAGGCTCGTAGGTTCTCATGTCGATATAATCGGTCAGTTTGTCTTGGGCTTTTTGATTTCGCTTATTTATGGAGTCCACCGCGATTTCGTTTTTATATGTACTCACTTCATAATTCTGGGTCGCCGCTCGTTGTTCGTTTACCCGCAACAAGTGGCTCTCATATTCTGCTATCTTTCGGACGTCTTGATTGTCAATGGTTTTATCAACAAAGGAAGTGCTCTCCTTACGATTTTCTTCATTTTGCAGTATGGTTTTTGCGTTGGCAACATCTTTTTGATCAACCACCTTCTCGGAATAATTTGCGAGGTTGTTGGTTAATGCCAAGTTCTCTTTGTTTATGCGGTTGATGTCGTATGAATTTTGGTCCACCACTTTTACATTTTGCAATTCCAATGCTTTGTTCCTATCGAATTCCTTTTGGTCGATGATTGCACGTTGGTCGCTTGCACCCTCTAGGTAGGCTATTTGGAGTTCAGCACGTTCGGATTCTTGAAGTTGTGTAAGTTCATTTTTCGAATCGATGTCATCCTTTATTTTATCCATTGCCAAGTCAACTTTTTGCTTCTTCATTGCTTCTGACAACATGATGTCCTTGTATGCATCTTGCACGCTGCCTTTGACTTCTGTAGTTCCTTGGGGAACGTTCAACACGACGCCTCTTGTGTTGGATTTAGCTACAGGCGCAGGTTTTTCCATTTTCTTTTTGAGGATGTCCAATTTTTTGGTCACAAAAGCAACTTCAATTTTCCCTACCTCTGCCGTACCACTGGCAATCACGAGCGCGTTCGCTGCGGCTAAGGCTTTTAAGGAATCCTTAAGTTCCAACTCTTTCACTTTTAACTTGTTCGACGTGAAATACGCATTAACCTTTAGATAGCGGTCGTTGAGGGCTTTGATGTCGGCCATAGATGCTTTAGACTTCAACGGTTCGGTTGACAGAAGGGATTTTACTTTGGACAATTTCGCTTCAGGGTTTGCATTGAACTGGGGATCAAAGGTGGCAGAATCCAGTTTGTTTTTAACCATCACAATGGCGTCTTGGAATTTCTTCTCGTCGTCTGCCTTCGATTTCTGGGCGCTTTTGATTTTATCGTTTACGTCATTTATTTTTTGAGTTTGCAACGCTTTGTCACTTAGGATGGAAATCAAAGGCATTGCTTTTTGGTAAGAATCAATGGCTTTGTCATATTGTTTCTTCGTGTGAAGGTCGTAGGCTTTTTTTATCTCTGCATCAATGAATTGTGAAATTTGTTTGTCCGTTTCCAACCTAAGGGATTCTTGTTTTTTGGGGTCTTTGTGATTAGAAATCAGTGCAAAAACTTTTTCGTATGCAGCTTTTGAATTTGTTAAATCACCTTTGACACTAAAGGCTTTTGCATTCGTCAATTCTGTTTTGATTTCTTTTTCCAAGTTGGCAAGACTTACCAAAGCGTTCAAGGAGTCAAGGGTACCCGGAATTCGTTCCTTTAAAACACTTGGAATGTTTTGGAGTAATTCGTTCTTCTTGATGGCCGTGATGGCTTCGCTGTATTTTTTCGAGGCAGCTAATTTGGTACATGAAGCTCGGTTGATTCCGTAGAGTTTCAATTCCGCCTTTCGTTTTTCATCTGCCGCTTTGATAACCGCAATCTCAGTGATTTTATTTTTCGCTTTTACGTTTGCGGGGTCCTTTTTCAAGGCTTCTTTGTACTTCAACTCTGCCTCTTTCCACTTAAAAAGTGTCAACAAAGAATCGCCTTCTCTAAGGTTTTTCTCAATTTCTTTGAGTGTAAGAATTTCTTTTTCCTGCAGCGCTTTGGCTTTCTCCAAGAAGATTCTCTTACTTACGATGGTGGTATCCTTCAACCCAACTTTTGTAGCTGAATCGATGTATTGAATCGCCATCGTATAGTTTTTCACGCGTTCAAATTCCGAGCTTTTTTGTTTGAAACCATCTGAAATGATTTTCAATTCGGCGTTTTTATAAATCTGCAAGACAGAATCAATGTTTTTTTGTTTGAATTTGGTGTCGGCTTGGCAAATGGCCATTGCTTCATTCCAAGTATATTTTTCCGCGTATTCTTTGTCCCCTACTTGTATGTTTACGCCTGCCTTTACGGGTATTAATTCAACGATTAAAGAGTCAAGCAATTTAACGGTTATGGTATTTACCTTTTTGGGAATTTCAAGCTTTTTGACGTCGAAGCTTATCTTTTTTGAGATGAAGCCGGGCTTAGAAATTTGCACTTCGAAGGGAGAACCCGTAGCAACCGTACCTGCCAATGTAAAAAAACCTTGGTTATCACCTTTGGCTTTTGCGACGGTATTGTTGTTTTGAATTAAGTAGATACTGCTTCCGGCAATCAGGTTTGTCGATTTTAGCTTAAGCACCTGTCCAGGCAGAATCACATTTACAGACTGGGAAAATCCGAGTGTGGAAATCAGGAAAGTCAATAATACAAAGCGTTTTTTCATCGGTGCTGATAACGATTTATCTAAATTATGGTAACAAATGTATTACCTTTATCCTTCAACAAATTTGGCGAAATTTCACGAACAAAAAAAATGCTTCCTTACCACAAACTCAGTTATTGGGAAAAAACAAGCTACCTGGAAGGAAACAATGTTACCATTATCGGCTCGGGCATTGTCGGATTAACCACAGCAATCCTTACCAAACAAAAACTTCCCAAGCATAAGATACTCGTAATGGAACGAGGTTATTTACCGTCTGGGGCAAGTACAAAAAATGCGGGATTTGCATGTTTTGGAAGTCCCACAGAAATCTTCGATGACCTCAAACACATCCCAGAAAATGAAGTTTGGGAAACCGTACAAATGCGTTTTGAGGGCTTGACAAAATTATTTGAAATTATACCCCCTTCCCTGTTGGATTATCAACAATGTGGCTCTTGGGATTTGTGCCCAGAATCGCAAGAAGACATCACCCCTGCTTTTCTGTCATACTTAAACGAGCAGATTCAAAAAATCACAAAGGTATCCGACGTATATTATGAAGACCTTGGAAAAATTCAATCTTGTGGATTTTCAGGGTTTGAAAAAGCTTTTGGAAATCGTTTAGAGGGCAGCATAGATACGGGGAAATTAATGGAACAACTCCATTTAAAATGTACTTTACTGGGCATAAAATTTCTACAAGGCGCAGAGGTGCTTTCCATTCATAACCAAGCGAATCAGGTGGAATTGGAAACCAATTTTGGTCGATTGGTTAGTGAAAAGGTCATTGTGTGTACGAATGGTTTTGCAAAGCAATTGTTGGATTTAGAAGTAGAGCCTGCGAGGGCTCAAGTATTGGTCACCTCCCCTATTTCGTCCTTACCATGGGAAGGCACTTTTCATTTTGACCAAGGGTATTATTATTTCAGGAATGTAGGCAACCGGATATTGTTTGGAGGTGGGAGAAACTTGGACTTCACAGGTGAAAACACGACCGAAATGGAAACAACCGAGGCCATTCAATCGCATTTGGAACACCTTCTTCGAACTAAAATCATCCCAGGTCACGCATTCGAAATAGCCTATCAATGGGCAGGAATCATGGGAATGGGTCAAAGTAAAAAACCCATCGTAACCGTTATCGACAAGAACCTAATGGTGGGTGTTCGTATGGGAGGAATGGGTGTTGCCATTGGCGCGATGATCGGGGAACAACTAAGTCAAAAAATTGTAAACGAACAAACTTAAAACAGTCGAAAAATGGATGTTATATTGGTAATTTTGGGATTGATTTGCGTGCTGGTAGGAATCGCAGGGGTATTCATCCCCGGCCTCCCCGGCCCGCCACTCAGTTGGGTTGGAATCCTCTTGCTTTATTGTACTTCTGCCATCGACTTTAATTTTTGGGTTTTGATTCCTTTGGGATTGTTAGCCATAGCAAGCTTAATACTTGAATACACCATACCTGCGTACGGAACCAAGGTGTTCAAGGGTACCAAGTTTGGGGTGAGGGGATCGTATGTTGGGCTGATCATCGGAATCATTTTTCCCTTTCCTTTTAGTTTTATATTAGGACCTTTAATTGGCGCTTTTGCGGGAGAGATGTACCACGACAATTCTGACTGGAGACGTGCGTTAAAGGCGGCTTTTGGAACTTTCTTAGGGTTTTTACTTTCAACCTTAATCAATTTCACAATCGCACTTGTATTGCTGGTAGCTTTTGTGATCATCTTGATTAAGAATTTCAACGCTTTTTTTTAACGCAAGAACACCCAGTCATTTCCTTGGGATTTTTCAGCAGAAAAAGCATACCCATCGAGGTCAAAAGCTTTGATGAATGAAGGATTTTCAATTCGATGATCGATGATGAAACGGGCCATTTTCCCCCTTGCGTTTTTAGCGTACATCATCACCATTTTGGGTTTATCGCCATTATCCTCTAGAAAGATTGGATTGATTACCTTTTCCTTATTCCAATAAGGGAGTATCGCTTTACTGTACTCCTCTGAAGCTAAATTCACAAGTACATCCGACTCCTTGCTTAGGTGTTTCGCAATTTTATCGCCCCAAAACCGGTACAACGTTGTGGGCTCATCCAGTATGATTTTGGTTTTCATCTCTAAACGGTACGGCGCAATGACATCGAAGGGTCGCAAAACCCCATAAAGTCCTGACAAAATATTCAGGTGACTTTCCATCCAATCAAGAGCATTCGCATCCATGGTTGCTACATCCAAGCCTCTATATACCTCACCATCAAAAAGGGAGACCGCTTGGTAAGAAAAGTCCTTTTTCCAATGCTTGGTAAATCCCATTACCTCTGCTGCAATTTTAGGGGAAATCGACATAAGTTCCTGCAAGTGCATTGCATCCAAGGTCTTCAAAAATGAATGCAGCT
>Ga0114967_10004158_pt1 | contig 11709 bp, 11 predicted proteins | sample M_130628_MF_Meta_FD_92639 | JGI IMG/M metagenome (GOLD analysis project Ga0114967, IMG submission 92639) | Freshwater microbial communities from Lake Montjoie, Canada to study carbon cycling - M_130628_MF_MetaG | ecosystem: Environmental > Aquatic > Freshwater > Lake | place: Lake Montjoie... | reverse complement strand
GATTAGCGCAATCATGTACTGCTGAGTATGGAAATATTTTTGCGCTTACCCCAGGACAGGAGGTAGCTGATATTCAAGCGCAGATGGTAATTACTATGAATCGTGTGAATGGTGTTTATGAAAGAGATTTAGCAGTTACTATGGAATTCGTGCCAAACAACGATACCTTGATTTTTTATGGTAGCACTGGAGCGGATCCATGGACAAATGAATGGAATACTAAAACAGCACAAACAATCGATGCGAGAATTGGAGTAAATAGCTATGATATCGGACATAATTTCAATACAACAGGAGGAGGTAACGCAGGTTGTATTGCTTGCGTATGTTTAAGCACATCACAAACAGGAACACATAAGGGTAGAGGTATGACAGGTTCTCCAAATCCAACTGGAGATCCATTTGACATTGATTATGTAGCGCATGAAATGGGACATCAATTTGGGGGTTACCATGTAATGAATACTTGCTCACGAAGTGGAAGTGGAAGTACAGAAGTTGAACCTGCAAGTGGTAGCTCCATTATGGGTTATGCAGGTATTTGTTCAAGTAATGTTCAGTCTCACAGTGATGATGACTTTAACTATGTTAATGTTCGTGATATTACAGCTAACATCCAATCTGGTAATAGTAGTACATGTGCATTTCAAACACCTATTACTAACCAGCCACCAACAGCTGATGCAGGTGCAAATTACACGATTCCTAAAGGAACTGCCTATGTGTTAGAAGGTATTGCAACTGATGCAGATGGTCTTGCTTCTTTAACTTACAATTGGAGTCAAAATGATCCGGCACAATCGCCAGGTAATGCAGCACCACAATCGACATATAATGTTGGTCCTTTATATAGAAGTATTTCTCCGCTAACATCACCAAACCGTTGCATGCCAAACTTAAGAAGTGTAGTACAAAATAACTTAACACCAACTTGGGAAGTGACGCCTTCTGTAGCAAGGGCATTGAACTTTTCATTTATTGTTCGCGATAATGACGTGCAAGGAGGACAAACAGCTTCTGATTTAATGACTGTTACAGTTGATAATGCAGGTCCGTTTGTAGTAACCTCGCAAAATACAACAGTGACGTGGAATGCAGGTACTAGTGAAACAATTACATGGAATGTTGCCAATACAAACAATGCAACTGTAAATTGTCAGAATGTAACTATTTATTTATCGCTTGATAGTGGTTACACCTATCCATACACGTTAGCAACAGGAGTTCCTAATAATGGATCAGCTGTTGTGACAGTTCCTGCAGGTGCAACAACAACAACCGGTAGAATCATGGTTCGTGGTGCTGGTAATATTTTCTATGCATTAAACACGTCGTTGATTACTATTCAATCATCCGAGTTTGTAATGAATATCAGCACAGCTAATCAGAATTTATGTTTACCGAATGATGCTGTTTACAATTTCAATTATCAAACATTCTTATCGTTCAGTGATACAACTACCTTCTCTGTTACGGGTTTACCAAGTGGAGCTACAGCAACGTTTAACCCTGCAACGGCTGTTAACGACGGCACACCAGTAGCGTTAACTATTTCGGGATTGACTAATTCAATGGTTGGTAATTATAACTTAACTATTACAGGTATATCAAATACAGTTACTAAATCAACCAATGTTACTTTAAATATACTTGAAAGCAATCTAACAGCTGTAACATTAACATCGCCTGTTAACAATACTATTGGTACTGCAACAGCAGCTAATTTAATTTGGACTTCATTTACAACTCCCGGCGTAACTTATACAGTAGAAGTTGCTACTGATAGTTTATTTGCAAATATTGTTTTAAGCATTGCGAATATTGCAACAGCCAATTACACTGTCGTCGGATTATTGCCGAGCAGCACCTATTATTGGCATGTAACAGCTAACAATGATTGTGGATCATCGCCTGTTTCTGGATTTTATAGTTTCACTACTAATGCTTGTTCAAACAGTCAGAGTTTAAATGTTCCAATTTCTATTTCTCAAAATGGATCACCTAGTTATACATCTACATTAACAACCAACTTAACAGGGACTATTAATGATGTTAATGTAATTGGTTTAGCAGGAACTCACTCATGGGTACACGACTTAACATTTACGTTAACAGGTCCTAACGGATCAGTATGTACGCTATTTGGAGCTATATGTAATAACGAAGATAACTTCGATTGTAACTTTGATGATCAGGCTGCGCCAGCAGCATTACCTTGCCCTCCAATTGGCGGAGGAACTTATCAGCCACAAACTCCATTATCAGTTTTTAATGGAATAAATGCAACAGGTACATGGACTTTAACTATTGCTGATGGCGCTAATCAAGATGGAGGTAGTTTAGATGGATGGGGACTTGAAATCTGTACAAACAATAGTGTAGGAGTAGAGACCTTTACAGCGAGCAATAGTTTTGTTGTATTCCCAAACCCATCAACGGCTATTTTCCATATTCGTAAAAACACATTGGTTAGCGAAAAAAGTAATCTTCGTTTAACAAATACACTTGGACAAACGATTGTTTCTAACGAGATAAGCACCAATCAGAATTACGACATGGACTTAAGCAATCTTGAAAGTGGAATCTATTTTATAACGATTACCACTAACGAAAAGTCGGAAACACAAAAGATTTATTTGGCCAAGTAAAAGGGTTTAACCAAAAAAAGGTGATTCGTAAGAATCACCTTTTTTTTTGTTATTGTTTCTTGCCTATATGAATCAACAATTATGGAAGGAATAATTGCCTTCTGACTCATCAATTATTTTATTTTCTCCAATTCAATTTCCTTCAGATATACTAAAATTATAATAAGTGTTTTTATTAAAAACGATTGGATTTGCACTCCATGTTTCTATTATATTTCTATGATGCAAGGAAATATAATAGCTACCACCTAATAACATCGGATTTATTTTGCAGTTTAGTTTGCCATCAGTATGCAAAAGAGATTTTATCGATTGTTTTACTGAATAGGGTGGTGTAGAGTTAATAATTCTTATTTCAACAGTGTCTGTAATAGTTGTATCAGTACCAATGCCTGAATTATATAATACTGCCTTCATTTTATGATTGTCGATATAATAACCTTGTAAGAAAAAAGTTAGATACAACGATAAAGTACTTAAGCTATCTGCCTGCTGAAACCCCTGCGAAGCAATGATATCATTCGTAAGAAATGTTTGCGTGAATGTTTCACCCATTGTTGCACTCACTTGTATATTACTATCTGTGTAATTAATCCCGTTGGTAGGGAAAACAGAACGTGAAATTGACTGAGCAAAGAGTTGCTCCATTGTCATAAGAAAAAAAAGGAGAAGGATTTTATACTTCATGAGTTTTGAAATTTGTCAACTTCTTGTATTAATTCAATAAAATTTTAAAAAGCTCTTACAGCCCGAACATATTGCTCGTTATACTTACCGTCGTTAATCTGTATACCATTACTAAAACCTTGTATCCAGGCGTCGTTATAATCAAACTCTGTTGAACTCCAATAATAGTCATTTGCAAAACCGCCAATACTAGCACGATTTATATAAAGTTTGTTTAGCTCATCCAAACTTGGTAAATGCCAATCGCTATAACCGTTTTCTACCAAATCATAACAAATTTTAGCTGCATAATTTCCGCCACCTTGAACAGCTACAATAGTATTGGTATTGGCATACCCGAAACCTATAGAGGTGCCTGTGGTCCCAGAAATTATATATGAACCATTGTACCACTGTATACCCAAACTCAAATCGCTTGAAGCAGCTATTAATCCATGTATAACATTCGCATTATACCCTGGATCTCCAACTTGTAAAATATATGCGACTTTTCCGCCTAGATAATTTTGACCAATAGTTGGAACTGCTGGCGTTGTAAATTGCAATTGATTGCCATAGGAAGTACCAACACTATTTGTTGCATAAGCTCTAACATAATATGTAGTACCTGCTGATAAGCTTGTAATATTACTACTAAAACTTCCTATACCACTTCCATCAATAGTCTTTGTACTAAGTGAAACCGTTGGGTTAATGCTTGTACTCCAACATACTCCACGTGCGCTAACTGAAGATCCACCGTCGCTGCTGATATTACCTCCGCAAATAGCCATAAAATTTGATATATTACTAAGAGCCGTACTAGTAACCATAGGTGCTACAGCAGGGCAATCTTCCCATGTAGGCGCCCCATTACAGAACTTTAATGTTTTTGCCTGATTGCCAGGTAGTGAAACTGTAGGAGAAACACTCGCCCAAGCTGTTCCATTCCAATATAACATCTCTCCGACAGCTGTTCCATTTTTCATTCCATTTGCAGAAAAAAGAGAATACGGTACACTCATCATCTGTTGTGCGCCAAGATCTACATAATTACTTCCTCCTGCTGCATCTAATTCAACCTGCATAAACTTGGCACTACTTCCCCAATTAACTGAAGAGAAGCTGCCAACAATTGAAGTTCCTTGTCCAATAGTTAAATTAACCATGCCTAGATTACTAGTAGTGGTATTATGTGTTTCTTGATAGACGACAGTACCGAGCATTGCGCTGTCATGTACACTGTATCTAACAGAAACAGGTTGATTTGTGATTAATGCACCACTGCTATTTCTAATGATACTTTGATAAGGAATGCCTTGTGGAGCTTGTGCATTTACATTCATATTTAACACAAATATCAATGTTGTAATAACTAGCAATGACTTTAAATTAGTTAATGTTACTATTTTCGCGTAAATAAAAATTGCCGACATATATTATATTGTTTTAAAAAATTATTAAAACTAATTACATGATTTTATATTAACTGAATGTTAATTTAAAATTATTTTAAAACGAAAAGTCGGAAACGCAAAAGATTCACCTTGCTAAATAAAAAAATAAGAGAAAACTAAAAAGGTGATTCGAAAAACAGAATCACCTTTTTTTATGCACTATTGTTTCTTACTTTTTAAAATTATCGGCAACAACAATATCCTTGCTGCCTTTAGTGTGCTTGTAAAATCCTTGTCCTGATTTAACACCTAAGTTACCACCCGCAACCATGTTAACTAATAGCGGACATGGCGCGTATTTAGGATTACCAAATCCGTCATGTAAGACACGCATAATGCTTAAGCATGTATCTAGTCCAATAAAGTCTGCTAACTGTAATGGTCCCATTGGATGCGCCATTCCTAACTTCATTACCGTATCAATTTCTTCAACGCCGGCAACGCCTTCAAACAAAGTATTAATGGCCTCATTAATCATAGGCATTAAAATTCTGTTGGCAACAAATCCAGGATAATCATTTACTTCTACAGGAGATTTTCCTAATTTCTGAGAAGTTTCAAAAATCAATTTTGTTACCTCATCAGAAGTATTATAACCTCTGATAACCTCTATCAGTTTCATAACAGGTACAGGATTCATAAAATGCATGCCTATTACTTTATCGCCCCTGTTTGTAACTGAAGCAATTTTTGTGATAGAAATTGAAGAAGTATTAGATGCTAGGATACAATTAGGTTTTGTATTTGCATCAAGCTCTTTGAAGATGAATAATTTTAAATCGATATTTTCAGTAGCTGCTTCAACAACTAAATCTGCGTTTGCAACGCCACCTTTCATATCTGTTGTTGTTTCAATATTTCCGAGTGTAAGTGATTTTATATCTTCAGAAATTAGACCTTTAGCTACTTGACGATCAAGATTAGCAGAAATAGTTTGAACAGCTCTTGCAAGCGCATCCTCTTTAATATCAATTAGCACTACTTTAAATCCATTTTGAGCAAATACATGGGCAATACCATTTCCCATTTGACCAGAACCGATAACTGAAATATTTTTCATATGATTTTTATTATGGATACAAAACTATAAAATTGAACAAAGCAAAAATAAATTAAATTAATTCCGTCATGCTAAAGGCATCGGGTTTAGAAATAAATAATGGTTTTACTTTATTCCATGTTTTTTTAAAAAGTATCGAATCCCGATAAGCATTCAATGCAGCAATATTATCCCAACGACTTACTGTAATTAATCTACCAGGTTCACTTACATCCGTATAAAGTGCTAATTCATTACATCCTGGAAAACTTCTAATATCAGAAAACGAATTATTAAAATAACGCTGAAAAACAGACACATCTGATTCACTAACTTTCATTCTTACTATTCTAACTATCATTTAATATCAACCCTTATCGCATCATTTAATTTTATTCCCAAAAGCTTATTCGCATAGCCTTGGTTGGAAGCGATTTCTAACAGACCTGCATCATTAAATAATGCAACCATATTTCCAGTTTCTACATTTGTATAGTCTGTACTGATTTTGTTTTCTGAAAACTTCCGAATATTGATTTCGAACTTTTTTTCCTTAATCTGATTAAAGAAGACATCGCGATGTATATTTGAAACGGCATTACCGAAACTATCGATGTAAATAATAGTACCTCTAATAACTTCTTCTTCTAATACAGGTTTAAAATCTTTTCTTATAACAAATTGTTCGGGACGATTACCAAGTTCAAAAACATTTTGGCCCGATAATAAATGGGTAGCAACAAAAGTAAGAACCTCTAAATCATAACCCGGCTTTTGTTCAATATCGAGCTTTACAGCAACCATATTTGCAGGGGGCTGATCACCAAAAATCAACGAAAACAACCCGTCATTCATCCCTACAAACCCATGCCCATCTTTTTTAATTGCCAATAAGTCAGGCTTTATATCCTCTGCGTTTTGAACGGCAACAATATGAACCGTACCTTCAGGATAGCGCGAATAAACATTCCTGAATATATAAGCAGCTTGTTGAATAGAAAAATGTTGAACATCATGCGTAATATCAACAACCAACACATCTGGAAAAACACTGTAAAGCAATCCTTTAAAAGCACCAACATGATGATCATGGGAGCCCCAATCGGTCGTAAGTGTAACTATCTTCATGAATGTCAAATATAAATTATTTTATAAACTTTATTGCGTTTATAATTTCCATTATTGAACATTTTTTTTCACCTTCGTTGAATGCGTAAAACTAACGAAAAAAGTATCGGTAAAGTAATTGATGATATGATTACAGAAAACAATCTTAGTGATGGTATTGCGCAAGTAAAAATAAATGCTGTTTGGTTAGAGTTAATGAGTCAACCAATAATTTCAAGAACAAGTAAACTACGATTTTACCAAGGCAAATTAATAATCTTTCTTACCTCAGCTGTAATACGAAACGAACTCGATTATCAAAAAGAAGAGTTGAGAAAACAATTCAACGAAAAAATAGGCGAGGAATTGGTATTAAAAATTGAATTCAACTAAAAAGGGCTTTTATTTCTAAAAGCCCTTTTTAGTTTTTCATTTGTATTAGTTAAAATTTATCTTGCGAGGAGAAATAAAAATTACCTTCAATTTCTGCATTCTCGTCACTATCAGAACCGTGAACTGCATTTGCATCAATAGACTTAGCATATAAATTACGGATTGTTCCTGGCTCAGCCTTAGCTGGATCAGTAGCACCGATAATTTTGCGGAAATCTTCCACTGCATTTTCTTTTTCTAAAATTGCAGCTACGATAGGACCTGATGACATGTAGCTTACAAGGTCATTGTAGAAAGGACGCTCTTTATGTACTTCATAAAACTTTCCAGCAGACTCTGTTGAAAGCTTTGTGTACTTCATGGCAACGATTCTGAATCCTGCCTTTGTAATGTGATCCAAGATAGCTCCGATATGACCGTTTTGAACGGCATCAGGCTTAAGCATGGTAAATGTGCGATTAGTTCTCATCTTATTTTATTGTCTTTTATTGGGCTGCAAAGTTAATTGGATTAAATTTGACGAACAATATGAAACCCCAATTTGATCAAAATAAAATAGAGGCAGTTAAGTCGCTGATTTCTAATAGCAAGCAGATTGTAATTACCACTCATTACAAACCTGACGGTGATGCCTTAGGATCTTCATTAGGTTTGTGGGCTTATTTTAAGTCGATTGGAATTGAAGCCAATATTGTATTACCAAGTGAATTTCCTAACTTTTTGAAATGGATGCACGGAAGCGATGAAACAATTGACTTTTCAAAAACACCTCAGGAAGCCGTTGAACTAATTAACCAAGCAGATTTGCTTTTTTGCCTAGACTATAACGACCCTTCTAGAACAGAGGGCATGAGTGATTTACTTGTTAATTCGGCTGCAAAGAAGATAATGATTGATCATCATTTGGCACCTAAAGATTTTTGTGACTATACTTTTTCATTTCCCTCAATAGGTTCTACATGTGAGTTAATTGTACATTTTATTGAGGCACTTGAAGATTTATCATTGATTACAATAGACAGTGCCGCATGCTTATATGCTGGCATTATGACTGATACTGGTAGCTTTCGCTTTAGTAGTGTAACGGCTGAGACACATCGTGTGATTGGTCTTTTACTTGAAACTGGTATGCGTAACGATTTTGTTCATGAAGCTATTTACGACACCTCTTCTGAGGACCGACTGCGTTTCTTAGGCCATGTTTTACTTAATAACATGTTTGTACTTAGCGAATATAAAACGGCATATTTTATATGTAATAAAGATGACATGAAGCGATTTAATCATCAATCTGGCGACCTTGAAGGAATAGTTAATTATGGATTAAGTATCGAGGGAATTAAAATGGCTGTTTTATTTAGTGAGCGTGATGGAGTAATTAAAATTTCTTTTCGTTCGAAAGGCGACTTTTCTGTTAAGGACCTTTCTGAAAAACATTTTGAAGGCGGAGGACATAAAAACGCAGCAGGGGGTAAGTCGCATTTATCATTAGATGAAACAATTCTTAAATTTAAAAAAATAGTCAGCGAACTTCAACATGAATAATCCGAATAAAATTATTTTTCAATTGCTTTTAGTTACTCTGACTTTCATTGTAGGATGCGGAGGAATGGAGGCGACTAATGAAAAAGAAAATGAAGTTGTTTATTCTACAAATGATAGTCCTACACCTAACGACAAAGAATCATTAATAGACAGAAATAAAAAAATGATTTTAATAGAACAAGAAAAAATTGATTCCTTCATTTCAAATAACAACTATTTAATGGAAGAAACTAAAACCGGAATCCATTATTTAATAAGTGATGTAGGTAAGGGAGATAAGCCTAAAAACTTAGCTGAAGTAGTTTTAAAATACAATATTAAATTACTAGATAACTCCTATTGCTATTCTAGTGATAGCTCAGGAGTATTACAAATTAAAATCGGGCAAAGTAATGAGCCAACTGGATTACAAGAAGTATTGCAATTAATACCTTGTGGATCTAAAGCTAAAATTATTATTCCCTCCTACTTAGCCTACGGAATAAGTGGCGATGGCAATAAGATTGGAAGTGGTGCCAGTCTAGTTTATACAATCGAATTATTAAAAGTTAAAAATTAAATAAACATGTTTAGTAACTTAAAAAAAATTAAAGTTTTTTTATTATCGTCAGTAATTATTGTGGCACTTTTTGTTTCCTGTAATAAGAATGGTTACGATAAAAATGAAAACGGATTAGCGTACAAAATCATTGAATCGAAAAAAGGACGCAAGCCCAAATTGACTGATATTTTAAGAATGAACATTAAATTTATTACTCAGTCAGATTCAATGTTTTCAGACAATAAACTTTTTATTACTGAATTATATCAACCTGCGTTTAAAGGTAGTATTGAAGAAGGATTTGCATTAATGACAGAAGGTGATTCAGCGAGTTTTTTAATTCCTGCTGATTCCGTGTTTAAATATATCTTTAAACAAGCGATGCCTTCGTTTATCAAAACAGGTGAAAAAATTAGGATTGAAGTTAGATTGCTAGAAGTTAAAACAAAGGAAGAATTTGATAAGTTAGCGAAGGACGAAATCAATAAATATATTCAGCAGGATCAACTGGAAACAGAAAATTATATGGCTCAAAACAATCTGTCAGGAACGCAACTTTCTCCAGGCTGTCAGTTTATCATAATAAAAGAGGGGGTTGGTAATTTCCCTGCCGCTGGTGATACTGTGCGAATTCGATTTACGGCAAAACTAATTAATGGGCAAATTTTCGAATCATCTAAAAAAATAGGTAAAGAATTTCAATATGTTATGGGCGCTCCGGGTGTTCCTAGCAATTGGGACATAGCAACGGCCAATCTAAAAGTAGGTGGAATTTACCGTATCATTTTCGACACTAACAATAGAAAAGGACTTCCTGGCACAAATAATTTAACGGGACCAGGCCCTGTAATTTACGATGTTGAATTAGTATCAATAAACGAAAAAGCCTCTGTTTAGCAGAGGCTTTTTCGTTTTTACTTGTATATAATTATAAAGAAGTAACGATTTTATCTAAATTATACTTGCCTTCCAAAAGATTTTTCTTCACATCTTTGAATGCATTGATTGTATATGTTACGTCCTCTAATGTATGAACTGCAGTAGGTATTAAACGAAGCATAATAACCCCTTTAGGAACCACCGGATAAACCACCATCGAACAGAAGATATCGTAGTTCTCACGTAAGTCAAGGATAAGGTTCGTAGCTTCAGGAATGGTTCCATTTAAATAAACTGGCGTTACGGGAGAATCCGTATTTCCTAATTCAAATCCTTCGGCTTTCAATCCTGATTGAAGCGCATTTGTAATCTCCCACAGTTTATCTTTTAACTGAGGCTGTGTTCTTAATATTTCAAGTCGTTTTAATGCACCAATTACTAAGGGCATAGGTAACGCTTTAGCAAAAATTTGAGACCGCATGTTATAACGTAAGTATTCTACAACCTGTTCATCGCTACTGATGAAAGCACCAATTAAGGCCATCGATTTTGCAAACGTTCCAAAGTAAATATCAACTTCATCTTGTACCCCTTGATGCTCTGCAGTACCTGCACCTGTTTTACCCATCGTACCAAAACCATGCGCATCGTCTACCAACAAACGGAAGTTGAACTTCTTTTTTAACTCAACAACTTCTTTCAACTTACCTTGATCACCCGACATACCAAAAACACCTTCAGTAATCACGAGAATAGCGCCATTAGTATTCTCAACCAATTTAGTTGCTCTTTCTAATTGCTTTTGAAGGTTGCTCATATCGTTATGTGGGTACACAAAACGTTTACCCATATGAAGTCTTAATCCATCAATAATACAAGCATGCGCTTCTGAATCGTAAACAATCACATCGTGACGGTCAACCAACGCATCAATTGCACTCATTATTCCTTGATATCCAAAATTCAATAAAATCGTATCTTCTTTACTCATGAAACTTGATAACTCAGCCTCTAATTTTTCATGAAGGTTTGAGTTACCCGACATCATTCTTGCTCCCATTGGCAATGCAAATCCATACATTTTTGCACCTTCTTCATCAGCTTTTCGTACCTCGGGATGGTTAGCCAAACCTAAATAATTATTTAAACTCCAAACTAATCGCTCTCTTCCTCGAAAAATCATTTTATTGGAAATATCGCCTTCAAGTTTAGGAAAGGTGAAGTATCCATGTGCTTCTTTCGCATGAATTCCTAATGGACCACGGTTTTGTTTAATCTTTTCAAATAAATCAATCATTGTATATTTTTTTTTGTTTTTATTTTTGATATTTATACTTCAAAAGTGTGGACAAAATTAACTTTAAATTGTTTAATCTTTACAATATTTTTAACAAGTTCTTGTTCAATGGACAATAATTGATATTGGAAATAGCT